>MDSQ01000313.1_pt1 | contig 11316 bp, 9 predicted proteins | sample 1008251 | NCBI WGS metagenome assembly MDSQ01 (sample SAMN05526597, study PRJNA338239) | gut metagenome | isolation source: Hindgut content | host: Naso unicornis | place: Saudi Arabia: Red Sea | collected 2016-05
ATAGATGAAGTGTATGAAAATAAGCCTGATAATTTAAATGATTATACTAAGCAAGATTCCATCATATTAAATATTCAACGGGCTTGTGAAGCTTCTATAGATTTGGCTATGCATATTGTTTCTATAAAAAAATTAGGCATTCCCCAAAATTCTAAAGATGCTTTTGACCTATTAGTCACTAATAATATTATACCTGCAGAATTAGGAAAAAATCTAAAAGCTATGGTAGGTTTTAGGAATATTGCGGTGCATGACTATCAGGACATCAACTTAAGTATTATTCAAAAAATAATTGAAATTCATCTATCGGATTTACTAAAATTTACTTCATTATTACTCAAAGAAAAAAACTACTGAACCCAAATTGTCAGTAGTTTTTTAAGTCCATATGATTATTTTTGAGTAGCCCAACTAATTTTATTATCCGAAGTAATAGTGCAAACAATATGGCCATCTAAATCAGTACGAAAAACAGTTACATTATATTTATCCAAAGTAGCAAGAGTTTCTTCATGAGGATGACCATAGCTATTATTTAACCCACAAGAAATAACAGCATATTCGGGGTCAAGTATATCCATCAAAGCATCGCTAGTTGAAGTACGAGAACCATGATGACCGACTTTTAAAATATCGATATCATTAGCATCGGCCAAGAAAGCAGCTTCAGCCTTAGACTCCATATCGCCAGTGAACAAAATCACCGTGTCATAGTAAGTCATTTCGATAACTACGCTATTATCGTTTTCATCAGAAAAATTATCGCCAGTTTCAATAATTGTAAACGATAAGTTATTATCAACTTTAATAGTCATATTATCATCTTCCAAATAAACAGCATTTTCAGCTTCACGAGCTACCAAATATCGCTCATAAGTTTGAGTAGTTTTCTTCGTTTCGCCAGAGTCAATAATATTTGCCACATCAAAAGCATACAGTACTTCGTCAGCACCGCCAATATGGTCAGCATCCATATGGGTTGCGATTAAGTAATCCAATTCGCCATCAACATAAGGCAGTATATAATCAACAACAGTATCGCCAGCACTATTATCGCCAGCATCTATCTGCATTTCAAAAGTTCCATAGTCAATAAATATTGCATCGCCTTGCCCGACATCTATAAAATGAATAACTAGTGGAGTCTTAGTTTGCTCAGGTGTTTGGCTAGAACTACAAGCCGTCAACGTAACTAGACTTAGTAATAATAAAGCTCTATATAATTTTTTCATATATTCCCTCCAAAAAATGATTAGGTCTGTGTATTCCATTAGCTGACAATACAGCTAGTCTATATTATGTCTAATTTGAATGTAGTAGTACAAAATTAGATGATAAAAAACCCTCGATTGACTCAAGGGTTAAATATCCTTATCAAATTTTCTAATAATAGCAGGCAAAGATATTTTTTCTGGAACCTTAAATGAAACAATTTGCTTAGGATGAGGAGCAGCATCAATCAACTCACCGTCTGCATTCCACATTTCGTCTAAAGTAAATTTAATACAATCTACTTTAGGCTGCAAAATTTCTAATTCCTCACCAACAGAAAATTTTCTACGTTGCTCAACAGTAACAATTTGAGTTTCTTCATTATAATTAATCACTACACCAGAAAACTCATAATTTCTCACGTATGAATTATGTGTATAAGTTTGGTCCTCGGCAGTCGTTTTGTGATGATAAAATCCTGTAGTAAATTCTCGATGGCTTGCTTTACCTACTTCTTCTAAAAAGTATTGCTTACGTTGTTCGTATTCAAGCGGTGAATTTAGGTAAGTGTCAATTGCATCTCGATAAGCTTTGACCACAGTTGCTACATAAAGAGGCGTTTTCATTCTACCTTCAATTTTAAAACTGCTCACACCAGCTTTTATCAATTCTGGAATATATTCAATCATACATAAGTCCCGTGAATTGTAAATAAAAGTTCCACGCTCAGTTTCTTCAATCGGCATATATTCGTTAGGCCGTTTTTCCTCCACAACATGATATTGCCATCTGCAAGGTTGAGCACAATTACCTTGATTGGCTCCTCGATTGGTAAGATAATTGCTCATCAAGCATCGGCCAGAGTAAGCCATGCACATTGCACCATGAACAAACGCTTCTATAGGAATATCAGATGGAATATTTTCATATATTTCGCTAATTTCATCAAAAGATAATTCTCGTGCAGTCACTATTCGAGCAGCACCTTGCTCAATCCAAAAGTTAGCACTGTAATAGTTTGTTATATTGGCTTGAGTGGAAATATGGATTTCAAGCTCAGGTAAAACTTTTTTTGCAACGCTAAAGACTCCAGCATCAGCAACGATTACTCCATCAGCACCTATTTCCTTGATAAAATTAAAGTAATTTTCCATTTCGGCAAAGTCGGCATTATGAGCAAAAATATTTGCCGTTATATAAGCTTTGACATTATGTTCATGAGCAAAATTTATACCTTCTCGCATTTCCTCTTCAGTAAAGTTTTTGGCTTTAGCACGTAATCCATAACTTCCTCCACCCATATAAATTGCATCAGCACCATATAGCACAGCCGTTTGCAGCGTTTCTAAGCTTCCTGCTGGTGCTAATAATTCTATTTTTCTTTCCATCATACGCTCCCTTCTACAAATTCGAATTAAGTTTCTTGTTCTCGCCTATTTTAATCAATTTACTTTGTAACTCACTGACACACCATCTCCAATAGGAATAACAGAGGAATTTAATTCATCGCAATGAGTGATAGTCCACAAAAATTCACGCAATCTACTATGTGTAGTGCGTTGCCTACGCTCAATACTATATCTCGATTTTGCAATACTTCCCTTATGAAGCACATTATCGGTAATTAACACTCCTTCAACTTTTAACAATCTAATGCAATCGGGTAGAAAATTAATGTATTGCCCTTTTGCACAGTCCATAAAAATCATATCAAAGCTCGCACTTTCTAATGTAGATAATATTTCGGCTGCATCTCCTTTTAAAATTGTTATTTTATCTTGTGCATTAGCTGCAACAATATTTTTTTCGGCTTTTTCATACATTACTGGAAACCGCTCGATTGTGGTAACGTGGCCATCAATCAACTGGCTCATAAAAATCGAAGAATAACCCACAGCAGTGCCTATCTCAAGAATTCGCTTAGGTTTCTTCATTGAAATTAACACGCTAATGAAATTTTTAACTTCAGCAGTAATAATTGGCCACGATTGTTCTTCACTAGCAATGCTTTGTTCAATATTGTACAACACTGGATTTTCTGACGGAGTATTTAGTGCACGCAAATATTGAACTATATAATCATAGGTGATTTCGCTCATTAAAACAGTTCCTTCCTTATTAATATGTTTAGAGTATAACCTAAACTAAGCTATTTAAACCAAAAAAAACCTTTTTCCAACTAGAAGTTAAAAAAAGGAATTTGCGTCTATTCAATAATTTTATAAAGTTCTTTACCTTCAGTTGCTTTAATTTCGGTAATCATATCGCCATTATAGCGTTCATTAAGTAGTTCAATATAATTTTTGTCATACCTATTATATGTATTATCAAAATAGTACGCACTAATTAAGCCAAAACGGTACATAGTAGCCTCATCTAAAATCTCACTAATGTGAGTCAAATCTTTAAGTTTATCCAGAGCAGTACTCAAAGCAATCATATCCTCCAATGGATGATGCTTGTGAGGTAAATCGATTGAAGGGATATTAATAATGTTACACAATTTATTAAGTCCCATACTGCGAGGTTCATAAATAGCACCTTCTAGCCCGAGTTTCACTAACTCATGCTTATACTCACTCTGCAAATCTTTAATAAACAAGCGTTTGTTCACCAATGATTTAATCAGTTTATTGTCATTATACGTCCCCCAGCCGTATAAATTTCCCCTCAATTTATACTTGTCAATAAACTCAGTTAATTCTTCGCCAATTAAATGTTCTTCGACCCCTTCAATTTTCAATTCTTTTTTGGTAAGATGAAGTAAGTTCTCATAACGTTTACTTAATTTTTTGGCATGAGTGCTACATCTGCGATAAATTGCCTCAACAATGGCATTGTTACTGTTGATAATAATCATGCCATAGCTAATCAGGTAGATATACTCTTGTCCATATTTAACAAATTCAAAATCTATCAGTGCTGTATACTTCATAAAAAACCTCCTTTTATAATAGTATACTTAGTTTTTGCATATAAAACAAGTGTTTACAGCGAATTATGAATGCTAAGCCCCATATTAATTACAAAACAATTAATTTATCTACATTACCTTGTACCAAACTTAAAGTAGTTGTAGTGATTAGTCATAACTACTTAACATATATTTAACTTATTTTTAAACACATTTAACATTAATCCAATATTTTTCAAATATGTAACGTCTATAATGTTATTAAGTAATACAAAAAAACATTATTTTATCGGAGGGTTTAAAAATGAAATTAGCGAAAAAGACTGGTATCATAGCGCTTGCATCAGCAGTATTATTAGGTGGCTTAGCGAGTTTTGCTCAATATCCAACAGAATTAGTGGCAAAAGAATTGCCAGCATCATTTTTTGAGGAAACTACAGCACCTAAGTACATCTTTATGTTTGTTGGAGACGGTTTAGCTTACACTCAAGTAAACGCAGCTCAAGTTTATCAAGGGACAATTAACTTTATTGACAAAGTAGACGTTGATCCGCTTGCATTTACACAGTTCCCTACAGTTGGTACAGTATACACTCAAGATGCAACGTCTTTTGCACCAGATTCAGCTTCAACAATTACTGCTTTAACAGGTGGAGTTCAAACATACAGTGGTGTTGTAGGGATGGAAGTAGATAGAGAAACTCCTACTTACACTATTGCAGAGCAATTAAGAGACGAAGGTTATAAAATCGGAGTTGTTAGCTCAGTTACATTAAATCACGCTACACCAGCAGGTTATTACGCTCATCAAGATTCTCGTAGCAACTTCTATGGTATCGGACTTGACCTAGGTGCAAGTAACTTCGATTACTTTGCAGGCGGTGCTTTATCCGGTTCACTAACAGGTGATGATGAAGAAGCGGAACCATTACAAAATATTTATGAAGTTCTTGAAGAAGTATATGGCTACACTATCTTAACAGAAAAAGAGGAAATTTTAGCTCTTGATAACACTGCTGAGAAAATTTATGCTATTAACCCAGAACTTAGTGGTACAGCTATGCTTTATAGCATCGATATGAATGAAGATTCAATCACATTGGCAGACTTTGTGCAAAAAGGCATCGACGTATTATACAATGATGAGCAAGGATTCTTTATGTCAGTAGAGTCTGGAAAAATTGACTGGGCAGGTCACGCAAATGATGCTATGGCAAACATTGGTGATACAATTGCATTTGATGAAGCAATTCAAGTAGCAATTGATTTTTACAATAACCATCCAGATGAAACTTTAATTATCGTAACAGGCGACCATGAAACTGGTGGTATGACAATCGGCCAAACTACTACTGGCTATGATACTGCATTCCAATTATTATCTAACCAAAAAGTATCTTATGAGAAGTTCGATGAAATTCTAGCTGAATTTAAGGAAGAAAATCCTACAGCAGAGTTTGCAGACCTATTACCACTTATCGAAGAATATTTTGGCTTAGTAGCAGAAGTTAATGCAACTGAGGACACTGATGAATTGCTTATCTTATCTGAATATGAATACAAAAAATTAGAAGAGTCATTTGCAGAAACTATGAAAGAAGCAGAAGATAGAAATGATGATATCGAGTCACTTATAGCATATGGCGGTTACGAGCCATTAAGTGTTACGCTTACACATGTGTTAAATAACAAAGCTGGTGTAGGTTGGACTTCGTACTATCATACAGGTCAACCAGTTCCATTGTATGCAATCGGTGCAGGACACGAAATTTTCTCAGGTTCATACAATAACACAGAAGTTTATCACAAATTAGTAGAATTGTGTGGATTGAACTAACCAATGTTTAAGATCGACTTTCGTAACAAGGACTTAATATTTTCTATTATCTGCATTATCATCATAGGGATTTTACTTGCTCTACCTACAGGATTTGAGTCGCAATTATATGTCAATGCGGAGTCGGTCAAAGCTAGAGTAATAAGTGTGGATAACTCAAACGCCACATCAATTGGAGTAACAAATCAAGGAGAACAAAAAGTACAAATTGAGATTTTAAACAAAACTTTTAAGGGGCAAGTTGTTACTGGAGTGAATTTTTTTAACGGTAACCTTGTAGATGACAAAGTTTTTGTAGCTGGGGATACAGCTTATGTATTAGTTGAAAAAACTCAGAGCGGCGAATTTTTATTTGCCACTCTGGTTGACCACTATAGGTTAGATATAGAAGTTGTCTTAGTACTATTATTTGTAGCATTGCTAATTATATTTTCAGGAACAACTGGAGTCCGTACTGTGATTTCATTTTCATTTACATTAGCCTGCATTTTCAAAATTTTTATACCACTTTTATTGCACGGCTATCATCCTATATTTTTAGCATTACTTATAGGGGTGCTAATTTCAATTGTAACTTTAATTTTAGTTGCAGGCTTTACAAAAAAAGCATACTGTGCTATTGCTGGAGCTATTGGGACATCATTAGTTACGTGTATTTTAGCAGTATTGTTTGGCAATTGGTTCAAGATACCTGGTGCAGTAATGGATTGGTCAGAATCTCTGATTTATTCTGGTTTTCACACACTTAATTTAACATTAATTTATCAAGCAGGTATTTATCTATCATGCTCAGGAGCAATTTTGGATTTAGGTATCGATATATCAGCTGCCATTGATGAGTTGGTTGATAAAAAACCTTCTATCTCAAGTAAGGAAATATTATTTTCTGGACTAACAATAGGTCGTTCAATAGTAGGCTCCCAAACTACAACTCTGTTACTTGCTTATATGGGCAGCTTTATTGGAGTTATGATGGTTTATATGGCGCAAGGTACACCGTTACTAAATATTTTAAATGCAAAGTTTATTGCATCAGAAATTTTGCAAACATTTGTTGGATGTATCGGTTTAGTTATCGTTTCACCGCTTACATCACTGATTTGTAGCTATGCATATACTAAAAAAGACTAATATTTTTTTCATTCAAAAAAGGCGTATTGATATAATACGCCTTACTTATTTAAAATAGATGGGTTGGAGCTATAAATGAATACAAAATAAATAGCAAAATTCCCACTACAGTCCCAATTCCTATCGCACTACTCACTATTTCAGTATCTTCCTGAGTTCCCTCTTCAGAAACAAATAAACTGAGTACAAACACTGGAGGCATTAAGCAGAATGCGATATAAGAAGCATCAAGTAACGGACTCGGAGTCAATATTTGATCCACTACTAAAAGCTTAAATGCTGTTCCAACAATTCCCATAACTGCCAATCTGACTGCTATCAATTTTACACTTTGTTTTAGATACGTTGGGTCAAAATTAATACCATACCCAATAACTATCAGCATTAATGGTGTAGAAATTGATGCAAAATATCCTAAAGTGGACATCAATCCTTCTCCTATAGCGTTATTATGTAAAATCTGAGAAAGTCCCAATACATTCATACCAATACCAACGAGCATACCGATAATTACAGGTGATTTAAAGATTTTCAATAATATATCACCACTAATTGCTTTGCCCTGAGTAGTCATCCTAAACGTTAAGTAATAAAAAACCCAAATAAATATTTCATGAGCTAAGCCCATTATCGAAAATAGCACCATATATTCTGTGCCATATAACATTGAAAATAAGCCAATGCCTACAAGCCCAAATGCATAACCAGTACTTAAAAATGGATTGTATTTACTATACAATGGGGGAATAAAATTAAATAATCTACCGCCAATCATAAACAATGTTAATAATATAAATGTTAATCCTAATAAAGTAATGTGTTCCATGCCAATTTCCATATCGACAAACAATAGAAATAGTACACTGGGAAGCGCCACACTCATGATTAGCTTTTTAATCTGTGCCATTCCCTCTTCCGTAATAAAATTTGTTTTCTTGCACCACCAACCAAATGAAAATAGCAATATTATGGGTAATACTGAGCCTATCATTTCAAGCATCTACATGTTCCTCTCTTATTTTAGTCTGTTATATAATTTTATCTCCAAGGCTTTTGTTTTGTCAATACTTTTTGCACTTTTCCTTCCTTTAAAAGGATAATTCTATCTGCAATTTTAGCACTATCTAAATTTGAAGCCAAAATAATTATAGTTCTATTAGTTTTAAGCTCTTTTAATACCCTATGAGCTATATAAGTTTCATCCACCAATAAAATGGGCGTACCAAATATAATAGCTTGCGATAATGCTAAGCGTTGCTTTGCTCCTATAGAAAGCATTGCTCCATTTTGACCAATCTTTGTTTGATAACCTTGAGGCAATCCTTGCACAAAGTTATCTAGCCCGGTTCTTATAGCTGTTAATTGCATTAATTCAAAGCTAATATCCGGTCTTGCCAATCGTAAATTTTCTTCAATTGTCCCATCAAATAAATAATTATCGTCTGATACCCATCCCACAAGTTTTCTTAACTCTGCTAATGCAATGTCCTCGACTCTTGTAGTATTAATAACTATCGAGCCCTTGTCTACATTGCAAATTCGTTGCATTAACTTGGCAATAGCTACTCTATCTTCGTTAGGTGGAGATACAATAGCAGTGATTTCGTTAGGGAAAATTTCAAAACTCATATTGTTCAAAATTAATTTAGGTTGATTAAATCCAAAACTGACTTCATTAAATTTCAAACGGAATATTTCCTCATCAATACTCATTGTTCCATAATCAACTGGTAGATTTAAGTTTAATATCTCCATAATCCTTTGACTGGCTCCAAAAATTGCTCCGTATTCAGAATGTTTAGCTAATGTTTCTTGAATACTTCTTAAAATCACAAATGAGACCACAAATATATACAATGTATTTACATCTCGATAGAAAAAGCAAATTATAAGAACTACAATCAATGCACTATTAGCAATGAAATTGTATAAATTAGAAAGTGCTATTGGTCTTTGTTCAATTCTATATTTATAATAGTCATAGTTATTAGCTACTTTGTCTAATTTAGCTAAATATTCCAATTCTGGTTGATAAACTTTGCCTAACATGCCCTCTATAACTAATTTGTCTAGCTTACTAAATAGTCGATTTAAATTAATTCGTCTAGCATCGGATGGCTCCACCAATCGATGTGGCAAGATGATTAATATCATTGCAATAAATATTATAAAAAAGAATACCAATGGTGACTTCACTAAAAGTGGAGCTAATATTAAAAAAGTAATTATAGTAGCTATCCATTCAACTACGGTCTCGATGCAAAACTCTGTAAAAATATCAATATCTTCTGTTATGACAGTTGTAACTCTATCATTTAGCCCGCTTGGAGCTATAGCATCAAATTTTTCATACGTCCTGAGTTTAAGCTGAGCCGACATTTTTAATGCTAGGGTGCTTGATATATATCTGTCCAAATAAGAAGTTATTATTATAATAGGAATTAAAGCTAAAATATAATGTACAGATACCGAAACCTGTTGAATAATCCATGCCACTCCCAAAAATATAATAGTGGCTGAGACTTTTTTTAATGTTCTAATTATCGTTGCAATTCCTAGGTAAAATTTGAATTTTGTAATTCTCTTTGTTAAATCAAATATATCCTTTTTCATTAGTAACCCCCCTGCTTACCAAAAGACGATTAATATTTATTAGTCCACCATGAGTTTCTACCGTTGTATACATAATAATTTTCCAACCCTCCAAAATAAACATTAAAATAATTAAGCTAGATATGCTAAGTTCACTACATACTCCAAATACAAATGGAAAATATACCGCACAATTTATACTAAGTTTGGCTAGGTGAGAATTTGAGTTCACATATAATAAACTAGTTCGAATAGTTTTATTCATATGCAAAATGCTATTATTGAGTTTATCTATATGAGATTGTCCTATGTTAAACGATTTAAGCGTTTTCATACCTTTTATCCCATCAAAACATACAGTGTAGAAGCTATCTGTAGCTTTATTTTCTCTAGCTTGATTATGCCTTAGAATTGGATAAAATATTATTAGTACAAAAAAGGTAAGAGTGGCGAACAACAAAATAATTAGTGCAATAGGTATCGATATAACTGCCGCCCATATAATGACTATAGTACTTACAAAAATTGCAGCTATCGACTGCGGAACATATACTGTGTAATAGTCACTTAATATCATTATGTCCTGTTCCAAATCTACTGTGCTAGGCTTAAGTAATAACATTTCTCTGCGTACAGCTATTTTTAGTTTACTTGCATCTGCATTTACAACTTGTGAATTTAATTTTGCTAAAAAGGTTTTTACAATCATAATAACAAATATTATACATACTGAAATTTCAAAATACATAGTGTTTTCTTGGATAATAGCGATTATAGCAATTGCATATAATAAGTAATTTAGTAGCAACATACAATTATTGATTATCGCCATAACAATAATTCTCTTAATATTTTTCTGTTTATCTCGCAAAAATCGCCATAAGTTTCTATACATAATTATCCTCCTTTCAAATAGCCTGTCATACATTTATATGCCTATAATTTAGGACTAATTCATAATTCTTAGAGACTATTACTTATGTTAATTTCTAAAATAGGACATAATAGGATAAAAAGCATAAGAGGAGACCCAAATGCGAAAATTAAAATTTCAATTAATATTAATAAGTTTGTGTATGGGGCAAGTAACTGTTTTGGCATCTAATGCAAAAGATGAGCGGTTAAATAATGTGTCCCAGACTATTGTGCAAGAAATGATAAGTGGTGACTTTGAAACAGTTGTGGCCCAATTCGATGACCAGTTGGAACAGTCAGTTTCCGCCGAAAGCCTAAAAAATACATGGCATACTATTTTAAATCACTTAGGTCCTCATATAGGTAATATAAATATGAGTGTGAGACAAGAAGGCACCAACAGAATTTCAACTGTAACTGAGGAATTTATTTTGGGAGAACTACGACTTATCATAAGTTACAATCAGCATTTAGATGTTACGGGAATTAATATGAATTTTAAGCTTTATCCTACAACTACAGATATGTTTCAGGAAATAGAGGTAAAAGTAGGGGCTGAGGAAAAGATGCAGCTTGAAGGGATTGTGACATTACCTAACAATGTGGAATCGCCGCCAGTAGTGCTATTGGTGCATGGAGCTGGACCATTAGATAAAAACGAAACTATATATGTAAATACGCCATTTAAAGATATTGCACATGGATCGGAAGGAGC
>MDSQ01000314.1_pt1 | contig 11314 bp, 13 predicted proteins | sample 1008251 | NCBI WGS metagenome assembly MDSQ01 (sample SAMN05526597, study PRJNA338239) | gut metagenome | isolation source: Hindgut content | host: Naso unicornis | place: Saudi Arabia: Red Sea | collected 2016-05
AACAGATAACTGTCTCCTGCAGTAATCTAACAGAAACACTGAGGGATTGACCCTTAACCTATAGACAAGTGAAATTATTCTCTAACATCATCCACCTTGCAATGGCAATCTCTCAAACCGTGAGCAAGAACCTTAGATGCTTTCATGAGGTGATGTCTGAAATCATTAATTTAGCTTAGTCTAAATTTAACACGATAGTTTACCTATCTAATAATCTAATCAAAATCAATTTCCAAAATTCTCAATCTTAGAATCGAGTTTCATCCTCTTTTCACCATCAGCCATTAGTTCACTCCATATGTTACTTAACTGTTCATTTCATTTTACTCATTTCATATCATTTCAATCCATTACCAGTTTCATATAACGTTAGGCCTTTCCATTCTCATTTGTTTTTCATGTCAATTTATTAATCTGTAAATAAATGTAAATAGCCTAAGACGGTTGTTTATGTGGTTTCTTTGGGCAGTCTGAACTGGATCCCTGTCATGGTCAAGAATTCACGCACCTTGAGATAATTGTCTAGCTCTTGTTTTTGTCCATAATTAAAAATTCCACATCATTAATTTCCTCCCGAATTAATGATAACATCACTTGGATAACTCCGGGAGGTGGCGCCCACCTAAGCTCTCTGTCTGAACTTGGCCAAATATATTTATCACTTATCGATATTAATACTTTTATTAATATTGAACCCAAAGTAGTGGCTTTCTGCTACAAGACAAAAGTAGTAGGTATGTTATAATCAAGGGGGTCTTACAAGCTATGGTTATTTCCATACTGAATATTTATTACCCCCCTGCTCACCCGTCAGATTTTATAACTGAAGTATTCCTAGATTTCTCAGAGATTCACTCAGATATTTCCATAGCAGGTGGATATTTTAGTTGTATACTGAATCCCCTTATTGACAGACTCCCCCACAAAGCTTCACCTCTTTCTTCACAAGCTAAGTCACTCCAATCCTATATGTGAAGATTTAGGATTTGTTGATGTATGGAGGACAATTCATCCTTTGGATAAAGAGTACACTTTTTTTCTGCACCCCATAGGTATCATACTAGAATTGATTACTTTTTTTTTAACCTGGGCTCTCCTTACATTCAGTTTTATCTTGTGTAATAGGCAGTATTATCATTTCAGACCATGCCAATGTGGTGCTGGATCTCTCTCTTAACGGTGTAGGAAACAGAGTAAAATACTGGAGACCGAATAGAACTATTTTAAAGGACCATACCTTTGTATCCTATTTTAATACTGAGTTTAGATATTTTCTTTCTATTAACTCTCAGTCAACAGATAACCCTGCCCTCCTGTGGGAACATATTAAGGCGTATACTAGAGGGGTTATTATTTCATTATCAGCCAGCAAGCGGCGGCTGAAATTGAGAAAGCAAAATGTGTTAATGACTGGACTTAAAACAAAAGAAAGAACCTATGTTGATTCTCATACTCCTGCTTTATTGCGAGAAATATCTGCAGTCGGATCAACCTTAGATAACCTCCTTACGCAAGATGAGAAGACCAAACTTAAATTTTCTAGACAAAGATTTTATGAACATGGGAATAAACCCGGAAAATATTTAGCATACCTTACCAAAAAAAGATCAGAATCACAATCTATTGCAGCCATTTGTGACGCTCAGAATAATCGCATATATGACAATAAGTTCATAAATGACACCCTCAAGGAATTTTATTGTAGACTGTATACATCTTAACAACCATGTGACGCACTTGACTTCATGGAAAATTTATTTTCTCAGCTCAGTTTGCCTACTATATCAACAGAGCAGCAAATCAATCTTAACGCTCCCATTTCCAGAGAGGAAGTATTGAATGCTATAAAAACCTTACAACACGGAAAAGCCCTGGGTTCTGATGGGTTTGGTAGTGAATTCTATAAAGAATTTTGTGATTTATTAGCAGACCCATTACTTGAACGTTTAATTATTCTCATATAGACCGATAGCTCTTCTTAATGTGGAAGATACTTTCAAAAATCCTAGCTACTCAACTTGAAGACCTCCTGCCCAAAATTATAAAAGAAGATCAAACAGGTTTTATAAAAGATCGTAACACCCGTAACAATGTCAGGCGCCTTCTCAATGTAATCCAGGCTTTCTGGCAAACAGATATTGATGGTCCAGTGCTTTCTCTAGATACTGAGAAAGCCTTTGACCGGCTAGAACGGGCTTGTTTATTTTATGCTTTAAATAAATTTGGTCTCAGTGATAATTTCATTAGGTGGGTCAAAATTCTGTATGATAGTCCTCAGGCGGCTATTTTGACTAATGGGCTTAAATCGGAGTTTTCCATTGCATAGAGGAACGAGGCAAGGATGCCCCTTGTCGCCTCTCTTGTTTGCCATTGCCATCAAACTGTTGGCAGAGGCCATAAGGATGGCAAATGCTATACGGGGTCTGCTAGTTGATTATGAGCACAAGATAAGTCTGTATGCAGATGATGTTTTGATATTTATTTCCAATCCGGAGACATCAAAACCAGTTCTACTTAACACTATTGATATATTTAGCAAATTTTCTGGGTATAAAATTCATTTGACCAAGTCTGAAGCCATGCCACTTGGGAGCCTTAATTCGATAGCAGCTGCCTTACCTTATTTTCCCTTTAAATGAAAGCTCTCCTCTTGAGAAATTATTATTTTTAACAAATAGAGAGATATCTGTAAGTCTATTTTATAGGTGGAAGAGGGTGGTGAGGGGTGGAAGGAGGTCTGGAGACATGCTAAATCAATTTCAGTCTACAATCATGCCCAAGCAATACAGTTAAAAATTATACACAGAATGCACATATCCCCCAACCACGGACATCACTTCAATCCTACTCTCTCACCCACATGCCTTAAATGCAAGATAGAAATTGGTACCCTAACTCATGGTTTTTGGTCATGTTGGAAACTGCAAAGGTATTGGTCTGATGTGTTATCTGAAATAGAAAAGATATTGGGTTTAAAACTGGAGATCGACCCTGTGTCTCTCATATTGGGCCTCCCAAGCCGACGCTTAACATCAAAACATAATAAGAGTCTGTATTGTATTCTTACTTATGCAGCGAGGAAGAATATTTTATTGCAGTGGATCAATGAAAAAGTACCAACTGTTAAAGGCTGGCAGAGAGTGGTGTTTGAACTAGAAAAACAGACCAATTCTATAAAGTTTGGGAACCTTATTTGAACTATGTAGAGCCTGGTGTCTCTAATATCATGTTGCAGGGATTTTCTTGACTGCTCATACTGTACATTTTTACTGTAAACCCGGGTATTATTTATATGGATCTGAGCTGAGCTGTTTTTAGTTTTTTTAATTTGTTTGTTTTGTTCTGTTTGTTTGTTTGCTTGTTTTGCTTTTTATTTCTGTGGACCATATTATGTATCCATCCATGTATTTGTAAAAGAGAAAAATTAATAAAAAATATTCTTAAAAAAAAACATTAACTGCTTAATTGTCATCATCATCTGGCTTCTGGTTCTTTGCAGCAGTGACCTCCTCCACCATGTGAGGACCAAGGCCATGTACGGCTGAGTGGTTTAATACATGCAGCACATGGTGGACCTGGAGGCCAAGTTTGTGAAACCCCTGTCATGCCGTATCAAACAGGTAAGGCTCTTCACGGCTGAAGACCTTCTGCATAAGGTAGACCCTGAGTACATGTTCAGTGAGCAATATCTGTGGTATCAGCTGTACGAGAGGGCCCTGCTGGTCCTGTTTGTGGACCGCAACGACAGCAGGGGCCTCTGTACAGTTGTAACCCAGACAGTTGCTCACCTGAACAATGTCCTCAGGGTCGCCTACACCAACAACCGTGGTCGGGGTGGTTTTGAGCCAGTGCGGAGAGCCTACCAGGCCGAGCTTGCTCTGGAGAAGTTGGTCTATGGACACCCCCTGTCCCCCTACGACCACCAGCTGACTCAAGTCCTTGGAACCTCTGGTAGTCATGAAAAGAGCCTGAGCCTGAAGATGCGGGGGTTCCTGGGACTTGAGCCGTGGAACACAGCCACGACAGAAGTGTGCTGCCCCCCTCTGGCCAACTGGACCAAGGACCGGAACAATGTCCTGTGCATCAATCGCATCTTCCAGTTGGCCAAGACCTTGGGGGCAGCACCTTCCGCCGTTGGCCAGCAACTGTGGATGGTCCTCCTGGGCGACCTCTTAGACTTTATAAAGAATAATTTAAACATGAACCATAAAACAACCATAACTTAAATTTACCATAAATTTGGAATGTTTAGGCAATTTGTTTCTTTATTTGGAATGTTTAGTTGATTATATTCAGATTTTGGAATCATTACTTTGGAACCTACTCAGTAATTTATATTTTGATTTTGGAATCATTAATTTGGAATACACTTGGTAATGTATATTTTATTTTGCAATCATACATTTGGAATGTTTAGGGAATGTGTTTGTTACTTTGGAATGTTTAGTTGATTATATTCATATTTTGGAATTATAAATTGGGAATCTATTTAGTTATTTATTTATATTATACTTTGGGAACATACATTTAGAATGTTTAGGCAATTTGTCTCTTTATTTGGAATGTTTACTTGATTATATTCGTATTTTGGAATCATAAATTGGGAATCTATTTAGTGATTAAATCGTATTTGGTATTACAAATTGGTAATCTATTTAGTAATTTATATTATTGTTTTGGAATCATAACTTTGGAACCTAGTTAGTAATTTATATTTTGATTTTGGAATCATACTTTTGGAATGTTTAGGCAATTTGTTTCCTATTTAGAATGTTTAGTTGATTATATTCATATTTTGGAATCACAAATTTGAGACCTGTTCAGTAATTTATATTGTTTATTTGGAATTACAAATTTGGAATCTATTTAGTAATTTATATTATAGCTTTGGAATCATAAACTTGGAAAATTGAGTCAACCCTATTATTTATTTGGAATCATAAATTTGGAACCTATTTAGTAATTCAAATTCTTGGCATTATTAGTTATTTATATAAAACACTTGAAATTTTAAATTTCTAATGATACTGAAAATCGTACTTTAAATATTGTATTTGGAATGGAAATTAGAGGTTATGAAGCTGAACAAGGGAAGACTCACCTTTGATTTTTGTTTTACTTACAGCCTTCCCTATCCTTCACCTTGCCCGTGTGTACTTCACCTGGTCAGGTGCTCTTCAAGAGCTCATTTCTGATAGGATAATCACTGACCAATCAAATCTTTACATCTTGGATTTCCTGGAATGGTATTAGTACAAAACACCACTATAGGAGCTAAGCCAATGTTTAAAGCTACTGAGATGCTTCTGACCAGATTATTTGATTGACGCGCTAATTAACTCGCTTCTGATGGATTCATGCTTTGACACAGTTTGTCTTTAACACTTCATCATTTATTGTCCTTTATATATGTGTTCATTCAATGATCAACATAAAACTTTTCCTTTGTAAACAAAACATAAATAACTTAAATCCAGCAAAATGTCTCGGCTTCAGCCACAGCGTGAGCATCTGTGTTAGCGCGAGCGTGAGCAGTCAAAAACTATTAACCTGTCCGGGCGGAAACACCTGCCCGGGCAAAAGGTTGTTTGCTATTTATAACATTGGAGCCAATTACAAACAGTGACATCTGATAACATAAATTACAAAGCAAACAATATTATGGCTCCTACACACCGGCCCCTAATTGTATGGCATACAAACAATTCAACACAAGATACTCAAGGAGTTAAATGTTAATCCCTAATGGACATATAAATGCAACTTAACCTTTCAGGTTATACCGCTTGTACCAAACAAAGTTTAGTTACAGGTCTCTTAATAATGTTGCCTTTTGGTTTGCAGCTTGACTGGATGTACCAAGCCCCCTTTGTCAGGAAAAACCTCTAATACTTTGGCGAGAGGCCATGAACCACGTGGAGCTGGAGAACCCATGATTACCACTGATTATCTCCAACCATTAAATTCCTTTTCCTTTGGAACAATCTTCAATGCGTTAAGTTCCTCCTTCAGAGTTTTCTCTAAAGTTTCCTGGTTCATATCTTCAGCATGTGCTTGGAGCTGCAGTTCTTTATCTTTCAGGAGGGTCTCAACTCCAGCTCAGTGTTTTTCCTTGAGCTTCTCGAGAGCAGCATCGTGCTGCTGGGTTAAGGTGCCCTTGTGCTTTTCCAGCTGCTCCTGGTTCTTTTCCTCTAATGCAGAGATTTGTTCTTTTTGTTTGTCCTTCAGCACGTCCAACTGCTTGGAAAGTTCATGGGACAGACATGATCCATCTTGTGAGATCTCCGAGAGAGAGCTCTCCAGCTCCAATATTCTAGTTCTTGCAGCCTCCAACTCCAACTGTATATCTTTAACCTTGTTATCTGCTTCTGTCCTTGTGGCTGCCTTCTGTAACTCTACAATCCTCCAGAGCCAGAGATGCCTGCTAATCCTGTTCTTTACCCAACTGGGCAAACTCCTCTCTGCACTGTTCGACGGCTTTGTTGATTCTGGCACACATCTCTTCTTCTTTAGCAGCCAGAGCTTCCTTGTGGAGTTTTTCCATATTGACAACCGTTTCCTCCGATGATTTCTTTATGATGGTGACTACCTCCTCTTTCACATTTGAGGTCCCTTCTGCTTTAGAGGTCCCTGCGGGTTGAGTGGGGCTCTTCTGTTTTCTGACTGTCTTGACCAGTAGTAATGTTTTATTCATGCACAGCTTTCTTAGATTTAGGCGAGCGCCCTCTTCCTTTAGGACCATTAATGACCTATCCTAACACTGTTCTTATCACGTAGGGTCCGTTTCCACAACTGTTGACAACTTCCCAGGGTTCCAATATCTTGGGAGCATTGGTTCCTATCAACAAGTCAACGTTGGCAGTTATGTTGGGAATATGAAACTTCGACAAATAAGGCCACCTTTCCACATCTGTAGCAGTACTAATGTCATTTGCAGAGACTGGCATTTGCTTCTGTGTGAAGACATCCAGTAAAGGATAAAAGTAATTTCTCTCAAGACCGGACACCTCCAAACCCAATAAGGAGTATGCTGGGATGACACCTTTATGCCCCATAGTCTTCAAGAGAAAATGAGTTCTTCTTCCTTTAACTTTCAACTTGTGCATGAGATGTTCTGAACAGAATGTAGCTGTACTATCAGGATCTAGCAATGCATATGTCTGTGTGATGTCACTTCCATTAGCAGCCTTTACTTGCACTGGCATGATGGAAAGAAAGCAGTGATCTCTCCCGGCCCCTGTATGTCCACATGTCTGATGAAGAGTTGATGATGTGACTTCTGGTGATTTGTTGGTTTGATGTGACTCTATCTTTGCCTTCTTAATGTAAAGCACAGTGGGATGATGTTGATCACAAATTTCACATATCAAGTGCTTAATACAGTCACGACTTATAGGTCCAGTAGAAAGGCATCCAAAGCAGATTCCTTTTTTCTTCAAAAAGGAAATCTTGTCTCTTTGATTCTTCCCTTTAAACTGTTGGCATTTCTCCAAAAGGTGAGCATGTGAACAGCAATGACACTGCAAGCTCTCACAATTTCTTGAGTTATTTGTCATGGTTTTTTCCTCATCTGAGTCCACTGATGTCACTGTAGTAACAAAACTATTACCTTTAGCTCTGGTCTTTTCCTGTAGATGCAACTTGGTGGAAGGTCTTAAGCCAAGTGCATTTTGTGATGCATCTGCAATGTTTCCAAAGATCGGGTCAGACAGGATGTTCACATGCTTTTCCAGAAATACAACATCAATGAAGAGAGCCCTTCCATTGGATCTTTCCATGATGTCATGTGCTATGGTTTGCCATTGTTCTCTGAGCTTATATGGCTATTTGGAAACCACCAGTCTCATGTTGGTTGGCATATTCAACTCTTGAATGTCCCGAAGCTCTTCCATGGCATTGCAACATTGTAGTGGAAATTCTCCTTGTTAGGTTGAGAGTTGCTAAGTCTCTGAAGAACTTAAGACTTCAGCGTATGAATCAGATCTCTTTAATAACACGCAGTGTGGAGGGAAGGCCAAAGCGTTCTCTCCCAAACTCTCAAATGTTACCACTTAAGTACAAAAACAGAGAGGAGGTTACCTTCATTTACAACAAGCATAAATCATAATAAATGACCCTTTGATGTGTTGGGATCCACACATTAAGGCATTCATTTTGGGATTTTATCAGGACTATTTTTCAATAAACAATGCTCCTTATCTACCACAAAGGAAGCTCTGGACTGTAAACCCCCGCAGTCCTCCAGATCTTTACACCTAGGTGTGAAGACATGCCAGAGACCCAGCTGTGAGCTGCCACTGGTCAGTGGGACTGACACCCCTGACCAGCCAACAAAACCCAGCTCCTTCCTCCTTTCTTCTCTCTGTTCTCTCTGTCTCCAGAGGACCTCACCGCTTCTCTGTCTCCTGTCTGACCTCCCTGGAGGTCCGCGCTCTCCCTCTCTTGCAGCCTCCAAGAGAGAGGTCCTGAGCCCACCAGAAGTCAGCTCTCAAGGGATCTTATCCTGGACTTCAGCTGCTGAGAGTTGCAACCTGCAATTACAGCAATCAAGAAGAAATTCTACCTACAGCAGCGACACAAGGTCCTGCGTAGCACCAACAGTTAGAAATAACAGCTGTGCCAAGGCCTGCTAGCTAACTTCAAGGCAGAGGACCACTGAGTAAGCACAGAGCTGCTTACTTTGCAAGGATTACCTCGAGTGACGAGCTACCAGCAAGGACTGCACTTTTTATCTTTGGGACCAACATTACCAGGCCTGGATTCTTGGACAAGAAACCACCGACATCCTCCCTCAAAAACTGGTAATGTTAAACTGGGCCTAAACTGCTTCAGACTAACAAGATGGCTTCTGGTTGGAAGCTCTGTGCTGATCAGCTCTAACAATCTATTGAATATCACAGAAATAACTTAACATCCGAGAGATTAGTTAAGTTTCCTAATTTCACAAAGAAGTTTTGATCCAGTTTGCAGGGTTATTTTTTGCTATTTTTGAAGTTTTTGGCGTTTTTCATGACATGTGCTCTGCAGTCAACATCACTGGATTACTTGGAACCTCAAAATCTTATGTTTCTATTGAACTGAACTTTTCTAAGAACTTCTATTGATGAAAAAGAAACATGGCAACTAAGAAGTTAGCAGAAGATATGGAAGAAGTTAAAAAGTCCCTTAACTTCATGTCAGAGGAGCTGAGCAAGGTGGTAAAACAACAGGTGGGCCTACTGGATTTAATTGATGAAGTCAGACAACTGAAGGCTGTGATAAAAGAAAAAGACATGAAGATTGAAGAGCTGGAGAGAAGAGTAGAAGACCTGGAACGGTATACAAGAATGGAAGACCTGGTGATATCTGGGCTGGAGACAAAACATTACTCTTACGCACGGATCACAGCAGGTGACAAGGAGGGGGAGGATGCACCAAGAGGTGAAAAACTTTTACTTGAACAGCAAGTCATTAAATTTTTCAATGATAAAGACATCCCCTTGGATAGTAAAAATATAGCTGCATGTCACACTATCCCACAAAAACAAAACAAGAGGCCAACCATCATAATCAAATTTGTGAACAGAAAACATAAAATTGAGGTGCTAAAGCTTGCAAAGAAACTGAAGGGAACAGGAGTATATGTAAATGAGCATCTGACAAAGAGAAATGCTGAAATCGCACGGCAGGCAAGACTCCTGAAGAAGGAAAAGCGCATTCAAGACACCTGGACAAGGAACTGTAAGGTATTCATAAGACTCAATGGTACACCAGAACAGGCCAAAGTCATTGCTGTCAGAGATATCAAGGATCTTGAGAGATATAAATGAAAAATGATGAATTTGTGGAGAAATGTCATTTTTTGTTTTTGTTGTTGTTTATTTGTGTGATGTGATCAGTGCGATACATGTGGGAAATAATATTTGGGTATGACAATGTGTGAACACAAAAAGTTAAAATCTTTTGATTTTCAAGGTCAAAGGTTTTATGAGCTGGAAAATGGCATTGATCCTGACATCCACTTCTATCAGAATGTTAATATGACCTGTGAATATTATTCTGAGGAAGAGTTAAATACCAAAAAGAAGGGTTTTTCATTGATCCACTTTAACAGTTGGAGTCCTTACAGTAATTTTGCCAAAATTAAAGACTATCTTAAACAGTTCCAAAGAAAGTTTACTGTTGTAGCAATTTCAGAGACATGGTTGAGTAATGATAAAGAGCTGGAGGATGGACTAGAGGGATATGAAATGTTTTGGCAAAATAGAGTGAACAGAAGGGGAGGGGGTGTTGCTATAATTGTAGTTTTGGGTTTCAAATATAAAGTTATCAACAATATGACAGCTGTAATTGATAATTTGATGGAATGTTTGACCATTGAAATTAAGGTGGAAAGAGCCAAAAATATATTAATTAGCTGCATTTATCGCACACCAGGATCCTGCATTGATTATTTTAACACAAAGACTTTGGAAATACTTGAAAAACATAAAGATAAGGTGACTTTTGTTTGTGGTGATTTTAACATCGATCTACTAAAGTCAAATGATCACAAGAAAACTGCTGAATTTATTGATACTATGTTTAGTTTAGGTTTCTATCCATTGATCTTAAAGCCTAGCAGGATAACTAGGGACAGTGCTACTTTGATTGATAATATTTTTGTAAATATAACTGATGGAAAGATAAATAGTGGACTGTTGGTCACAGATGTAAGTGATCATTTGCCTGTTTTTTGCAGTTCTTAAAAGGAACAATAAGCTTAATCTTCCAGAGAAAATTCAGACTCATTATTCAGGTAGAGTGAAAACACCAGAAACAATTGCAGCTCTTAAAACGGGATTGGCAAATCATGACTGGCAGCAAGTTTATGTGGAGGATACCAACGATGCTTACAATGCATTTTTGGATACATTTTTGACACTTTATGACAGATATTGTCCAGTGAAAACACAAAATTCTAAAAAGAGGAGAAAATCATGGATAACAAAGGGATTGGAGAAGGCTTGTAAAAAGAAAAACAAGCTATATATGGAATTTTTAAAGCATCGAAAAAAGGAAAAGGAGGATAATTACAAAAAATATAGAAATAGACTAACATCTATTATGCGATGTCAAAAGAAGATGTATTATGAACAATTGCTTCAAAAATATAAAAAGAATATAAAGGCTACCTGGAGCGTATTGTATAAGGTGATCAAAAATTGTAATGGCAGGTGTTTTCCAACAAACATTGTAATAGGTGACAATTCAGTGATTGAGGATATTGAGAGCATGGTTAATGAGTTCAACGATTACTTTGTTAATGTAGGTCCTAATTTAGCAAAAGAGATTC
>MDSQ01000315.1_pt1 | contig 11312 bp, 5 predicted proteins | sample 1008251 | NCBI WGS metagenome assembly MDSQ01 (sample SAMN05526597, study PRJNA338239) | gut metagenome | isolation source: Hindgut content | host: Naso unicornis | place: Saudi Arabia: Red Sea | collected 2016-05
ACACACACACACTCACACACACACACACACACACACACACAGAGAAAGAAGATCAAATGGTAAGGGGTGTGATGGTACTTTTTGAAATGTGACCCTCCAGCAATTTCCCCGTCACTCAAAGGCACCAAAACACAAACATGAGTGTACCTGCTGCTTCCTGCTGCTCTTTGTGTTTGACAGCTGGAAACTCAGAGAACAATTTTCTCTCTGCACAGACACGTTCAGACTATTGATGTGAACGATAATGAATTACCATTAAATTACATTTTGTCTCTTCTAAAGCATCTAAATTAGTAACAGATGAAAGTAATGGGGGCCAGGAGGGTGGAGTGTTAGTTATGAAGTCTGGCTGTTGGTGGAAAGGTTATCAGTTCAGAAAGTCGGCAAAAATAATGTTGTCGCTATACTTTTGCAAACCATGGATATGTTAAAACTCTGTTTCTTTAAATTTGTAGGTTGAAACTTGCTGAAGGTTTTTACCATTAAAACTTGACATTTCTATGGTTATGCTCTGATTGGGTTAAGGCACAAAAACCATGTGGTTCATTTATGAATTTATTAAGTTTCACATTGTCCAAAGTCATGATTTAATTTTCAGAAGGTCATGTTTTGGTATAAAGTAGTCTTCAAATTTAGGTTGTGGAAACTGTCGACCTCGATGATCTCGAATGATTGGTCTTAAACATCATCAGGGTTTCACTTTTGGCTCTGGGTAACTGTCCTGGTTACTTTATAACTTTTACAATCAAAGCAGCAAAATGACTAATGGAGAAAATGATCAGCAGATCAATCCATAATGCAATAATCATTAATTGCAGTCCCAAAGAAGAAAGGTTAACCAGCTAACTACAACAGTAAAATTGTGCTTTTGAAATTAATGCTTTAGTAATAATATATATCAAAAAGGACATTTTTCTACTTGTTCTACTCTACATGGAAATAATAAATTATACTGTCCTGCATCATACAACATATATGGTTTCAAGTTGATGTATTGCAATGAAGTGATTTAGTAATTTTGTTGTAACTGCATTTCTTTCACTTGCCTGCTTTCTCTGTCATAAAATTTAGATATCACGTGCATATTTTCAGTAAAGAGTCAATCAGTGATAATCCCTTATTTATTCCCACAAAAGGCCCAATAACTAATTACACTTAAACTGTAAAATGTGAAGCCTCCAAAGTACTTTACTCAATTCCAACCTCTTTTTTTGTTAAATTAAGACTCATGTACGTAATTAGCTAGATTCATATCTGTCTTGAGTTCAGCCATTTTGCTGATTATTAAAGGTTACTCTTGACCTTTACACTATTAGAAAACAATATAATTTTCACTTTTAAGAGTTCAAGAAAAACTCTCAGTTTCAGCTTTGAAGGCCAACATGGACAAGAGGTCCTTAAAGTCTTTATTTAAACGTCCACAGTCCAATTATTTGACACAACAAAAAGCTCCTAAACAGTGAAATATTTGCATCAAAGACACAATCATAAAATTCATATACTGCATAAGATGTTCCTCAGTGAGGAGGGACCCCGCATGCAAATGGCTTATAAAACCATTATTTACTTACACTAGCCTCTAAAACAGGCATTTATTTATATGCAAAGTTCTTGTTATTACTTGAAACTTCCATCTCCCTAAAGCCTGACCATAAATAAGATTGTCATCGACTTGTCTGATTAAAAACATGGTCTGAGAAAAGTTCTAGTTATTCAAAAGTGATGGTATGTCTGGAAATGGTGATGACAAATGTGTTTTTGGCTCATTCTGAGCACTTCATCCCCCAGCGCCATCAGTCTTCAGTGAGACGTCTGATTTGCGAGGCTGCTCTCCAGTCATCTTCCTGCCACCTGTAAGCAGCTGGACAGTCAGGAAGCGTTTCACAGCTTTCTGTTCTGGCTCCTCAGACTCATGCCAGACTCTTTGATGCATGCAGCTGCTTGTCGCACCCCAGGGGAAACCACTTGGACTGATATAAAATGAACTCTTTATATATGACTTTGTGGCGACCCTTAGACAGAATTCTTACTTATTGTTAATCCTTTTCTTGTTTACAAGCTGCCAACTGGTGCCTGCAAACATTTTTATGTTGAGTAAGCGCTATAAACACGTGTTACTGCATGGCACCAAAGGAAGCTGGAAATTCAGTGTTGTTGGACAGTTTTGACAGTGTCCATCAAATCCTTCTACATGAAACTGGAGACAAAACCAGTGTCCTTTGTTAGGACTGTTGTGCTACGACTTTTAGTAACAATCCATCATACAGTCTTCACACAAATCACAAAAAGCCAACAAACGTAATGCTACAAAGGTTCCCATCCCCAGCCCGTTATAATAAGTTATAATAAGTTTGAAGTTTTAGCTAATGACTTGTTAGACTTGAACCAGGTTATTTTCTGTTTGAGTTGTTTGAAAAATTCCTTTTTTCCATCTGCTCCTTCATATTTCCTCCAGTTTTCACTAAATACGATGGATACCATATCTAAAAGGTCACAAACACAATTTCGTTTTGTATTTAGCTGCTGTTTTCTGTAAAAGGGTTTCTGATGGACAAAAACTGCCATAACTCCACTATTTAAAGACATTTCACCGATGAATGGCACTGCAGGAAAAACTTAATTAATTGCTATAATTTATTAATACTTTGGTCAATCAAAAGACAAATCATAGTGACAAATCAGTTTCATGCTCCCAGAATACTTTTTTATTCAATTTACGGAGAAAAGAATGAAATTTTTGTCAGTCGTGCCATCTCAGAATCTATATGATACTCAAATAAGACGACTTTTAAAACCTTAATGTACTTAAAGGAAAAATTGGGTCAAAAGGGGTCAATAAACTTGAACTTATGTATTGATTTTTGTTTCAGTCGACGTAGAACATTCAAAAAATATGAGAAAAATTGTCTCAAGGTGGCAAGTTTACATCCATGCTCTCACATAAAGCAAGAAATGATAGTGCAGGAGGGCCCACCATATACAAAAACAGTATTTCATGTGCTTATCCAGTAATCCTTCAATCCTTAATCAGCAGAGCAATCCTCCACTGAGGGAGTTCTAATTAATTTCTATTGTCTGCAGTCTTAACCCTCATGGCTGACTCCCTCTATACGCTCCATGGTATTTGCTCTTTTTCCTCTAATCCTGGATCCATGCTCTGGGAGAGTGACTCCAGCCCTCCTCTCCCTCTCAGTTCCTTCTTTTCTCTGAATCCGGAAAAGCCGCCGAGCGAGATCCGGACAAACAGACTGATGGGATTTGCAAGAAGCCCGGAAGGGGTATTAATAAGAAGGCTGTATAGAGGAGAGGCTGGAGGCAGGGAGGTGAAACTGGGAGGCTTGTTCTGGTGTGTTGACCCCTGCGTTGTCCTGTGTGGCTAATCAAAGCATCGCTGCACCCTCTTTGTGTTGCAGCAGGAATGTGATCTATGAGAGGTGGAAATAAGACTGCTTTGATTGTCAAAAGGCTCAGTGGGACAGTAAAACCAGTGAAAAACTGTCACCTACTATTTTTTCATCACATTTCTTACAGCGAGTGTGGATATTGTCCCATAAAAAAAACTCTGTCATTGTGCAACGTGATTATGATTTTCCCTGTAAATGCCGATACTTGTTATTCTCTTTTCAAACTATACGGGAATTTTCTAACATGCCTTTTGAATTAAGCTTTTATTATCAGTGTCCCTAAACATGTCAGAGCAGATGAATGAGAGTGGGGACATTTCAAAGTTGCTGTCTCTCTGTTTCTGATTAAAGTCGTGTTCTGAAGATCTGGATGACTGCACTGTTTTCTGTTTGCCTCTTTTTTTCATGTCTCCCCGTAGACGTTTGTGTCATTGCTGAGGAGTGTTGTAAAAGATGGAATGAGGAGGGAGGGCCGCACAACGAACATAAAACTCACACTGAGTTATGGGATGTTAAATCTTTAAATGTTTATTGTTTGTTTCTGTATACCAGGCCAAGGAAGTTACCTACTTGTATTACAGACAGCAATCGCAATGTGTTTTCATTGACATGTTTGCTGAGTTCAACCTCTTCAACCCAACTAAAACTCACCACAGGATTTTATCTTAAATCCACCAAAACCAGATGTAAACCAAAACGAAAGTGGTGAAAAACATCCAGAAGTTTGCTACAATGCCTGGTGGTCTCTTTCTTGGCCACCGTCTCTCCAAGGTGTCACACCTTCACTCCGAACAGCCCCCACTTTAAAAATTCAGCTCCTATAGACCTACATTTATTCTGAATTACGTCCCATTTATACAAACTGTTGAAACCTTGATGTACTACATATAAAATGCCCAATTTTTATGGATCTGCGGTTTGCAAGACAAACTAAACATTTTTTGTGCCAACCAGGTTGCCGCCTTTCAATTAAAGCATCTTTCTTTTAAACCAGCTGCTGTTCATTGTGCAGTTAAAGGAGAACTCCTCTGATTCAGTATTTCATTCCACAAAGTTTAGAAAATGTGGGACAGATTAAAAAGGGAATGATCAAAATCTGTGCAGCAGAAACCAACATACCCTCAAGTTTAGTCGCTCGTGTGGGACAAACTTGAAAAACACTGGATCCTTCAGTTACCATAATGCAATTGAGAGGCCTTTTCCATAGGACCCTCAAGTCTACATTGAAATAAATCTAATGACAACACAAGGAGATATTTTCTCAGACTCTGTAAATCTCCAGAGTCACAGACGACCCTTATACAACCGTTTTCACAGGCTGTGTAGAACTTTTTATGAGGAGCAAACCAAACTTTATGTGTAAAGTCAGTGTAGTGCCCCTTTAAGTGAAATAAAACATGTGAAATGTATCTGCAGATGCTACTATACATGACCCACATTTAGTCCAACTGCAGACGGACGAATGTAATACTTAGAGAATGAGTGAAACGTGTGAGGCAGCGCTCAGCCGAGTCAGGAAGGCCCAGCTCCTAGTTTAGTGTCAATATGGCCGACATCTGCTGCTGCAGGGACAATTGAAGCAGTACAGTTAAATTATTCCAGACAAGGAGCGGGAAGCAGGGAAGGTGTGTGTTTGCGTGTAAATACTCTCAAGTGCAATGACACATCCCATTGTCTTGAATCCTGGAAAAAATAATAATGAAAACATGGGAGAAAAATAAAGGAACATTGTTCGATGGAGAACATGCAGAGGCCGTAGAAACAGTTCCTTCTGGTTTTTATCCTATTTTCTTCTCCCTCTGTCACTGAACAAGTTTTCATGTTTCAGGCTTTCATGTCCAACTTACAGGAGCTGGAAAAAAAAAACTGTCATCCCGTAGGGAGACCCAGATGTTACAGTAATGTTTCTAAGGCATCAAGCTTTTGAGTGATTACTTCCTCCAGGAGACCGGCGGGTGAGAGGTGATTGACAGTAAGCAGAGAGGAATAATGAGAAAACCGAAGCACTGACAGAACCCATGAGCTGTCGTGTTTTCTGTGATGGATTGTTTACCAAAGGCGATTTCCAGGACCGCTGAAGTTGTTTTTCATAGTGGACAAGAATGAGTGGCAGCAAATGGATCCTTCTGAAGGAAGAAAAACAACAAAATGATAAAGACTGAATGGAGGAGGGGGCGTTAAGTTACCAACACAAGACCAAAAAAAGATAGAACTGTAAAAATCCATGGAAATCTGTGATGCAGCACGACCCTTTCTCCATCTAAACCAACCTCAAAGAGGCCTAAGCTGTTGCTCTGCCATGCCAGAGTCAGGATTCTTGTGGTTTTTGTGGCCGCTGGTCCATCCAGCAGCCTTTGGCCTCCTCTGACAGGCCTGTTTGTCCTCCATGGTGCCAGCTGGTTGGTGAACACATGGGCTGCTGACACTGTCCTGCCTTTGTATGAAGCAGTCTGAGGAAGCAAAGGTCTTCAGCCGACTGAAGCAGCAGTGATTTATGCTAAAAGCACAAGCGTAACCATAAATACACATGATTCATTCTTCTAATAGCCAGGAAACCGACATTGCAGATACTAAGCACTTGTTAAGAGGCAACATGAGAGTAAAAGTCAAGCTGACAGCATGTTTCTTCAGAAGTGCATTTTGGAAAGCTGAATAACTTTGGAAACTCTTCATACCTTTCCAACATTCGGAAATGGGAGAGCCTGTGGTCAACAGTTTTTGCAGCTTTCTGAAACTGACAATCTGACATTCATTGATGGGTCAAGCTCTCCTTTTATTTGCTACGCCACTGTTTCTGTCATTTTTAATGTGAACAACAGTATGAATGTCTTGCAGGAAAGGCTGTCTGAAAATGTGAGCTGTTCCCATATTTCTCTGTCACACCCTTCGCTCTGTGACAGCCTCTCATTGTACCTTCTACTGCGTGGATTTGAAACATTTCTAAACATGTTTGTCCTTTATGTGGTTGAACGTGTCATTCTTCTTCTAACCTGGCCTGTGGTGTTTGCATCCTTACACTTTATCCACTATTGTGCTGTGTAACTGGCCACATGGTGGCGCTGATGGTAATTTGTTTGAAACGGTTCATGCTGACGTGAGACATTTTCACCACAAGCTAAAACACAAAATCCCTAACGATTGGTGCATTTGGTGACTTGCATGATTATATCCAACAGAAATCCACCTGGCACCTCTTTACAGTGTGTGAGCCTTTAAAAAAATATATGAATTTCCAAAAATTGATTGACATATTAATTGAAAATGAAAATATGAGGCCACTGAGGTTGCAGCTCTTATTCTGCATCAGCTTTTCTGGGTCGTCATTAAAATACTGTGGAAAAATCCTCACAAATCACCTGAAGTCCTGAATGCCTTTTGAGGCTTCAGGCAGAGGTGACTGAAATTTCATAAATTACCTCATGTGATGTCACCTGAGTCAGTGTTGGTTGATGCTGAAGACTACGAGAGACCACAACAGCGCAGAAGACTTAAACCCGTTTCTCTGCTTTGCCCGAGGCTTCTTTAGCTGCTACTAGCTCGACTCGTCAAAGTTCAAACTATTGACAGTCACGTTGTATTGTGGGTAATGTAGTCACCAGGTTTTAACAAGTAAAAAGTATGTATGCAATGACTTCAATGCATTTTTGAGAGTTTCTGTCATTTGTAAGTCAGACAATGTTAAAGGATATTAGAGCTAAATCGGTGAGCTTCCCCCTTTAAAGGTGCTCGAGTTATTCTACTGCTGTAAAAGTTTCCTCAGCAAATCATGCAGATAAATCTATTTTCCTCATCTCTCTTTGGAAAATTAATAGGATCTTATTATTTACACTGTATTGAAACGACAAGAAATACATTTCTACAAGGGTAACATTGCACTCTGGGTTGCGTTTACAGATCGTTTAACTCACAATAAAAAGTTAAAACCGATGAACTCATGAAGGTCATAACTTGTGAAGCTGATAATTAGAAATTGTAAATTAAAACTGACAGAAAACAAAGTCAAAAGTAACTGTAGCAGTTCCTAAAACAGGCGAACAAGAGGCCTGGTGCTTTTGTGCAGATACGATCAGTGTTTGAAGGCAGATGTGACAGAGCTGGCTGAGTGTCAGAGTGACTGAGTGGATGAATGAAGAGGAGCTGGAGACTTGCCTCAGGGTCACGAGATCAGAGAGACGACAGCAAAGAACCACAAGTTGAAAAGAGACTGGCGAAAACTCAAGGCCAAGTTCTCCCTCTCCCTCTCTCTCTCTCTCTCTCTCACACACACACACACATACACACACACACACACACAGAGTGTATGCCTGTCTGAACTTCTCTTCACTGTGCTTGTGGTTCCTAATGAGGTGCAGACTAACGAAGGTCTGCAGGGAGATGAAACAACAAGCACACCGCTCTGAGATGGGTAAGGAGAATGATTACAGAAATATATGTGAGAGCAAGAGAGGGAGAGAGAGAGAAAGAGGGAGAATATTAAGAGGTAAATAGAGTGTAAAATGGCAGAATCAAAGATGAAAGTGGCAGAATCAGTATTACACTGAAGTCTTATGGTCCAGTGGTTCATATTGGACCTCTATTTCTTCCTGTATGTGGCAAGTGATAGATAGTTAGCAGACTGCACTATGTCACTGACTTGGCAATAAGCAGCCCAGGCCAACATGAGAGCAATTTAAAAAATCAAAGGAATGCTTTCTACTCATGCTGCCATTGATTGTCTTGTTCTCTGGCAGTCATTCTACATTCTGTTCTCTGTCCTTCAGAGAACAGAAACCAGAAATAATGGAAGAAAATAGATAATGTATTGCAGAGAAGGCTAAAAATTGCAGTCTAATGCACACACATGGTTTATATTTTTAAAAATAGTAAAATTGTTACCCTTTTTTGCACTGGCCAGGGTTTGGTGATGGCTGAGATGTCACATGCAGTCATCAGCATTGACCTGAGGGTGGAAATATATTTACACGCATTGATCTTTAGAGAACCACACCCCCCAAATAAATGTCAATAGTGGCTCCTGACAACATATCGATACATTCAACCACTGTGAATGAATTTATAACGTTCATCGTCAAACAGTATATTTTGTGTTTAAAATCGCTGACTTCATCTCAGAAACTTAAGTTTGAATTTTGTTGTGAATTAATCTCTGTGTATAGAAACTTAGAAAAATAAATCTTAGCAAATGGCTGGACATTTCAGATCAAAGCAAAAATTTTAAAAATGTCTTATGAATTATTAACTGCTTCCTTAAGAAAAGTTGATTTGTAAACAGCTATTTTTAGCTGCCCTCCTAAAGTTATTGTTGATATTTTGGGAAATATGTTCATTTGCATTCTTTCTAAGAGTAAGGGGAGAAGATTTATACTGAAAAAATCCCAGTGTGTCACATATGGAATTGGTTTGGTCACTACGTAACACTGGCATCAAAGCCTTGCACACTTTCTGGGGACTTTGTTTGTCTTCATGCTAAGCTAGTCTACCCACCTCATGAATCCAGCTCTGTACTTCACACACAGACATAAGACTGGTATCTTTTCACCTCACTCTTGGAAGAAAAGCTTATAAGCATAATCCCCCTAATATTTGAAACTATTCCTTTAAAATCAAAGTGTGTTTCCCGTTGTTGATGTACTCACATGTAGATGTTTTAAATTTGATCAGTGTGTTTGCACTTCAGAGGATTGATACTCACCTCAGTAAGTCTCTGTGATTTTCATCCTCCCAAACAAACTGGCTGTTCTTTGTGAGCTCAAAGAACTCCCCACGCCTCCTGAAAACACATACATACACACACACACACACGCACACACAAGCACAAGCACACATTGACACAGTTGATAATTATCCTCATACATAACTACTAACTTACCTCCTCTACCACCCACTGTCTAGACTGCAAGAGGGATGAGTTAAGAGCTGAGATCACTGAGGTTGATAAGTGAAAAGAAAAAGTAGGAATATGTTGGAGGTCTGTCATGCTGACAGTTTATTAAGAGTAAAAAGATTATCTTAATGTAAATTTTTTGGAAATAATTTTCTTTAAAACAACAATGACAACAACAAAGATTAGCATTAACATTTTGGGTAAAAAAAAATACATAATACAACTTTGAAAATCTGCAACAAAATAATAAGTGTAATGTAAAAAAGGGGTGCACAAAATCACAAACCTACTAATAATTTTCTCCACAGCTATAACAACCTTTTAGCCTCTTCTAGATCATTGTTTTGGTTTAATGATCTTGGTTTGACCAGTGCGACATATCCGTTAAGTCCTGTCAGGAAGTCATTTTTGACCGATGGGGGTAGTGGATGGGTATTGCAGTCCTTTTTTGGCTAGAATCTTAATTTTTTTGTGACTGAGTAGCCTGCCAATGGTAGTAATGCTAACTATAGTAACAACATAGGAAGATGTGCCAGGAGCAGAGAGAGCGCAGGGGCAGAGGGGATGTTTAGGTGAATACAAGGTGCTTACAAGACTGCTGCGGATGAATGGGCAACAGGTATGCATGTTTTCCAAGTTACATTGTTTGATAGTCATCAGCACCTGATTTACACTTGTGCTCATGGCCACTGGTATCTGCAAATAGTAGAGACGGAGAGGATCTCCTTCAACAGGCCTGAGATGAACCAGTTTCACGTTGAGGATCATCACCAGTAAACAGTTTATTCTGAGTATAACCGTGACATTCTGAGGCACCTGAGGGCGAACAGTTAGTGCAACATCCATAACCGAGGTGTGCTGGCAACTGGACTTTTCAACGTGACCTTTCTCTATCTGTTTGCCAAAAAGGAGTTAAATCTCTACATGCACATTACTCTGCTGAATTATTTGATTTTAGAGTTGTCTTTAAAAAAAATTAAGTGTTGACTTCATTCTGAATTCGTACTTTGGTACATGTTTGTTTGCACATTTATTTTTCCACCAGAAACTAGATGTTTAAATTTCGTTGCCTTTTAATGTAAGCTTTTGTTTCTCTCTTGTCACTGTGCTTCTTCAGTGTACTGTCAAATTGATAAATGTTTCTGAATGTGTGTTTTACTTGTTTACAGTGGGTTGAGCTCGGTCACTGCAATATAAATAGGTATAAATAAAGAGCTTCTGGCAGGTAGGAGGCTAAACTGTTCGTCTCTGTGTGCAACTTGCTATTTGTGGGTTGCAGATCAAATTTACAAAGGAGACGGCAGCAAAAATCTGAGACCATCTGACTTTTAACCCAAAGTCAGTCTGACTCACGAATCAGAAAAGCTGAGAGGGAAGCAATTAAAAGTTGTATCAAGGCTGTTACAGCATGTCATGGTACAGACTGAAGGAGAATCACTGAGCTGACTCCATTACTTGAGAGGGGCATTCTGGGATTTTATTGGCTTCATTTTGTTGCTCTGTTTACTGTAATGCAACAAAACATCACTACTACTAACAACCTTGAATGTCACTCGAAAACATTCAACAAAAAAGAAAATGTTACGTTTCAAAAAAAGTAGGACCCAAAATGCAAGACACTAAGATGATTAAATCCAACAAAGAGGGAGCTTTAATGAAAGCTGCCAAAAATCACAGAAATCCAAAAATCCAAAATACAGAATGTGAAAAAACTAAAGCAGGAAGAAAAAACTGAATTAACAAACTAGGATGACAAGTGACAAAGGAGCGGAATGAACATGAGGACAGGACCGGGAAGCTCAAGAGATGAACTGACATAGCATGAGGGAAAGACCGAGACTTAAATACATTTGAGCTGACTAACAGATGAAACACAGGTGAGGAGCAAAAAGGGCGGAGAGACAGACAAAGAAAGAGAGGCCCACATGGACTACAAATACAGGAGAAAACGAGATACAGGTGAAAACAACAAGGACAATCAAAAAGGCGGGGAAACAAGACAGCACCGGAAAGGGTAACACTTT
>MDSQ01000316.1_pt1 | contig 11294 bp, 8 predicted proteins | sample 1008251 | NCBI WGS metagenome assembly MDSQ01 (sample SAMN05526597, study PRJNA338239) | gut metagenome | isolation source: Hindgut content | host: Naso unicornis | place: Saudi Arabia: Red Sea | collected 2016-05
GGTGCGATCTTGACAGTTATTAGTTAGTCTGTGCTGGCAGTTGTGAAAGTCCCCCCCCAAAAAAGTTTCGGGTCAGGTTGTTACAACCAACTGACAAGAGGATCATGACCACAACTGGACATAATTATTTGTTGGGGATATGCTGATTATAAGTATATGAGGATTTTTCTATTCTATGGTCCAGGATGCTAACCTGGCACGGTGGCAGGGATGAGCTCTGGCTGGCCTGAGTGTCGTTGGGCCTGCGGGGCTTCCAAACCAGGGATCAATGAGTCCACACACACCTCTGCCTTTGCTATGGAGAGACAGCAAGTATAAAAAACTGTGATAAAAAGACACTGTTAGTAATTTAAAAGAAAATAGTTTTCCTTTAGTAGGGATAAAATTGATGTTCCCCCAGTGGGTATTTTTCTAACTTTATGTACATATAAGTGAAAGAGGAGAAGGATGGCGAGGAAGGTTCATTTAGAGCAGATGGGGATTTTTATAGCAAGGCATGAGACAAAAACAGAGCTGGTACCAGAGGTGGAGCTCTCTGCAGAACTACTGAAGGGATCAGCCAGGGTTAAAAGGTCAGGGAGCAGCAGAGAAGTTTCAGGGGACATCAGTCCCTCAATCAGCTTCTCTGTGAGCGAGCCAGAGAGAGAAGATCAGGAGAGGATGTAAGCAACGGATAGCAGCAAAGAGAAAAAGGCGATGAGGGAGGAGTCTGCATACAAATAAAAAGGGAGCAGAAAAACTACAGAAATATCAAACTCCAGAAATATGGCTTAGTAATATGTATAACGCAGTAAACATCAAGTTGTCTACATTTAGGGACAAAATATGTTCAGGAGGCAAACGAGGTGATGTTGGAAGGAAGAATGAAAGGACGATGGCTTGACATCATGACAATAATTTCATTTCATTTTACATTTAATGACTCAGGTCGTTGCAATGTCAGTGAAACCATATTATGAAATAATTGTATAATGATTTGTTAGTTTATCTGATTCTGCCCAACATGACCACTCACTCAAAGGACGGTAAACTGAGAAAAATCCAGGTAAATCTCATGCATTCCAAGAACAAATATCTACTCAAGTACAAGTTCTTTGTACCAAAAGAATTATGGTCTAAAATAATTTCTGCAGCAAACAAGAGAATTTTTCAGACTACTTAAGTACAAACTTCAACAGCAAACATATAAGTACACAAAACAAACCACAGCACTCAGTAAGTTTCTTCACAGCGGTCACAGATCGATGAGCAGATGTTAAAATGTTAAGTTCAACTTGTAGAAAAACTTTTTTATTTAAAATTATGCACCTTTATCAATATATTTTAAAAAATACAGTCCATGCATGAAAAAACAAATCTGTGACTTTTTAGCGCAGCTAATACTTACAGGAAACTGCTATGGGGCAAAATGGGGTGGGGGGGGTCTTAGACAAGGAATGTGTTGGCTCAGAAAATGGCACAGCAGATGTGACCTTTTGCCCCTTTTCACTAGAGGGAAGAGGCCAACACTGATGAAAAGCTTTTTACGAATCCTGAATTCCTCTACTCAAGTCAAAAGAGAACACATGTAATGTTAAAGTATTTTCTTTAATTAATTCCACAGCTGCTCTGATCCTAAATACTGCTCAGATTAGGCTCTTTGCTCCACCAGCAAAAGACTGTGTTTACTTGTGTGCATCCAGTCTGAGTGAGCGATACAGAGTCAAAGAGACAGCTTAGGCTGGGTGGAGAAGATTAACCACAGCCTGATTGCGTAATAGCCTCAACATTTTTATCCTCTCAGTTGAGGCCTAAAACAGCAACTACACAAAGAGGGGTGCACAGGTAAGATGCTGCCACTTGTAAAAAAGCAAAAAGCTAAACTGAGGAGAACATAAAAAGCTGGGTCATCATTTTAAAGAGGCAGCATGCTCAACTTTCACTTGTTCTTCGGGCAACTGGTAAGCAGCCTCCTCCTGCAGTAAGGCAATCCAATTAACAAAGGAGAATTTGTCCTTTGCGTTACCAGGCAACAGCCAAAGCACAGATCTGCAAATGAGATGCGCTCTAGCTGTAGCTACGCTCTCTATTCATGGAAGCTGACAAGGAGCCACTGTGAGGCTGCTTGCTATGTCAACAAGATAGAACCGTGTATAAACCCAAACCACAAAACTAACACTCGTAAACTGACCTCTGGGAAGTGAGATATCCAGGAAAACCCCTTCAGTAAATAAAAAAGTGACTCACAGGCTTAAGAATACATTTGTTCATGAGCCCGGGCCTGAGGGAATCAAAGGCACAGCTCGTTCTGTGTCATGTTGTGACAACAAAATTACCCGTGGTGTCAGAGTTGTTATTCAAAGGGTCAAGGACAGTCAACACAGTGAAGCTGCAGATCTTTGATCTTAACTTTTCATAGTGAATAAAGATGGAGGGGAACAAATAAAGGATGATTAGAGCATGTACAACAGAAGAAGAGAGAGGACGGGACATAAATGAAGGTTTATGATGATACTGTCACAACAGGGACATATATGGAAAGACTACATAATCCAGCTAAGCTGCTGAATTCAATCACTTTCAATAAAAGTGCTGCAGTCAATCTGAGAAAAATCTTTGTCAACTAAAATGAGACTCTTTAACCAATCAATTAGTTGATAAGGGAGAGAAAAAATCTGTTTCTGTCTCTCACTGCAACCCTAAACTTACCTACAAGTTATCTGGAGGAGCTATGTGTGAGAATGCAAATGTACAATTAAGGTAAATCATTTTACATCATCTTTAACCTGCAAGCTTCCTTTTACAAAGTCTGGGTAATGTCTGATTGAGCTTCTGTGTAAATAGAGCAGGTTTACCACAAGCAAAGGGGCGTGTTGATGATGCCTCGAATGTAGAACCAAAGTATTTTCAGTGTGGGAGAGGACATCTGACATGGACAATTTCCAGCTGTGCTCGACATGTGTGAAGGGGAAACTCCAGACAATGTTCAGACAGTCAGACAGTCTGGTCTGTAGGTCTGGACATAGGAGTTCCAGTTCATTTGAGAAAACAGCTCCGTTCTGTCCTGCTTCAGCACTATCTGATTGGTTACACGTCCCCAGCGATAGCCAGTCGAGACCACTTTACAGCATAAAAAAAGAGGAGCGCATGCGCAGACTGGAGCTGCTCAGGTGAGCAAGCGAAGCTAATTGATTAACAAAAAAGTAACATCAGCATTTGTCTGACAAATGAGCCAACTCAACTCAACATGGCATGTAGATCAGCCTGAGAGAAATGTCCACTTGATTACTGACATGTGACTTAAAGAAAAGCTTTCTGAAAAATAAAGAATGCAAAGAAACGAGACAGCATACTGAGAAGAACCTTACCTGGAAAAGCATTGAGTCCTGGAATGAGATTTTCACTGGAGCCTGTGACCTTCTCTCCTGCCGCAGCAGCTGTGCACAGAAAATCGGAAAAGTAGCAAGAATGTTTAGATTGCACACTATTTACCAAAGCTGCAGATGCCAGTATGCAGCAAACAAGTTCAACTCACTCTCAGCTAGCTTTGCAAAGTCTTTGTTGAGCAGCTCCTCTGCTGTTAGCTTGGAGAAGTTGTCATCTCCAAACGGGTTCCAGCTGGGCTGAGTGTTGGGTGCATGATGGGCTGCTTGTGCATCACCGTCACTTGGATGATACACACTCTGCTGGGACGAGCAGGGGGAGCCAGAAGGAGTAGTGCTGGCTGATCTGCAGCACACAGAGGTGTAAACATAAACAGAGGAAGGAGTGCAGGGTGAAATTTGATCATGGCTGTTCAGTCTGTGGACACTGGCACACTGATGTATGCAAATAAGAGTGAGTGAACAGGGTTATTTAAAGACTGAATCGAGTCATTCTTCTTAAGCTGGATTCTCTGGGGTTGTCAAAGGGTCATTTATCCTCCTTCGGGGATCTGTCATATGAATGGACTGTCTATAGTCCCTCTCAGCTCGCAGCCATGAAGGGACAGTTCATCCTCAGATCACTGAAGGGAGTTAACTCTGCTCACTTGGACTTGTTGAGGCTGGCCTCAGCTGCAGCAGCCTGGAGTAGCTGGGTGGACTTGCTGACTGGGACCCCGAACACGGCACTGTGAGTGACATCGCTTAGGATGCGTCTGTGGCCGCTCTTGGCAACCATCTTTGGCGATGAGGGGGGTGTTAAGGAGCCAACTTTGTTAATCCCTCGGCCTGCCGTCTATACAAGAAAGACACAGACACAGAGAGGAAATATAACAAAAATGGCCCTTGACGGCAGTAGAGAAAATATCAGTTTAATATAAAAAGAGAAACAAACAAATCAGACCCCAAAACATACAAGCACCAGGCAAGCAAGACCCACTATGACAAAGACAATCTAAAAGAGAAGTTGGATAATAAATTTATTGAAAACCACAATAGCAGGAGAGAAAATCTGTTATGTAAAAGGGGAGAAAGTAACATTCAAAGATTCTTAAGAATCATACATAAATCAAGACACTGTCAGCCTAAGCTTTTTGGCAAAATACACAAAGTTGGTTCAACAAAGGATGAAGAAATTTTGATAGATAGATTGGGGTAAGAATGGAGGAGCACCGAATGCAAACACTAAATGATTTGGTCATCACATGATCTATACAGGATCTGCTGTGTCTTTCTAATACAGACAGCATTACAAAAAAGCATTTCTAGCTGAATGGCATTCACACCGTCCCATTTAAAATATTATGCGAGAGCATTCCTGTCCACCCTGTGCCCCAGAAGAGGAAAAGGAAAAATTTGGGTGTGATTGGTTAGAGATGAGCTGTAATCAACTCCCTTCCAGAAGAGCAACAGACAGCAACAGGAGGAGGACGTTACCACGGCCTCTGGGTCAGCTGCAGGACCAGCAAGTGCAGACTCGGGGATGGGGGTCAGGTGGGAAGCGGCTGTCTCGTGGACAGGGGCAACATGCTGCTGCTGGTGTTGCAGGATGACTGGAAGAACAGGCTTAGCTTTGCTCTGCAGCAGAGCAGACGCCTGAGATGCTGTTTGCTGTGGCTGGTGGAGGCTCTGAACCAGTTGATGCTACATTGGAATACCACACAGCCGACATGAGGAAGGCCCAGTTTGTTATGATTTATAGCTTACTGACAAGAGCAGCAACCTTTAAATGACGTGTTTCTGCTTTTAAAGGTTTATATTCTACCCTTTGGATGGACCCCTATGGACTTGATATTGTGAATTGAAGCAGGAAGCGCCAAAAAATATGGTATTTCAAACTGTGTCTGTAAATAAAAACACTGCAATCTCCATTTTCCACATAACTATAATTACACATGTCAACAGTCAGGCTTTTCAACCACAAAAAAAACTTTTTGGGATCACAAAGGATTCAAGTATTCTACCTTCAAATATTACAAAAATTACTTCTCAAACTATCTCAAATGTATGTTAAGCACTTATTCATCTAATTTGTGATGTGAAAAAAATATTCTGTGAGCAAAGACATATTTATCACCCAAATTTATATTTCAAATACATTATCCTGGTACTATTTAGACCATAACGCCTGAAAATGAATTTAACATGACTGTGAACATAGCATTGTCACACAACCTTCATCATCTTCCCCTGAACTTTACTTCATGGGGCCATTCTGGTTCTGCTGAACGCCTACCTGCTGGTTACTCTGTGGGCTTAAGAAGGCCGAGGGTTGCTGCTGCTTCATGAGGAGCTGCTGATGCTGCGGCGTCGCCTGTGGCTGCATGTTGGCAGTCTGAGCCGTCTGCGGTGTCGTCTGTGCAGCAGGAGCCTGTTGAGCTGGTTGGACAGCAGCTGCAGCTGGAGGTGGGACATTGATACCAACACCTGGAAGGAAGGCAAATAAGATCACAGACCTTTGATTTATCACATTGAAAACGCATTTCAAGCGACGTGAAGAATTTGGATTGTGCAGATTCACTTTCATTCACCTGTCAAGCGCACAAACTCTTGACAAGTAAAATAGAATGACAGATTAGGTGGGCATCGTTTAAGGGTTAACATTTGGGCAAACTAATGTTTAGGGGCCTAATTTTCCATTTGATGACAAAAAAAATAAGATATTTTACTTTATTATACTGTAATAATAAATTCATTAATTTAGTAAAAGCATTTTGCGTAAATAAATATATAACAGGTTTTTATTTGTTGTACATTTGTTCCTTTTGTACTTCAGGGTTCACGGTTTCTTTATTAGTACGTAAAGGTGACTTTGTTATGCTGACAGGAATATCCAAAATTTTACAAATTTCAAGGACATCAAAAAACAAACACTTTTAAGCAGACGTCAACAAAACACCACAAACAGCAACAGGCCCAAAAAAACATAAGTATAGCCATGGCAAAGTGCTCTAACAGCCTTCATCTGTACCCGCACACTCCAAAGTTAAAAAGGCTTAAGTGCTAAAAATCCTACAGATGAGATTCATCATCTTGTGCAGTTTTTGTTCAGTAGTGCAATCAGTGCAGGTACAAAACCATTTCTGTAGCATTTTGTTCTAAACTCAGGGGTCACTTTACTGTTTTGGGATTTTATTTCAATGTATTATACCTTTTAAGCCACAAACACAAGTCAGTTGGAGACCTAGTACATAAACGAATCAGAAAGAGCATTGACGTGAGCATATGCTGCTGTAATTTATCACGTCATCAACTATTCTGTCTCTGCACGCTGGCCACAGATAGATGGCCCCGTCACATTAGGGATGTCAAAGGACTCATAAAAGACAATTAAAAGCCTTTTAAGAATGAGCTAATTGAACCACAGAGAATAAAGGCCCTTCACAGGCTTCAGAGTCAAATTCTTGAGCAATTTGCTGCACTGACATCAATACAAGATGTCACTTTGATTGTAACAACACCAGGATAACTGTCACCATCAACACAGGCCCATATTACTGAGAAAGAGAGGCATCGCAGAGCTGCTTCTACCTATGGCCTGGGGTGCTCCAGCTGCCATATTAGGTCTTTTGCGAGGGGTGAGAGCTGGCTGGATGGGAAGGATGCCTGATATCGGCTGGGGCTGAGCCTGGCCGGCCTTGGGTCGTTGCCGCGGTGCGATTGAAGTTTCCATGGTGGGAACGGGGTCTGTGAGCCTGATGGGAGGAAAAGAGAAAACTGATGAGTGATGCAAAGGTTCCTTGAAGTGACAACAGTCAAATGCTTTGCTCTCCACTCACCTGGCTTTGGTTTGACTCTTTTTGGCCACAGCTTCACTGGCTCTGATCGGCTCAGGAAGTTTTGCAGGAATATGTGAATTCTACAACATTATGGAGATTTGCAATTTTTACTTAATAATAAAACCAGAGAGTTAAAATTTCCATAAATCAGTAAAATACATTAAAAAAAAAAAACATCTTCAGTGTCACAGCTTTTTTAGTCAAACTATTTGCTAACTTTATAACAATTGATATTTACGGAATGAGATCAGACTTTGGCTAAATTACAGTCCAAGTGCTGAGCTTCTTTGAAAATGCATTTAAGACCATGATGAATGGAGGGAAGACAAATGGCAAGAACTAGAAAGCAGAGCTTCTCTCCATTATTATCATGGTCTACATTACTTTACTCAGAAGCAAAAAGAAAGCTGAAACAACTGTTTACAAAATATATAAATAGGCCTAAATTCTTAAAAATAAAGAGCTGACTCCTCTGTTAGTATTTCACACTGACCCTACTGCATGTTCCCATCTGAAATTCCGGACTTTCCTCATCATGGAGACTTACATGTACATTTTGGACTGGACACTCTCGTCGAGCAAGTTTGAAGGCAAAGTGGGATATTTGGTAGATGTCTGGTCTCTTATCAGGGTCAGGTTCCAGCATATATCCTGAAAAATTAACCAACAAAGGAAGTAAAGACACAAGACACGAGAAAACTTACATTCAAACTGTAACGGCATTAGGGTTGGGTGATAAGATAAATTTATATTGATTATCAGTGATCAGATGATCAAAAGCTTGAATTAAGATGTAAACTTGTATTTTTCTTGTTAACAAGGAAAATATGTGTTCGAATAGTTCCTTTCTTGACATTTTGCGAGCTTGTTTTTTTTCCCACAGGTTTGTGCCTGTGGAACTGACGGTAGCTGGTGGCCGAAAGTCTGAATCATACACAACAACGTCGAACCCTAAACCACACAGACAGGATGCGCATGCTGTATGTAGGTCAATGTGTGTATTCTGAGGAACCGTGTCACTCACTGATAAGACAGTGCATGTCATGGGAGTAGCGGGAGTTGTCTGGGATTGTGAAACTTCCATCACAGATAGCAACTTGGCTCTCTCCGAAAGGTAACGTGAAGAAGCACAGCTTATAGAGCAGACAACCCATGGCCTGCACAGACAAGAGTATAACGACACTTATCATGGTGAATTTAAAGTGATCATACAGTGCAGCATACTTGAAATGATAACAATTCTTCTCACCCAAATGTCTGCCTTTGGTGTGATGATCTTTCCACCGTAGAGGTTGATCATCTCAGGAGCGCGGTATGACAAAGTCGTGTACCTGTTTTAACAGCAGAACAATGAGCTACTGAGTTTGAAAAAAGATGAAAGACAGACGCTAAAAGAGCTCAGAAAAAAACTCACTTTTTAATTTCCTCCTCCACCACTGGCACCCCCTCTGTCTGTGGGTTCTGGAAGTGGTTAGTGGCACTTCCAAAGTCACACAGCACATAGTGTCCCCGGTCATGCAGGAGAATATTTTCCACCTACATGATGAAGACAAAATGAGACCTGTCAGAACTGCTGGTACACGAGGTAAACAACGATGTCACAATAAATTACTTCCAGATAGTTAGTGTGGGCATTAATTAACGGGCTTTATGCAGTGTGTGGGATGTGCAGACTGGAAAAATGTATTCAACTTGCCTTGAGGTCTCTGTGGATGATTGGAGTCTTGCACTGGTGGAGACGAGCGACCGCCTCACATGTGTCACAAAAGATCTGCAACACCTCGGCTTCTGTGAAACCTGTCTGCAACCGCTGATTCATCAGGTTTACCACCTGCCCACCTTCATAAACAAAAAGGTCAACAGAGAAATGTCAGCTGATGTGAGGCTGAGACTGTCCTCTTCTAATGGCCATTATTATATACTGTATGTCATTTATGAATCACATCATATTTAAAAGTTAACTTCTTTTTCCCATTTTGACCATTTGAATCTGTGAAAATACTTTTTAAATCAATAGTTACAAAAAGGGCTGAAAATGTATCTAACTCTATTAAAAGTACAAAAGCTTACATTTATCTGAGTGTTTATTGTGTCTTGAAAACAGCCGACTCACATGGCAGCACTGGTGATGTTAGCCAAACTGTTTCACATTTTAATGAAACTGAAACAACTCATGGATAACAAAGTAACTTACTCTCAGTAACACCTGCTTTGCTTATATAAAACGTGTTCATTTAAAAGAAATATAGGATGATAAAATAAAAGTTTTGTTGCTCTACTTCAATGCTGCTATACTATTAGCGCTCGTACAGTGATTGAATGAATGAATAAATATTTTACTTTTGTGTCTGGTCATTTAAATGACTCATCCTGCATGGAATTATTCAGACACATTACCTAATAACAAACAAACTTTCCGGCCTGTCAGCACACCAACATCTAATATCTCAATTCATCCACATCTAAGCAGAGACACCATCCAAATATAAACTGCACCCACATAAAAAAAATTAATCCCAAAAGAACATATAAAAAATGTAAACACAGCCACCTGAGCACAAAAGACAAAACCATCCATAAGTAACAAAAAAAATGAATACTTGATCCAGACCATAAATCAATAATCTGCAGTCCAGTTTTGCAGAGGTTATCTATCATACATTGTTTTCTCCTTCTTCCCATGCTTTTGAAACATATTCAGAAAAAGCAAAAACATTATCAGAGGTATTAAATTAAGGCTCCATCCTCAGTACTTATTAAATCCAAAATTAGGAACATGAACTTTTTAAAACAATGTTTGTCTCAAGTCATGGTATAAAGGACAGTATAAAATAAAATAAGTTTCTCTCTCCACCTACTCCTCTGTATCTTCCTGTTTCCACATGCAGGGAAAGTCACTTTTGAGTTGCATTATGGGAAATGTAGGACCATGTATTTTTCAAGCCTGAGTCCTACCAAGCCAGGACATCTCATCCTCTGCTGCTTTGATACTTTTACTGCTCCTTGTTATCTGTCATATCTTCACATGCTGCAGTTCCATTTAAAAATGCCTTTCAAAACATATAATACAAAACAAATATAAAAATACCACAAGAAAATAACAATAACATCAGATCTCAACATGATCCCTATTTAATTGCTGCGATAATTACTCTTGCTGCTACACTGAAGTGCATAGATCTCATCACATGCACTTGGCATTAAAAACACTTTCTCTTTCAAGAATATTACCATATTCATTTCCATATTTAAGAATATTACATTGTTCCTTTGTATAGGTTGCATTCTATATGCATCTTTTACAGCATCTGTCTAACAAGATGCATATTTTGTGCTCAATGGTTGATTACCATAAGAAAGAGCTATGTGTTTTCTACCCTCAGGTTCAATTAGGTGGCTGTACCTTTTCAGATACTTAATGATGAGATCTGAGACTCAGAGTGGATGTATGGGATGAGACATATAGTCAAAGGACTTTCCTCTGGGATGCCATTACCATAGTGAGATGACACAGGAGGCCCTTACTCACAAACACACCGCTCCGTATCCATCAGTCAAAGTGTCAGCCTGGTTTCCTCTCTCCTGCCTCCCAAGGAATCCATTGTGTTGTGGCAGAGTCCCGTGAGCTGTAGTGCCTTATAGCCCTGTAGTGTATATATATCACATACATTCGTCCAGTGACTGACATCAAAGCCACGAGTGTTTGATGTGCTCACTGTCTTGGTTGGTCCCAGATGAGCAAGAGGGGGTGTAACAGAAGGCACAAACACACACATAGATGCATACATGGACATGTGCACACACATGCAGGCATGTAGGCAGGGTACCGGACAGCCTATCAGGCCCCCATAGGCCCCCAGCAGGCCCCTTCAACAGGGCTCTGATGGGCTGTGGCATTGATAGACCATCTGTAACTGTGTCACGTTGGATTACAGTGAGCGGGAGAAAAACACAAAGGAGGGAAGAAGAGAAGGAAGGAGGGGGAGACGGAGGGATCAAACCCTCTCCTCCTCCAAGAGAGCCTCTCTCTGTCTTTCTCTCAGAGACAGGTCCTTATCCTGGAAGAAAAGACTTAATCCCCCCCCCCAATTTACCATCTCCCTCCTCTCCTTCC
>MDSQ01000317.1_pt1 | contig 11292 bp, 10 predicted proteins | sample 1008251 | NCBI WGS metagenome assembly MDSQ01 (sample SAMN05526597, study PRJNA338239) | gut metagenome | isolation source: Hindgut content | host: Naso unicornis | place: Saudi Arabia: Red Sea | collected 2016-05
TCAGTAGTATGATTAGATAACCAATCTTTTACGCTACTTTTATTACCATCGCCGGCAATAATTGAAAGTTCTTTGCCTAATTTTTCAAATGCCTCGTCTACGCAAGCTTCTGGAGTTAAAGCAACCTTCATGACTGCCTCACCTTGTGGCCCGCCTGGTAAGTTACGCAATAAACTTGGAGTTAAGGTTGTGCCTAATGTAATAACTTGCACATCTACATTAGTTTTAGCAGCTTCATAGGCAACGGCTTCTGTTAGCTTTAATATATAAGATTTTCCTGCACCATACTGTGCGTTATAAGGTGAACTGCTGATACCTGTTAACGAAGATACATTGATAATGGCACCCCTATCTTGCTTACTAAAAATACTCATATAATGATAAAAACACTTTAAAAATGTAATTACGTTTACATTAATCATCTGCTCATGTTTTTCCCAATCGGTATCTTGAAACTTACCAAACGTATGAAAACATGCAACATAAGACATAAAGCCCATGTCAAGATTATGTGTCTTTTCAAATATATCATCCGCACAGTTAGGGTTAGAAAAATCAGCTCTAATTACTAAATGTTTAACTCCATATTTATCAGAAATTTGAGTTCCTAATTCTTTAAGCATTTCCTCACGTCTACCGACTAATACTACATTCATTCCACCAGCTGCAATTTTTTCGCAAAAAGCTTTGCCCACGCCTTCCGTTGCACCTAGAATAATGCCCCATTCGCCGTATTTTTCTTTTAAATTCATATATGCTCACCCTTCTAAAAAGTATTTATCAGACTGTACTGAAACCTGATTTATACTTATTATAGCAGTGGCTTTATCAATTAGCTAGGCGGAGGTGCCATAGGTGCATCAAAGGTAGCCAGATTTTGCATAAAGTTTTTGGTAGCTTGCTCTAGCGTAGGTTTTGAGTGTATAGTCTCTTCTTTTGCTACAAAAGGTCCGCTTTTCATCATCTGGATTTGTTTGGTGCTGTCTTGTTGTTGTTTAATAGCGTCTTGCTGTTGCTTAATAGCTTGGTTGGCCTGATTTTGTGCTGCGATATTTTTCATTGCTGATTGAAGTATTTTTATCTTTAATCCTTCTAGTAATATTTCAAGCTCAATATTTGGTTTTAAATCTGGGTTTATACCGTATATATCAAGAGATGATATTATAGGTAGGCGTATAATTGAAGAAAGTGATGCAAATATATGATTTGTTTGCAAGGGGATAGTCCTATTTGATATAAAATTTGTATAAGCTAAACTAGCTTGAATAGAACTTTGTATTGCTTTACTAAACGTAGTGCCGTTATCTATTGAGATAAAAGTATATAAAATATTATTATCTGTATAATTTATCCATATGCAGTCTAAATATTTTAGAATAGATACATTATCTAATTTTAATGGAGTACATAAAGTTACTTCACCATTGCCATTTGAATATATAAGTTGACTTTGACCATACATATTTTGTAAATACACAATATGTATTTGATTATCAATGACTGCACATTCAAAATATCCTATAGGTAGATTGCTAGTAAGTAATGTAGCTACAGTAGGTGCTTCATTATTTAATACGGCATACTGTATTTTATCCATATCTTTGAAGATAATAAATATGCTGGTTTCATCTTGCAAAATATCAAAGTTATCTGATGTGAAATTGGTTACTAGAGTTTCGACACTACCTTGTGGATTACTTATTATCTGATGAAGTAGTGACCTAACATTAGAAGAAGTATCAAGAGCAGTGTAGAAGAAATGCAATGCATTTTGATGGTAAAGCAAATAGAAATTGTCAAAGATAAAATTACTTTCTTCAAATAGAACATTTCTATTTATTATAGAATTGGCATATGTTATATAGATTATTTGCCCTTTAGTATTTTTAGCAATAGTGTGGATTGTGTTGTCTTTATCAATAGTTGCACCATAGCTATTGGTAACGTTGTTTAACAGTGACATAGGTCTTGCGGCACCAGTATTAGTAAAGTTTTGGCAAGCAAGATTATTTTTGATTTTTTCGATTTTAGTAATATAATTATTAGATACGCATAAAAAAGTCATACAATCACTCCTTTATTACATAATATTGAATTTATAAATAATTTATACATAAATGTAACCAACTAATGTGTTTTTCCATATGATAATATTGGAAGCGACATTTAAAAGATGCAACAATGAAACAATCATATAGGAGGTTATAAAATTATGTGCAAATGTGGTTGTAATAGCAGAACAAATTATAATTTTTTTAATACAAATACTACGGATTCAGTGAATTCTTTTTATCAACCAAATGCAGGCTTATGCGATGCATGTCAACCAAGTCAATATGCAGTTAGCCCAATCGAGGCAGCAGCATTTTGCCCACCAATTGGCGAACCACAAACATTAACATTAATGGCACCAGCAGTTTTTGACGAAAGTGGCCTTAACTTATGTAGAGTAATAGATTATAACAAGTTCGCAAACGCTTGCGAACAACCAACTGAAAGAACAACAGACGTATTGTTTGATGGAATTTCTATAGTAGATTTAGAAAACGCAACAAATCTTCAATTACAAGTAGTAGACATCGATTTCAATTTTGTTTGCCCTAAGAGTGACAGATATTCAGAAATTCGTCCAGCAAAAGGCAATCCTAATTTATCAAGAGTAACTCTTAGAGATATCGACGTTACTTTCTCAGTAAAAATCATCAATGCAGATTGTAGAGTATGCAAAGAGGGTATGATGACTCTTAGATATTTACCAGGTGAATTCTGCCCAGGTTATGACGAAGACACAAATCCTAGCAATGTAGCATTTGATCTTTACACTCCATATGGACTTTCTTTTGCAGCAGAAAATCCATCAGGATGCAACAAATTAGTTCCAACTATTAACTATATTGGTTATGTAGCAGGAGATGTTTGCCAAGGGGTTAACTGTGCTCCAATCGAAGGTTCTTCTTATAAAGTATTTGAGCCAAACAATTCTTTATCTCAAGGAATTTCAGCTCAAGCTTTAGCAAAAGTAATAAGCTTAGACGACGATTATGTTGCAATTGGTCTTACTCTTTACTTTAAAGTAGTTTATTTTGTACAATACAAGTTTAATCACGAAGGACTTTGTGTTCCTCCTAAGTTTACTAACGTTGGTGGATTATCTGAAACTTCAGGTTGTTTAGCATTCGTTGAGGGTGACTTACTAGAGCAAAGCATTTTACCATTAAATGTTTGCGTTGAACCAAAATCATTCTAATAAGATTTAATTTAGAACTAATTTAAAAGATGCGACAACTTAAGTCGCATCTTTTTTTGCGTTCCACTATTTTTTTGCGTTCCACTATTTTGTTTGCGTTCCACTATTTGTTTGCGTTCCACTATTTTGTTTGCGTTCCACTATTTTGCATATAAAATTTTAAACTGGCTATCCTATTAAAAAAATGTATTGGTAAGGAGCAGGTGGATGGAACTTAAAGAATTATGTGAGTTATTTATACGTAATCGTGATGTAATAAAGAATAAATATAAACTTGAGATGGAGTATATTCAAGCGATATGTGCGTTGATTTTTACTGAGAAGAGACAGCTTATTGATGTGGATAAATTAGAGGAGTGTAAAAATCTTCTAAAAGAGAGAACTAAATATAAGTTTGGATTATCTATTAATTTTAGAGGTAGTATACAAAATGTAATGGTATCTATTCTGGCTACTGATGAAAACCCTGCACAAAAGATAGATGATACTATCGAATTTTATAATGAGTTAAAACAATATTTTTCAGGTTCAGAATATTTGGCACTGGGAGCTATGATTACAACTCAATATACTACAGATTATGCAAAAACAGGTGAGCGAGCAAAAAAAATATATGATAATATGAAAGAAAATCATTCTATGTTAACTTCAAAAGAAGATTATATTTTCGCTTTATTATTAGCATTATCAGAAAAATCTAATCATCAACTCGATAAAGAAATAGAAATGAATTATCAAGTGTGTAAAGACAAATTTGGCAAAACCAACGCCACCCAAGCCTTAAGCCATGTGCTGGCACTTGAAGATAGTAATGCAAATGAAGTAGTAAAATTATATGAGGAATTAAAGGAAAAGGGATATAAATACGGCAAAGAATATGAATTACCTACTTTAGGAATGCTTACAAAACTAGGAGAAAGAGATATTATTATTGATGAGTTAATAGAAGTTGATGAATTTCTTGCTACTCAGAAGGGATATGGCATGATAGGTATAGGAAAGCGTCATCGTCTGATGCATGCAGCAACTTTGGTTACTATATATCATCTAGATCAATCTAGTAATACAAGCATTGATATACCTAGTATTCATGCGGCGACAGTTGCAACATTAGGAATAGTGTTGGCACTAGATCTTGTAATTATGGTTCCAATAATAGCTTCGTCAAATAATTAAAAAAAGTGAAACAACTTTTAATTAGTACTTAGTTTTTTATTATTTCCTCATACTTTTTGGCTTAATGCATAAAAAAATCGTTACCTAAGGCAACGATTTTTTTACAAATTATATATATAAAAGATATTCTAATAATAGATTTAATATAAATAATAGAAGTGTCAGCATATATACTATCTGAAATGATTTTGATTTATACTGAATGTCACTTCCGAATAAAAGTAACAGTAAAGCAGTTAAAATATTATCCATAATATTATGCCCTTTCTTTATTTAAGTTTACGTCTTTAAGTCGCATACTTGATAGATATTACATAATATGATAAAATGGGTAAAAAGTTGTAAGGAGTTGTGCATAATGGAATATAATATTTTTGGGTCAGTGTTACCAGGGATAACAATCACTTTAAATAGAGGTGAATCAGTTTATACGCAATCTGGTGCGATGGTTTGGATGGATGAAAGTATAAAAATGGAGAGTAATCTTAAAGGTGGTATTATGAAAGGGATAGGCAGATTATTCTCAGGCGAATCACTTATGTTAATTAATTTTGAGGCAACCCAGCCGCAATCGGAAGTTACATTTGCATCATCATTTCCGGGCGAAATATTAGATGTAGAATTATATAAAGGTGATGAGCTGATTGCACAAAAATCAGCATTTTTATGTGCTACACAAGGAATTTCGTTAAGCGTTGCTTTTACTAAAAAAATATCCTCAGGCTTTTTTGGAGGAGAAGGGTTTATTTTACAACGTTTAACAGGAACTGGAATGGTATTTTTAGAAGTAGATGGAAATGTTAAGGAACGGGAATTACGTGCAGGCGAGGTTATTAAAGTTGACACAGGAAATATAGTTGCCTTTGAAAGCAGTGTGAAATATGAAATAGAGACTGTGAAAGGATTTAAGAATTTATTTTTTGGTGGAGAAGGATTGTTTTTGACTAAATTAACAGGCCCTGGGCGAGTTTGGTTACAAACAGCTACCTTGCAAAATGTGGCACAAACTTTAATTCCATATATCCCAATACCAACATCTGTAGATTAAATATACCTTTTATTTCACATTCAAATTTTACTTAAATTCTAACTATCACGTATAGAGTATGAATATAAATATAATGAGGTGATTGAATGGAAAAATATTTAGATGAGGCAGTGAAAATACGAGAATTAATTCATATGTACCCTGAGGGTGGCTTTAATGAAGTTAGGACAGCTAAAATAGTTGCCGATACATTACGTAATTTAGGAATAACAGTTACTGAGAATGTTGCAAAGACAGGGGTAATTGGATTGCTAAGGGGAGCAAAGCCAGGAAAAACAATCTTATTACGAGCAGATATGGATGCGTTACAATTACAAGAATTAGCAGATGTACCATATAAATCGAAGATAGATTCAATGATGCATGCCTGTGGACATGATGGGCATACAGCAGGGTTATTAGGCACTGCTATGATATTAAGTGAACATAAAGATGAGATATGTGGCAACATAAAATTTATGTTTCAACCCGCAGAAGAGACAACGGGTGGTGCACTGCCTATGATTAAAGAAGGCATATTAGAAAACCCAAAAGTTGACGCAGCAGTTTCAGGACATTTATGGGGAAGCATAAAAAGTGGTGAAGTTCATGTAAAAGCAGGGGCCACAATGGCTTCTCCAAATATATTTACTATAAGAATTATAGGCAAAGGTGGGCACTGTGCGATACCACATCAAGCTATAGATGCCATATTAGTTGCCTCTGAAGTTATTTGCAGTTTGCAATCCGTTGTTAGTAGGATGACTAACCCATTAGAACCAATAGTACTTAGTATTGGGCAAATTCATGCAGGGCATTGTTTTAATGTCATACCCAATGAGGTGTTTATAGAAGGGACTGTTAGGGTGCTAGAACGTGACTCAGCTAGCAGGATAAAAAATCAGATGGAGCAAATTATATCTGGAATTACAAAAGCTTATGGAGCAACGTATGAATTTAAATTTGATACGATTTTTCCACCAGTAATTAATGATGAAAAAATGGCAGAGCTAGTGCAGGCATCTGCTAGAAAAGTAGTAGGAAAAGATAAGGTATTTACACTGAGCGAACCTAGCATGGGAGGAGAGGACTTTTCATATTTAGGTGAGAACGTACCTAGTGCATTTTTCTTTGTAGGTATTGCAGAAGAACAAGTACTTATTCACCATAATCCATATTTTTGCTGGGATAGCAAGATATGTTTTGAATTATCAAAATGCCTTGCCCAAATAACATTAGACTATTTGAATGGCAAAGAAATTTAGCAGCATAAACGATTGTAATAAAAGAATAAAAAGGGTATATTTTTTTAAAAAAACTTGACAACAATAATTATAATTGTTATAATCATTGTAATTACAATTAATTGAATAACATCTTCAGGGCAGGGTGTAAATCCCTACCGGTGGTATAGCCCACGAGCCGTAAAACGCATGATTTGGTGAAATTCCAAAGCCGACAGTATAGTCTGGATGAAAGAAGATATAGTTACGAACTTTTTATTGGGGGCTTTATATAACTTTCTGTTGCTTTGAATTTGCATATTCAGAGCAACTTTTTTTATTGTCATAAGGAGTGAGAAACTATGAATAATGACAAAAAATACATGCGATTTGCAATACATTTGGCGATTAAAGGGGCAGGCAAGGTAAATCCTAATCCATTAGTAGGTGCAGTTGTTGTAAAAGAGGATAGAATAATAGGAATGGGGTATCATGAAAAATATGGAGAAGCTCACGCTGAGAGAAATGCATTAAGTAACTGCGTACAATCTCCTGAAGGAGCAGTTTTATACGTAACTCTTGAGCCGTGTTGCCATTACGGCAAAACTCCACCTTGTACAGATGCTATTATAGAAAGTGGAATAAAAAAAGTAGTAATTGGTACTTTAGATTCAAATGAAAAAGTAGCTGGTAAAGGTGTTGAAACTTTACAAAAAGCTGGTATAGAAGTGGTTATAGGATTGTGCGAGAAAGAGTGTATGCATATAAATGAAATTTTTTTCCACTATATTAAGCATAACACACCTTATGTAATGATGAAATATGCAATGACTTTAGATGGCAAAATATCAACTGTAGCAAATAAATCAAAATGGATTACTAGTGCGCTGGCACGTGAAAATGTTCATATAGATAGAAATAAATACAGTGCTATTATGGTAGGAGTAAATACTATAATAGTAGATGATTCTAGGCTAGATTGCAGAATTGAAAATTCTAGAAATCCTATAAGAATTATTTGCGATAGTAATTTAAGAACTCCTATTAATAGTTATGTAGTACAAACTGCAGATAAAATACAAACTATTATTGTTACTACTTGTCTAGACCAAGATTTGTACAAGCCGTATATAGAAAATAATTGTGAAATAATAACTACATCAAAAAAAGATGGACGAGTAGACCTGAAAGAGCTTATGCAGATTTTAGGCGATAAAGGGATAGATAGCATAATATTAGAAGGTGGTGCTACTCTGAATTTTTCGGCAATACAAGACCAAATTGTGCATAAAGTTCAAGCTTATATTGCACCGAAGATTTTTGGTGGAGATACGGCAAAAACACCAGTGGGCGGAAGTGGATTTTTAGAAGTAGATAATGGAGTTAAACTAATAAATAGTAAGGTAAGTAGATTTAATGAAGACATTTTAGTAGAAAGCGAGGTTGAATATTGTTTACCGGAATTATAGAAGAAATTGGAACTGTATTATCTATTAAAAAAGGTGCTAAATCTGCAATGTTAAATATATCAGCAGATAAAATTTTATCGGATTTAAAGCTAGGTGACAGTGTATCGACAAACGGTGTTTGTCTGACGGTAACTAGCATGACAAGTAGCAGCTTTACAGCAGATGTAATGAATGAAACGTTATCTCGCTCGTCATTGTCTAACCTTAAGTTGCAAAGTAAAGTTAACTTAGAAAGAGCTATGCAACTTAACGGGCGATTTGGTGGACATATTGTATCGGGCCATATTGATGGAGTGGGAAAAATCATTTCGATTGTTAAAGAAGATATTGCAATTTGGTACAAAATTAAAGCAGAGAAAAACATCATGCGGTATGTGATAGAAAAAGGTTCCATTACAATTGATGGTATAAGCTTAACGGTGGCTAGGGTAGAAAGAGATAATTTTTCGGTATCTATTATCCCACACACATTATCAGAGACGATACTGCAGTATAGTAAAATTGGAACAATTGTAAATTTAGAAAGTGATATGGTAGGCAAATATATAGAAAAATTTATATCTACACCACAAGAAATAACTAGAGATTTTTTAATTGAAAATAATTTTTAGGAGGAGCTTATGTTTAACACAATACCTGAAGCATTAGAAGATTTAAAGCAAGGTAAAATTATATTAGTAACAGATGATGAAGATAGAGAAAATGAGGGCGATTTTATATGTGCTACTGAATTTGCAACTACCGAAAATATTAATTTTATGGCTACATATGGGAAAGGTCTTATATGTATGCCAATGAGTGAAGAGATAGCAGATAAATTTAATTTGCATCAAATGGTATCAAAAAATACAGATAACCATGAAACAGCATTTACAGTTTCTATTGACCATGTTGATACTACTACAGGAATTTCAGCTGCAGAACGTAGTATAACAGCTCTGAAGATAGTAGATGATGATGCAAAGCCTAACGATTTTAGAAGGCCTGGGCATATGTTTCCTCTAGTTTCAAAGAAAAATGGAGTTTTAGAAAGAAATGGGCATACAGAGGCTACAGTAGACTTAGTCAAATTAGCAGGGTTAAAAGAAAGTGGACTTTGTTGTGAAATTATGTCTGATAATGGTGAGATGATGAAAACACCAGAGTTAATGGAGCTTGCTAAGAAATTTGATATGAAATTTATTACCATAAAAGATTTACAAGAGTATCGCAAAAAGCATGATAAGTTAGTAAATTTAGTAGCACAACCTAATCTACCTACTTTATTTGGCGAGTTTAAAGCATATGGCTATGAAAATATTATAAATGGAGAGCATCATGTGGCTCTGGTTAAGGGAGACATTGGTGATGGAGAAAATGTCTTGTGTAGAGTGCATTCAGAATGCTTAACAGGAGATGTATTCCATTCTGCTAAATGTGACTGTGGTGATCAACTAAAAACTGCTATGGAACAAATATCTAAAAATGGCAGAGGTATTGTACTTTATATGCGACAAGAAGGCAGAGGAATAGGCTTGCTTAATAAGTTAAAAGCATATGAATTACAAGAGCAAGGACTAGATACAATTGAGGCGAATTTGGCCCTAGGATTTGATGAAGATTTGCGAGAATATTATATAGGAGCACAAATACTGAAAGACTTGGGAGTAAAAACTCTAAATCTTATGACAAATAATCCAGATAAGATCTATCAATTAGAAGACTTTGGGATTGAGATAATTAATAGAACACCTCTTCAAATTAATCCTACTACGCATGACAAAAAGTATCAGCAAACTAAACAAGAAAAAATGGGTCACTACTTAAATATAGTTTAAGTAACACCTAATTAACAAGATCAAAAAAATTTAAAGGAGAAATTACAATGAAAACTTATGAAGGAAAATTAATATCTAATGATATGAAAGTAGGTATAATAGCTGCAAGGTTTAATGAATTTATTACCTCTAAATTATTAGGTGGAGCAATAGATGCCTTAAAACGCCATGATGTGGCAGAAGATAATATAGAAGTTGCTTGGGTTCCTGGAGCATATGAAATTCCTCTTATTGCTCAAAAAATGGCAAATAGTAAAAAGTATGATGCTGTAATTTGCTTAGGTGCAGTTATTAGAGGGAGTACTACACACTATGATTATGTTTGTAATGAAGTAGCAAAAGGTATTGCAACTGTTTCTATGCAGAGTGAAATCCCTGTTATGTTTGGAGTGCTTACTACAGAAAATATAGAACAAGCAATTGAAAGAGCAGGTACAAAAGCAGGCAATAAAGGATATGACTGTGCGATGGGGGCAATCGAAATGGTAAATCTAATTAGAGAAATAGAAAAATAGAACTACTAAGACGGCGATAAGCCGTTTTTTTATGGGATAAGAAGCCAAAAAATTATGAAAAAAGCCAAACTAACATTGGGCTAGTTTGGCGGTATAAAAAATCTATTTTTCTATAATAACACCTAAGTCTTTAAACCAATAATCTAGTTGGATAAGCCAAGAGATTAGTTGTGGTTTAGACATTAATTGCCCAAACCAGGTTGCGTTTGTAGATGAAAATAGCTCTTCTAATTTACCCATATTTAAAATTTCAGCAAGAAGGCTGTCTGGGTCATTTAGACGTTCTTTAAGAATTTCAATTACTCTTTGCTCATATCTAGGATCGTGTGTTTTAGGATATGGGCTTTTTTTGCGGTTTAATATTTTATCTGGTAAATAATCTTTCATAGCTTGGCGCAGTAAAGATTTTTCTACTTCACCTGCAAATTTTATTTCCCATGGCACATTATACACATACTCAAGAACACGATGATCAGAAAATGGAACTCTAACTTCAACTCCACTCGCCATACTCATTCTATCTTTTCTTTCTAACAAAGATGTCATAAAGTATTTAGTTGATAGATGAGTAGCTTTTCTAGAGCGTAACATTATATCGTTATCTGAGTCTAACCTAGAGAATGATGAGATGTCTTTAACATATTCTTCGCTAAGATATCCAAAGCCTTCTTTTTCGTTGATTAAGTCGTCTCTAAATAACTCAATTCTCTTAAATGGGTCATGTATCCAAGGGTAAAAATTGGTGGATAACATTTCAGGGCGATAAAACCAAGGGTATCCGCCAAAAATTTCATCTGCACATTCTCCAGACAATGCCA
>MDSQ01000318.1_pt1 | contig 11292 bp, 8 predicted proteins | sample 1008251 | NCBI WGS metagenome assembly MDSQ01 (sample SAMN05526597, study PRJNA338239) | gut metagenome | isolation source: Hindgut content | host: Naso unicornis | place: Saudi Arabia: Red Sea | collected 2016-05
AAGGTTAGCGAGGCGGTTCAGGTCTGGATACAGGTAGTAGTAGATTCCTTCCCCAGCTCCAGGTAGAGTCAAGCCTCTGATGAGGAGAATGAGGAGCATCACATAGGGAAACGTGGCTGTGAAATATGCAACCTGGAATGAAAATGTAATATTAAATATGATTTTTAATCGTCAATAGAAATACCTTACTGTAATAATTGCTGTAATAAATGTACCATAAAATTAATAGTGAAAATATGCTTGTTATAGGGCATTAATGCTGTGCAAAATACATATCAGTTCAGTCCAGTTTACTTTATTTGTACCCATGGTTAGATTTGTTTTGCAGCAAAAGAGGAAGGCACCAAAGGTTTACACAAACCTTTCCAGAAGATCTGACACCTTTCCAGATACTGAAGTAGCAGAACACCCAGGAGGCCAGAAGACACAAAGCCAGCTCCCACCTCACACTGCCCAGCTCCTCAATGCCTCCAGACATGCCCAGCACCCGCCGTCTGAGGAGAGGAGGGATTAAACGGGTACGTATAATAAGAACAAGAAATCATGATTTCATAATTTGTTTTCATTACATTTCTAGACTTTCGCTAATGGGACATCTAGTTGTATTTCTCCCAGGTTATCACATGACTTTGCCCCCCCTGCTTCAATCTCAACACATAAATTACATTTCAGTAAAAATTTAACATACTCCCAGAACTCAACTGCAGCAGAGGTGGTGTTGGTCTGATTCGCAGTCACATTGGATGAACTGTAAGCCTGGAGACTGAGACAGTTTGCTGGTTTGGGAACAAAGAAAGATTTCATGAAGCTAAATGTGAGAGGAGTTATTCTAATACTACAATGACAGCGATTTAATACATGGTCATTAAGAACGCGACGTTATAGAGAGTGAGAGAGAGACAATATTCACAAAAAAAGTTTCACTTGCATTTATAAGGAATTCTTGGTACCATCTCAACTGAAACCACAGTCTTTAACCAATTACAAATGATATTTTAGGTGAAACATCGTCTTTGCAGAGTTGATCTTGTGTAAAATCTATTTTACTTTACCTGTGTTCCAGGTGTTCTCACAGGTGGCCCAGGGGAGCTGGGGCATGAATGAGAACATCAGGTAGAAGAGAGCCCAGACTTGGACTAAAATGTAGCAGAAATCGTAAAGTCTCATAATGAAATATCCATATCCAATTCCTGAAATCAAAATGAAATATTTTAAGCTGTTTACCCCTGTGGGAGAAATTCAAATTTAGCTTGGAGCTGCATTATCACCAGTAAGTAAGCCTTTGGATGCCATGAAGACCCATTGGTCAGGAGCCTATATCCTGTTTCTGTAGCATGAGGCACCTTAATGCACAGGTACATCCACTGAACATGACACAGGATGTTGTCTGGACTTACCCCCAGTCCAACCCTTGATGCTAAGTGCCAAACAGGGAGGCATCAGGTACCTTTTTAGTATTCTTTGGTATGACTTGGCCAGGGATCAACCCCAACCTCCCAGTCTAAGGGTGGACACTCCATGCTACTGAGCTGGCAAAACTTGTACTATCAGCAGGGCTTAAATATTCTTTACAATTACAATAAAGAGTGTACTTTCTTCTCTTGCATACAACGTGTAATTCAAGCTTTTCACTCCTGTTAATTTTTCATTTTACCTCTGTACCAGTTATCTCACCTTGTGCCAATGGACACAGCTTCCTCCAACAGGTGATGAACCCTTCCTGGGTGTACTGACCCATTGCTGTCTCCATTAGAAACAAAGGTATCCCAGAAACCAAAGCTAACAGACCATATGGCACCAGAAAGGCACCTAGGTATTTAAATAGAGGTGAACAACATAAATGCCCACAGAAATAACAAATTAGTTTAATCAGCTCTTTAAAAAATTCCAGTTTGTGTGATTCACCTCCACCATTCTTGTAGCAGAGGTAAGGAAATCTCCACACGTTGCCCAGGCCGACTACATTTCCTGCAACAACCAGAACATATTCAGTTTTACTGGCCCACTGCCCTCTGCCTGCAGTCCTCCTCTGATTTTCTGTTTCTCCTCTTCGTCTGTTCATCTTCAGATCGCGGATGTTGTGTGTCTCAGTTATAATTATGAAGTGCTGCAAGCTGATCTTGGCTGCTTTTGTTGGGGTGTTTCATAATTTGACTGCATCCCTCTGAGGCCAACAATGTCAGTCATTCTGATATTTCATTTTAATGTTGGGTTTTTGATTTGCAAAACCCAGAGAAACTCTTGGTATCTTTAGCTCAATCAATCATTCTTAATTTGACTATATCCTAATGTGATACATGTTTGCAAATTAGTCTTTTCTCAGTTAATTTCATCTTTCCTTCATTTGTCTACATCCTGTTCTCAGGCCAGTAATAGTGTTAGAAATGTAAGACCAGTCACTTTACCACTTTGGTATACCTGCTATGGAATGGATCGATGGATTTCTGACCTCAGCTATTAAGTATTAGTATGTACAGTAGTTCAAACACTGTTGACTTACTGGACTTGTCCACCCCCTTTTTGTAACATCAAATAACTAACAACATTTTTTATTTTTATTTATTTATTTGGGAGGGAAAGAGCACATTAATGAACATAGCTATATGATACAAATGTAAATATGCAGGAATTCTCAGAACTGCTCATTTCCATCCTTAGTCCCCTGCCAAGTCACAATAACATACAGAACAACAAAACAATACCACATACCCATTTCAGTGCAAGGTACAATTTGCTACCTGTGTATGTTGCAAACATGAATCCTGCACCACGGGATGTATAATAGAGTGTAAGACCAAACGACCAAACGTATTGGAAAAATAAACACATGTACATACAGCAGCATGATAAGAACAATTTTAAATGACAAACAATCTTCTGGGAAAAATTAATTGATGTCTACTTTTATTATTAATTTGACCAGTGTACCCTTGCAAATATTAAGTAAATAAAAATCCCAAACTTGTAAATTTAAACAAATCATTTCTATTCATCAGCTTTTTCAGCTATTCAAATGTCAAAAAATACTTGAAAACAACTGTTGTGTTTTTTCCAGAGTTCAAGACGACAGCTGTATGAAACTACATAGCTACATCGATGACAACAAGATTAAAAACAGTATGATAGCTGAAATGTTAATCTGAATTTGCAGGTCACGCTAATTTCTCACTGCAGATGTCGTCAGTTCAACAGTCGTTTCCTCCTCTCTCATTTTTCTCATCTGCCAGGCTGAATCTTCAGCTGGACGACAAAGGACAGACAAACGCTGGAAAAGACAAGATGAGTAAGTTCACTCCCTACCAAAATCATTTAGACAAATACAGGAGAGATTTTCAGATGTTGTTTTAGACATTTTGGACGTGTTCATTAGTTTTTACTTAAAAGTCACTGAGTATGCACTGTATTAAGTGATTAAAGTAAAAAATGTTACATTAACAGGGTGCTTCTCAAATGAGGGTACGCGTACCCCTAGGGGTACTTTGAAGTACTGCAGCGGGTACTTGAAATTATTATTTTTTTAATGTTAGAAAAATAAAATATCAGAAAAGAAAAAAAACATGAGTGATAAAATAATTACTATTGCGTGATAACGACAAAAATTGGTTTGCCATGAATTTAGTGATTGACTCTAAACAGACATGTGGCATTCAGGTGTTTGTCAGTGACAAGCTTGTTAATAAATCAGACACTGATGGCACTGTATTGTACCTCAAAGCATTTTTTTTCTACCAAAAATGTTTTGCATCGGTCAGGGGGTACTTGGCAGAAAAAATATTTCAAAGAGGGTACATCCTTGAAAAAAGTTTGACAGCTACCTCATTAACTGATGGACACTGACCTCTTTAAAGGTTCCTGTTGTCATACACATCTGTCCAGCTGCCCACAGCGGCACCATGAGAACAGAGGAGAGTGTCATGGTCCATCCCAGTGCATATGCCCAGTCAGGGTAAATGTACCAGTCATTGATCCTGAGGTGTTTGTAATCAACCAGGTACAGGATGAAGGAAATCTGTGAAGATGAGACACAAAAATTAAGGGAAAAACAATCAAATGCATCCTGGAACCTTTAAGCAAACATTGTTAGAAATATTTCTCTGGTGTTTTACACAAAGGATTTTTTAAGTTCTCTGATCAACTTTATAATACAGAGAATGAGTAACCTGAACTGATCTTATTTTGCCATTTTGTAGCATTATGTTAATTCAAGGATGGATTTTTCCTTTATATCCTCAAGCTAAGACGAAAAGGAAATTTACATTTGGGAGCCAATTGAAATATTTTTTAATTTTTGTGAATATTGTTTTATTTTTTTAAAAAAAAGTACCTCAGTGTGTCACTGAAAAGCAAAGTGAGGACACTGTGAACAAAAAATAAATAAATAAAAAATCAATAGCTACAGATGCCGTCAAACAGTGAGTGATTGTTTTTTGCCGTCACCGCTTCCACTGTTTTCAGTAAAATGCTACTTGGTAACAAAGTGCTGTTTGGTGAATATGAAAAACTTTATATGCAAATTAACCAAATTCAGCTAGTCTGTCTAGACACAAAAAAATGTAGTCAGTGAGAAAGCTGCTAAAGTTAGGCAACAGTTTGAAATCACTGGCAGTCAAATATAGTGTTGAAACATTTCGTCCTTACCGATGACAGCAGAGGAATGATGTATTTCCAGCACAGTGTGAAGAAAACAGATGGTGTCTGTCCTGTCATGTCTTTAATGATGGCAGAAAAGCGCTCAGCTCCTGATGAAGGTTCAAAATGTTCATCTGCCTTATTTTCACATCACATTAAGTCACATTTTAAATGTATTTCCTAGATGACACATCTGAATCTCTTCCTTGCCCAGCTAAATAATTGATATCATTTCAATGATGTAATTAATCAATAGGTGATTTTTACTTACCAAAAATCCAGCCCATAACCATGCACTGACATACTGCCATAAAATCCTGACATGCTCTGGTACAACCATAATAATCAATAAGATGGAATATGTAAATTCCTCCCTGGACAGAAAGTCAGGAAGAGACAACAATTGAAAAAAAGAAATAACTTTAAGTTTTTGAGATGATTTCAAGTTTAAAGATGTTTAAGATAAAAATGCTTTTGTTCACCTCAGTGACCAGAGTCAAATGTATGAGGAAGAAAGACAAACAGATGATGAGGACAAAGATCTCTTTTCGCATTGGTGCACGAAACTGCTGAGGATACATGTCGCTCACAGAGGTGATGGCACCCTCCACTGTCACAAACTTTGGACAAAATAAAGGAACAATCAGTGTGATTATTGTCACAGATTGTCGCTAAAGGTGCAGCTAATCTATAGTTAATCCAACAGTCTCACATGTGTGTCAACAGACAGAAGAATGAGCATCAGGAAGAAGCAAACAGTCCAGAACTGTGGCAGAGGCATCAGAGCTGTTGCCTGAGGGTAAGTAATGAAGGCCAGACCTGGACCTGAGTACAAGATGTTATTTAGAGGAGAGTTTATCCTGACATACTCTGAATATGTTCATGTTCGGATTTTAAACGATTTACTTAGTTAAGATTCACACCTGATTCAGCCACAGTGTCGACAGTAACACCTTGTTTGTGAGCCATGAATCCAAGTACAGAGAAGACGACAAATCCAGCAACAAAACTGGTCCCACTGTTCAGCAGACAGAGCCAGAAGCAGTCCCTACAGGTCGAGGTAACACAGACAGGAGGCCTTTGTTACTTACTTTTATTTATTTGATATTCTAAGAAATTGAACAGAAGCTGAATATATGAAAGCAAAATCTGTATCTGTAGCTGGTCGATGTTACACACGTATAGAAATGCACACAGAACCTCACAACTCACAGTTAGTACAACAAGCAACAAAATAACAACACAAATAACAGCATAAACTGTAAACTGGCTGACTTAAACTTACTTGTAACAGTTGTTGTTGTACTGATTGTAGCTTCCCAGAACATTCAGAGTCCCTATGGTCACGCTGTAGGAGAAGAATATTTGAGATTCTGCCTCGATCCAGACCTGTGATTAAAAAACAACAAAAACAGTAAAAACACTCTTTCTTGAGATGGTAATGTTTGGTCACTATGAAGATTGACTGTGAAACGACAGACAGATCCTCAAAAGTGAACCAAACCATCTCCCCTGTCCCCTCGTGTCTGGCTGCAGTACAGGTCATATATTTTGCCCTTCATGTTAGCAGGTGGGACCTGGTTTCAATTAAATATTTAACCTACAGAGCAAATAAATTTTCTTCAAACGTGGTGTCTGTCATTTTGATTTCAATGTTCTTAGCAGGCTGTGTATGATCATGTTAATTTTTGCAGCAGTTTTGGTTTTGCTTTGGTTTTTGATGTCATGTCCAACAGTTTACTCCTGTGTGACTCCGGCTTCAAAAGACTTCACCAACGCAGTACGTCAGAGCTTTGACATAAATGCTAATATCAGCAAAGCAAGTACAGTCTTGCAGAGCTGTTAGCATAGCTGTAGCTCTGTCTTTTTTCATGCACACTGTGCATCCTCCCAGTGTATGTGCAGCCTGCATTTTTTATATTTCTGTACTAATGGTCCAAACCAAACTCATTAAAGCATGTGAAAGTCCAGCATGTAGATCTAAATAAACAAATAAATGAATAGTTTTTAAAAATTTAAATGCTTCTGCTGAAGTCCTCACTAAGACCAAAAAAATGATTCATATCACTCCAGTCCGCCAAAGAATTAATTTTAAAATGCTGTTGTTGGTTTATAAAGCACTAAACAGTTTCGGATTAAATTACATTGCTGATCTGCTACATTACAAACAGCCATTATTTCTTAGATCGACAGGGACAGGTTTTCTGTCTGTCGCCAGAATTAAAAGTAAACATAGCGAAGCAGCATTCAGTTTTTATGCTCCACTTATTTGGAATTAACTACCAGAAAACTGCAGGTCTGCTGCAATACTCAACTCTTTTAAAACACAACTGAAGACTTCCTTTCATTAAATCTTAAAATCTTTAAAATTACACATTTTTTAAAAATCAAATTAAGTAGTCACGTCAAGGTTAGCAAGGCGGTTCAGGTCTGGATACAGGTAGTAGTAGATTCCTTCCCCAGCTCCAGGTAGAGTCAAGCCTCTGATGAGGAGGATCAGGAGCATCACATAGGGAAACGTGGCTGTGAAATATGCCACCTGGAATGAAAAGGAAACTGTTAGAAAACAAAAGTAGTAATTTTAGGTTATTGATGATTAAATAAAAAGAAAGTTGTTGGGGAAAAAAATTACAGATCATTGATAATATATCCACAGTACCTTTCCAGACGATCTGATGCCTTTCCAGATACTGAAGTAGCAGAACACCCAGCAGGCCAGAAGACACAAAGCCAGCTCCCATCTCACACTGCCCAGCTCCTCAATGCCTCCAGACATGCCCAGCACCCGCCGTCTGAGGAGAGGGGAGGTTAGGATTTGTTGAGAGAACGAGGGATTTGCTGCAACATTACTCAGAGGAAATATTATATATTATATTAAAATGAAAATAAAATATTTTATTATAGTATGATAAATGTTACATATTATCATGTGATTAAAATTTTAGTAAACTGTATTTAAACATATTGCCAGTTGCTGTTTGAAAATTTTCAAAGATCCTGGGACATTTCCAAAATAATTTCAGGTTATGCTAACTTTTTACATTCTACATCTCTAATTGTTGCCTCTAATATTCAGGTTATTATGAACAACAAATTCCAAAAATCTCGCTTTCCTAAACAAATGTAACTGCACTCTGTCCAAAGAGTTCAACTTCAGTTTGTGAGAAAAGGTTATTTTGAAGTCAAAGCTGTCATTTTGTTTAAGCACCGTAAATTTTAACCAGCAGCACGAAGTCTTGATGTCCATGTCTGAGTGAACCACCTTTAAAGCCAGACTGAAAAACTGAAACTCAGCCTTATCCAACATAAAATTAAAAATTACAAGATTGTATTAAAGGGAAATTCTTTTATAAAAAATAAAATATTGAATGACTATAAGAAAGAGAAGTTAGACTTACTCCCAGAACTCAACTGCAGCCGAGGTGGTGGTGGTCTGAATTGTTGTCAGATTGGACGTCTGAAGACCAAGGCAGTCAGCTGGGTTTAAAACAAGCAGAGATTCATTCAGTTTTTGTGAATTAAAGGTTCTTAACTGCAGGTGCAATACATGTAAAGGTTATTATTGTTTATTTAATTTTATTAAAATGTGTGTGTGTGTGTCTGTGTCTGCGTGTTAATGGTGGACTATCGTTGTGGCAATGCAGAGGTAGTCACCAGACAACAGAGCAGCTTCTTGCAGGCTGTAAAAATGCTTCTTTTCAAAAATAAAAATGGCCATTACAAAATAATCTTAAGCATGACTAAAAAAAGAGTGCTTTCTTGTGTTTGGACTTCTATTTCTCATTTATAGAGACATCCACAGATATTCTGACTGCTGGCTAACAAAAGTCAAAATATCAAAAGAGACAGAGACCATCATGCATAACTGCAAACTGTCCAAGAACTGCTGTCTGCTGACCTTGGGTATGCCTTAATAAGAGTTTTAGTTTCAAGATCACTTATGTTTTAAGAAACAGGTACGATAAATTCTTCAAGATCTGGTAACTACATGGAAACACTGTCTTTACTGATATCTGAAATGTTATAGTTTATTTTTTTAAATAAGTTTCTTAGTCTAATTGATTCTAATTTTAAAGTTATTACTTGTATTTTATTCAGATTCAGCACATGAGAAAATTTACTTAGTTGCATCCTGTCACTTCTCAGTGTTTAACTGAGCAATTTTGTCAACTTAAAACCTAAGTTTGCACAATCAAACACAGTGTTTTGAGTCTAATGTTGTAAAAATCGAGATGAGTAAAGGTCATCTTTTCTCAAAATTTTAAAAGCGTAAAGTAAACTACTCACCTGTATTCCAGGTGTTCTCACAGGTAGCCCAGGGGAGCCTGGATCTGAATGAGAACACCAGGTAGAAGAGAGCCCAGGCTTCAATTAGTATATAGATGAAGAAACAGAGTGAAATCATCAGTTGTCCAAATCCAATTCCTTTAATAGAAAAACAAAACAAAGTTTTAAAAACAGCACCTGTCAAGGCAATGCAATAACTTGAATGATTTTTCTGAAAAAAATATCAAATATCAAAAAATATCATTTTGTGGTTTGGTGTAATAGACTGTTCAAAGTGTTTCCTCTTGACTGCACATTTTAGTTCAACTCAAGGCAAACTTGCCTTGTACAAGTGGACATATTTTCCTCCAAGACGTGATGAATCCTTCCTGGGTGAACTGACCCACTGATGTCTCCAGTAGAAACAGAGGAATCCCACAAACCGCAGCAAACAAACCATAAGGCACCAAAAAGGCACGTAAGTAGGTAAATATAAAAATATAACTTTCATGACCATAAAAATGAAACCTGATTCAATACAATCAAGTCTGAGATAAATTCATAATTTTTGTAATTCACCTCCTTCATTCTTGTAGCAGAGGTAAGGAAATCTCCAACGTTGCCCAGGCCGACCACACTTCCTCAAAGTCAAAGGAGCTCTTGAGGGGCCTGTTTTATTTCTCCAACCCTGTTAAACTCAAGTTTCCTCAAACAATTGATTCACTGTTATGATTTCAAACTAGGGAAGTTGTTGACTATACAGTCATGCATGGGCATATTTAAGCTCAATAGATTATGCACCCAAACAAAATCACAAAAACAATAAAAGGAAAATCTCAAAAAAAGTCCCTCTGGAATCTCTATGTCATCCGCTGTGTGTGCACTCAGATGTACCAGTTGTTGCTCTTTTGTTAATTTCTGTACCTTTCACTATGACTATGCTGATCCTAGATCTGATATTTTGCCACAGTCACTCTTCAAATGAATGCTGTTGTGTGCAATAGTTGAAGTCTGACCACCAGCCTTACCAACAGTCACCCTGCCTCTGGTGTCAATGAAACTAAGCAGGTGATGGCTCAGTTAGTACTTGGATGGGAGACCTCATGGGGAAACTAAGCTGCTGCTGGAAGTGATCTCGGTTGTGCACAGTCAGCAGGTGGTAATCTTACCTCTGGCCAAAAAGTATCTGTCTCATTGTCCCAGTGCAGTGACGACGGGTCATTGTGCTGCAGGACATGCCGTCCTTCATATTAGACGTTTAAACCAAGGTGCTGACTCACTGTGGTCATAAAAGATCCATGGCACTTGTTGAAAAGAGTTGGGGCTTCCCTGGTGTCCTGGCTAAATTTTAATCTGGCTCCTGAATCATTCTCTCATGTAACTGACTTCTTCATTCATCTCACTCTCCACCTCAAGTGTGTGTGGTGAGTCACTGTGGATACTACGTAATAATAATAATAGTTTTCCATGGGTAACAGTTGAAACTAATGCATGGCCAGAGACGGAACATGACAAGGCTGACATAATGAAGTGTCTTTTAATAAATTAAGGGATAATAATTTATTTATTAAAGACATTTTAATACTGTTGATCAGAATCAAATTAAGGGAGATAAAATGTGAAAATGAATGCGTAATCAATCACTCAACAAACTAGAAATCTGAAGAGAAAATAGATACAAAAGTACACTGTGACATTTGACTTATTACTGATCAATATGTACAGTTTTAGGAATGCTACCTCTGAGAGGTTCTCAAAAAAACACCAGTGCAATGCCACAAACCAGTACTTTTATTTATTCAAGAAGGGACCTCATGATAGATATTATCATCAGGTTAATAATGTAACAGCACAGGTCACACTAAGTTGTCACTGCAGATGTCGTCAGTTCAACAGTTGTTCCCTCCTCTCCTATTTTTCTCATCTGCCAGGCTGAATCTTCCACAGGACGACAAAGGACAGACAAACGCTGGAACAAACAAAACAAGGTGGAATAAGATGATGATGCATGCACTTCAGTCAAACAGGCACAGTGTAACAGCAGTCTGTACTCATTTTCACACAGTATTAAGGTTAAAACTAAACATCTGTACCATTCCAACTGCCCAAAGTCGATCCATCAGCTGCAAATGCATAATGTTGAGTGATCTTGTAAAGCACCCATTGGTGGGCTGTCATATACGAAATCTTTAATTAGAAACATGAAGATCTTTTTGAGGTATCCAGAATTGTGTAGAAGTCTCCTTCAAACACTGACCTGTCTGAAGGTCCCTGCTGTCAAAGACATCTGTCCAGCTGCCCACAGTGGCACCATGAGAACAGAGGAGAGTGTCATGATCCAACCAAGTGCGTACGCCCAGTCAGGGTAAATGTACCATTTGTTAACCCTGAGGTGAG
>MDSQ01000319.1_pt1 | contig 11290 bp, 15 predicted proteins | sample 1008251 | NCBI WGS metagenome assembly MDSQ01 (sample SAMN05526597, study PRJNA338239) | gut metagenome | isolation source: Hindgut content | host: Naso unicornis | place: Saudi Arabia: Red Sea | collected 2016-05
GTAGAATTATTAGACATCAAAAAAGCAGACGCTCCGCCAGCAACCAGCAGCAAATAAATTTTTTGCTCTGAGATAAAAAAGCCTCGGCATTTGCTGGGGTTTTGTATTAATTATGACCCAACTTATTCTAGCCAAGCAGCCATTATGCAGTTGTATGAGTTGGGCTAGATAAAGTTTTAGATGATGAACCTTGTAGTGCAGACTGATAATTTTGAAAATGATTTGATCTCTGAAATAAAACCATTTTCCGAGAATGATTATACCATTTTGAAAACCTATGAAGCGGTTGTTGATGGAGTTGCGGAATTAATTGGATCACATTGTGAGATCGTGCTTCATTCGCTGGAGTCTTTGAATTGCTCGGCGATTAAAATTGCCAATGGTGAAAATACGGGGCGTCAAGTGGGATCACCGATCACGGATTTGGCGTTACGAATGTTGCGAGACATCAAGGGATCAGAGCGTAATTTCTCACATCCTTATTTCACGCGAGCGAAAGGCAATGTGTTGATGAAGTCAATCACGGTTGCTATTCGTAATGCAGACGAGCGAATTATTGGGCTGCTTTGTATCAACATCAATTTGGATGCGCCTTTTTCTCAGGTGTTACAAGCTTTCATTCCGACAGAGCAAGCACGACAAACTGCATCATCAGTGAACTTTGCCAGTGATGTTGATGAATTGGTCGATCAAACCGTTGAGCGCACCATTGAAGATGTGAATTCGGATAAAACATTTTCGAACAATACCAAGAATCGCCAGATCGTTATGGAGCTTTACGATAAGGGTATTTTTGACATTAAAGATGCCATCAATCGTGTTGCGGATAGGCTGAATATTTCTAAACACACGGTTTATCTTTATATCCGTCAACGTAAGGGTGAGGATGGCGAGAAGTGAGTAATCACTCTTTACGCTATAGCTTGGTGGTCACTGCGCCTGTTTATGGTCAGCAAACTTCTTTAACCGCTTATCGTTTTGCACAAGCTTTGCTTGAAGCAGGGCACTCTTTGGTTTCTGTGTTTTTCTATCAGGATGGCGTTTCTAATGCTTCTTGCTTGGTTGTGCCTGCCAATGATGAATTTGATTTGGTTTCAGCGTGGCAAAATTTAGCAAAACAGCATGGCGTTCGGTTGGAAACCTGCGTAGCGGCGGCATTGCGTCGTGGGCAAGTCGGTAAAGAAGAAGCCACTTTGCATCAATTACCCTGCTCGAATACGGCATCAGAATTTACTCAAGTGGGTTTAGGGGCTTTGTCTGAAGCCTTGCTTACGGCTGATCGTGTTGTGCAGTTTTGAGGACGTGAGCATGAATGATTCGATGAGGATTGGCGTGGTTTTTTCTTCACCGCCACATGGTTCGGCAAGTGGTCGAGAAGGTTTAGACGCAGTGCTTTCAACCTCCAATTACCATGATGATATTGCGCTGTTTTTTGTTGGTGATGGTGTGATGCAATTGCTTGATGAGCAAAAAACCGATGCGATTTTATCGCGCGATTATATTTCAACCTTTAAATTGCTTTCGCTTTGTGATGTTGAGGAAATCTTTGTTTGCCATGATTCTCTGGCAGAGCGAGGATTACAATCATCATCTTTAGTGATTGAGGCAAAGAAAGTGACTGCTGACTTAATCGGTGACGAGTTAGAAAAGTGCAGCAAACTGTTGCGATTTTAAGGCATTTACATTCGTACAAATTCAAGGCTAAATTTAAAGCTAAGGCATAGATCAATAATGCTTCACATCATAAAAACCTCGCCGTTCTCCTCATCAGCGTTGGAAAATTGCCTTCGCTATACAAACGTAAATGCAAATGCAAAAAGCAAAAGTGCCATTTTGTTGATTGAAGATGCAGTGGTTGCTGCGGTTGACAATAATCGTTGGCAACAAGCGTTACTGTCTTCCCCTCATGATATTTATGTTTTAAGCGATGATGTTGAAGCCAGAGGAATAATGGCTCAAGTGAACTCATCTTTTTCTATGCTGGATATGGTGGGCTTTGTTGCTTTGACCGCAGCGCATAAAACGTCTTTATCATGGTGATTTTTAGCCATCTTTTCTCCTTTCACACCTCCTGCCAGAGAAAGATCTTTGTATAAATCTTGACACTTAATTGCGCTATGCCTAAAATTTTGCGTCCCACTTGTCAGTGGGCATAGATTTTTCATACTTACGTGTCATATCAGGAGCTATTTAATGGCAACGATTAACCAGTTGGTACGCAAGCCACGCAGAAAAGTTGTTGATAAAAGCAACGTACCTGCGCTAGAAGCGTGTCCACAAAAGCGTGGTGTTTGTACTCGTGTGTACACAACAACACCTAAAAAACCTAACTCGGCACTGCGTAAAGTTTGCCGTGTGCGCCTAACTAATGGTTATGAAGTGACTTCATACATTGGTGGTGAAGGTCACAACCTTCAAGAGCACAGTGTTGTATTGATCCGTGGCGGTCGTGTTAAAGACCTTCCAGGTGTTCGTTACCACACTGTTCGCGGAGCACTTGACTGTGCTGGCGTTAATGACCGTAAACAAGGTCGTTCTAAGTACGGTGTAAAACGTCCTAAATCTTAATCTTTCTCTGTTGAAATGCTTAAGTAAGGCCAAACACTAAATATTGATTTGTTCTTTGAAAAAACTGCAAAGTTTTGGATAAAACCTGAAGAAGACAACGGAGAAGATTCATGCCACGTCGTCGCGTCATTGGTCAGCGTAAAATTCTACCAGATCCAAAATTCGGATCAGAGTTGCTGGCAAAATTTGTAAATATCGTAATGGTTGACGGTAAAAAGTCGACTGCTGAAAAAATCGTTTACGGTGCTTTAGACCTTATGTCTGAGCGTTCTGGCAAAGAGCATTTGTCAGTGTTCGAACAAGCACTTGATAACGTACGCCCTGCGGTAGAAGTTAAATCTCGCCGTGTTGGTGGTTCAACTTACCAAGTTCCTGTTGAAGTTCGTCCAGTGCGTCGTAATGCATTGGCGATGCGTTGGTTAGTAGAAGCTGCGCGTAAGCGTGGTGAAAAATCTATGGCTGCTCGTCTAGCTGCTGAAATGCTAGATGCATCAGAAAATAAAGGTTCTGCTGTTAAGAAACGTGAAGACGTTCACCGCATGGCAGATGCGAACAAAGCATTCGCACATTACCGCTGGTAATGACTTTTTTGGGCGTAGCCTTGTGCTGCGCCTAAATTTTTTATCGAGTGCCAATTGCATTGAGTGTTTTTAGTTCTTTTTGCTTGATTTTTCAGCAATAGTTCGCCATTTTGCGCTGATCTCATCACAAAATATTTAATGCAATTGGTTTAAGCCAACAATTTTTAAAGCGTAGAGGATACCACTGTGGCACGCAAAACCCCCATCGAGCGTTACCGTAACATCGGTATTTGTGCTCACGTAGATGCAGGTAAAACAACAACGACGGAACGTATCCTGTTCTATACGGGTTTGTCTCACAAGATTGGTGAAGTGCATGATGGCGCTGCAACCATGGATTGGATGGAGCAAGAACAAGAGCGCGGAATCACCATTACCTCAGCGGCAACCACCACCTTTTGGCGTGGTATGGATGCACAATTCCCTGAGCATCGCATCAACATCATCGACACCCCTGGACACGTTGACTTCACCATTGAAGTTGAGCGTTCATTACGTGTGCTCGATGGTGCAGTCGTCGTATTCTGTGGATCTTCAGGTGTTGAACCTCAGTCTGAAACAGTTTGGCGACAAGCAGATAAATACCACGTTCCTCGTATGGTTTTCGTCAACAAGATGGATCGCGCAGGTGCGGATTATCTTCGTGTTGTTGAGCAAATTCGTGACCGTCTTGGCGCAACGCCAGTACCAATTCACTTGAACATTGGTGCAGAAGAAAACTTCCGTGGCGTGATCGATTTGATCAAGATGAAAGCCATCAACTGGAATGAAGCCGATCAGGGTATGACTTTTACCTATGAAGACATTCCAGAAGACATGCTCGAACAAGCAGAGCATTGGCATCAAAATTTGGTGGAATCTGCTGCTGAAGCCAATGAAGAGCTGATGGAAAAATACCTTGAAGATGGCGAGTTGTCAGAATCTGAAATCAAGCAAGCTTTGCGTGAGCGTACACTGAACAACGAAATCGTATTGGCAACTTGCGGTTCAGCCTTCAAAAACAAAGGCGTTCAAGCGGTGTTGGATGCGGTTGTCGAATTCTTGCCATCGCCTGTGGATGTGAAATCAATTCGTGGTGAAGACGAAAAAGGCAATGAAATCGAGCGTCATTCTGATGACAACGAGCCCTTTGCTGCATTGGCGTTTAAAATTGCCACTGACCCATTCGTGGGTACTTTGACTTTCTTGCGCGTGTATTCAGGGGTCGTAAATTCAGGCGACACGGTTTACAACTCTGTGAAGCAAAAGCGTGAGCGTTTTGGTCGTATCGTACAGATGCACTCAAACAAGCGTGAAGAAATCAAAGAAATTCGTGCAGGCGATATCGCTGCTGCAATCGGCTTAAAAGATGTCACAACGGGCGATACGCTTTGTGCGCTGGAAGATAAAGTCGTGCTAGAGCGCATGGACTTCCCTGAGCCTGTAATCCAAATTGCAGTTGAGCCACGCTCAAAAGCCGATCAGGAAAAAATGGGCATTGCGCTGGGTAAACTTGCCGCAGAAGATCCATCATTCCGTGTTGAATCCGATCAAGAATCAGGTCAAACCCTAATTTCAGGCATGGGCGAACTCCATCTTGATATTATCGTTGATCGTATGCGCCGTGAATTCCACGTTGAATGCAATGTTGGTAAACCACAAGTTGCTTACCGTGAAACCATTCGCGGCAAAGCCGAAGTGGAAGGCAAATTTGTTAAACAATCGGGTGGTCGTGGTCAGTACGGTCATGTCTGGTTGAAGCTAGAGCCTGCTGAAGTGGGTGAAGGTTTTGTGTTCGTTGATGAAGTCGTCGGTGGCTCTGTACCGAAAGAATACATCGGTGCCGTCAGTAAAGGTGTTGAAGAGCAAATGAGCAGTGGTGTGCTTGCGGGCTATCCTGTGCTTGATGTGAAAGCGACACTGTTTGATGGTTCATACCATGATGTTGACTCCAACGAAATGGCATTTAAAATTGCTGCGTCAATGGCGTTTAAGAAAGGTGCGCTTGAAGCGCAACCCGTTATTCTTGAGCCAATGATGAAAGTAGAAGTAACCACGCCAGAAGACTGGATGGGAGACGTAGTTGGTGATTTGAATCGTCGTCGTGGTCTGATTAGTGGCATGGATGAAGGTCCTGCTAACTTGAAGATCATTCGCGCTAAAGTGCCATTGTCTGAGATGTTTGGATATGCAACCGATTTGCGTTCAGCAACTCAAGGCCGTGCGTCTTACTCTATGGAATTTAGCGAATACGCTGAAGTTCCAAAGAATATTGCTGACTCAATCATTGCAGAGCGTTGTTAATCAATGCTGTTAGTGATTGATAGGTAATGTGAATGCTGGCATTATTGGCTCGCATTTTAAGCATCTTCTGATCGCATTCACGACGATGAGTGCGACTCACAACTAGAAAGGAACACTAACGTGTCTAAAGAAAAATTTGAACGTACGAAACCGCACGTTAACGTTGGTACTATCGGCCACGTTGACCACGGTAAAACAACTCTAACAGCTGCGATTTGTACTGTATTGGCAAAAGTTTACGGCGGTAAAGCACGTGACTTCGCATCAATCGACAACGCACCAGAAGAAAAAGCGCGTGGTATTACCATTTCTACTTCACACGTAGAATATGACACACCAAACCGCCACTATGCACACGTTGACTGCCCAGGACACGCTGACTATGTGAAAAACATGATCACAGGTGCTGCGCAAATGGACGGTGGTATCCTAGTTGTTGCTGCAACTGACGGCCCAATGCCACAAACTCGTGAGCACATCCTACTTGGTCGCCAAGTTGGTATCCCATACATTCTTGTATTCATGAACAAGTGTGACATGGTTGACGACGAAGAGCTTCTAGAGCTAGTTGAGATGGAAGTTCGTGAACTTCTTTCTGAGTATGAATTCCCAGGTGATGATTGCCCAGTAATTCGTGGTTCAGCACTAGGCGCACTAAACGGTGAAGCAGAGTGGGAAGCGAAGATTGTAGAACTAGCTGAAGCGTTAGATTCATACATCCCAGAGCCAGAGCGTGCGATTGACAAGCCGTTCATCCTACCAATCGAAGACGTATTCTCAATCCAAGGCCGTGGTACTGTTGTAACGGGTCGTGTTGAGCAAGGTATCGTTCGCGTTGGTGACGAAGTTGAAATCATCGGTATCAAAGACACTACTAAGACAACTTGTACTGGTGTTGAGATGTTCCGTAAGCTTCTTGACGAAGGCCGTGCAGGTGAGAACGTTGGTGTTCTACTACGTGGTACTAAGCGTGATGAAGTTGAGCGTGGTCAAGTTCTTGCAAAACCAGGTTCAATCAACCCACACACAACTTTTGAATCAGAAGTATACGTACTTTCAAAAGATGAAGGTGGTCGTCACACGCCATTCTTCAAAGGTTACCGTCCACAGTTCTACTTCCGTACAACTGACGTAACTGGCACAATCCAACTACCAGACGGTGTTGAGATGGTTATGCCTGGTGACAACATCCAAATGGTTGTTGAGCTAATCGCTCCAATCGCAATGGATGAAGGTCTACGCTTCGCAATCCGTGAAGGTGGCCGTACTGTTGGTGCAGGTGTTGTTGCTAAGATCCTTAAGTAATCTTAGTGATTTCCTGACTAAAAAAGAGCGCATTTGCGCTCTTTTTCATTTCTAGCTTTTCAATTTTTAGCTTTTTATTTCTGCATCATTTTTTATTTTGGATCAGTAGAAATAATGAGTTTCGCCTTGCTCTGGGAAGAAGAAGTGAACGCCCAGCGTGTTGGCTTTATCTAACTCATCCATAATGATTTGAGTTGGATCTTCATCTTTTTTAAGGTTGTATTTGATGTGACTGATCAGTATCTTCAGATCTTTTAAGCTACCTTTGCCACCGCCTAAATCTTCCAGTTTTGCCAATTCTTTCATCAACCAGTTTGGTGTTAAGTGTCCAAATAAGAACTTATCAGGCGTTTTGTTGCTGAATGAAACTTCAATGATGATGCCTTTGAGCTTGTTATTTTTCACGAAAGGCGCAAGCGTTGCCCAAACTCGTTGTAGGTGATCACTTTTCTCAACTTCATCAGCACCTGTGTCACCAAAATAAACAAAGACTTCACCGTTGCTGTTTTTCAACAAGAACGCTGTCGATTGTTGACCTGAATGCGCCAATGGCATTGCCATGACTTCTAAATTTGTTTCCTTAATGGCAACCCATTTTGAAGGTGTGAGATTGTGATAAGCGTATTTGTTGAGCTTGAAGCCTTTGCCTTCATTGCCAAAATTTGGCCATGTTGACCAGTTGAAGTAATTATCCATCAAGGCTTTGTTGGTTCTTTCCAAGCCGTAAATGGTTTTTTGACTGTCATCAGGCGAGGCGATCACCATGCCAGCAACATGATCTAAGTGTGCATGGCTGATGAAATAACCTTTGATTCTGTCACGAAAAACATAACCCACTTTGGTGTAAGGAGAATCTTCAGGTTGCTCAACATCCATAAAAGCGTTTTTCTTATCGGCTTCAATCAGCCCATTGATGATTGTCCCTGCATCAAGCAGAACATAGTTGCTACTTTCTTCTGTTTTAACCAAGAAAGCGGATAAATTACCATCCTGAATGCCACCTTTGTTGCCAAGCGTGACGGTTTCAAAACCATTTGCGAATGTATTGAAAGAAAGGGAAAGCAGTAAGGGAAGGGTAATTTTATATCTGCTGTGCATACGTCTACTCCAACAGTACGTTAAATGACAATGTTAATATTTAAAATGGACGAAGGCATTGTATGTAATCGGCATTATTTTGCACCTGAATTAACTTTGTTTTGGTGCGCTTTTGTTATTGCATGATTGGTTAATATTTGTATAATGTGCGCCTCTGCTCGGAAACTTTTAAGTTCCGTCTATGCAGTTGTGAACCAATGAGCACAGGAGGAAGGCAAACTCTGTTTTGTCTGTAATGTATACTCCGCTTATGTTCGCAGTCATTATTTAGCAATGGCTGACAATGTATCAGATTTTGATACTACGGTTTCACATAAATCAATCGACATTCCCTTGTTTGCAAGGTTGAGTGTCGATATTGTTTGTGTAATTTAAATTGGAGCTCTGTCTCATGCAGAACCAGCGTATTCGTATCCGCCTAAAGGCATTTGATCATCGTTTGATTGATCAGTCTACTGCGGAAATAGTTGAAACCGCAAAGCGTACTGGCGCACAGGTTCGTGGTCCTATCCCACTTCCAACTCGCAAAGAGCGTTTTACTGTTCTTATTTCTCCACACGTTAACAAAACTGCGCGTGATCAGTACGAAATCCGTACGCACAAGCGTCTTATCGACATCGTTGAGCCAACAGATAAAACTGTTGATGCTTTGATGCGTCTAGACCTTGCAGCAGGTGTTGATGTTCAAATCAGCCTTGGTTAATGGGGAATAGAGAATGAGTCGTCTAGTTGGTCGTAAAGTAGGTATGACCCGCATCTTCACTGAAGATGGTGTGTCAATCCCTGTTACTGTTATCGAAGTAGAAGCAAACCGTGTAACTCAAGTGCGTACACTTGAAGTTGATGGTTACTCTGCGGTTCAGGTAACTACAGGTAAGAAAAAGGCAAACCGTGTGACTAAGCCAGAAGCTGGCCACTTTGCAAAAGCAAACGTGGAAGCAGGCCGTGGTCTATGGGAATTTCGCCTAAACAATGACGAGCAGTTTGAAGTTGGTTCAGAGCTAACTGTTGAATTGTTCGCAGATATTAAAAAAGTAGACGTTACTGGTACATCTAAAGGTAAGGGCTTCCAAGGTGCTGTTAAGCGTTGGAACTTCCGTACTCAAGACATGACCCACGGTAACTCTTTGTCGCATCGTGCTCCAGGTTCTATTGGCCAATGTCAAACTCCAGGTCGCGTATTCAAAGGCAAAAAAATGGCAGGTCACATGGGTGATGAGCGTGTAACCGTTCAAAACCTAGAAGTTGTGCGTGTTGATGCTGAACGTAATCTGCTTCTTATCAAAGGTGCAGTACCAGGCGCAACTGGCAGCGACGTGGTCGTTAAACCAGCCGTTAAAGTAGCGTAACGTCGAGGAGATAGTAATGGAATTGATGGTAAAAGGCGCTGATGCGCTAACTGTTTCCGAAACTACCTTCGGACGTGAATTCAACGAAGCACTTGTACATCAAGTGGTTGTTGCATACGCAGCTGGTGCTCGTCAAGGTACTCGCGCTCAAAAAACACGTTCAGAAGTTTCTGGCGGTGGTGCTAAGCCATTTCGTCAAAAAGGATCTGGTCGTGCGCGCGCTGGAACAATCCGCAGCCCATTGTGGCGTACAGGTGGTGTAACTTTTGCTGCGAAACCACAAGATCACAGCCAAAAAGTTAACAAAAAAATGTACCGCGGTGCGTTAAAGAGCATCTTATCTGAGCTAGTTCGTCAAGAGCGTTTAGTTGTTGTTGATAACTTCTCAGTTGAAGCACCAAAAACAAAAGCATTGCTTGCGAAGCTGAAAGATCTTGATCTGACAGAAGCATTGATCGTCACTGCTGATGTTGATCAAAACCTATTCCTAGCAGCACGTAACCTTTACAAAGTAGACGTTCGTGATGCAGCAGGTATCGACCCAGTTAGCTTGATCGCTTTCGATAAAGTAGTGATGACTGCAGAAGCAGTTAAGCAAGTCGAGGAGATGCTAGGATGATCACTGAAGAGCGTATCCTGAAAGTTCTACGTGCTCCGCACCTCTCTGAAAAAGCAACCATTGCCTCTGAGAAAGCAAAAACACTTGTTTTCAAAGTAGCATTGAATGCGACAAAGAAAGAGATCAAAGCAGCAGTTCAAAAATTGTTCGAAGTTGAAGTTGATTCTGTCAATACTCTTGTTGTCAAGGGTAAGACTAAGCGTCAAGGACTACGTCAAGGCCGTCGTAACGACTGGAAAAAAGCCTACGTGATCTTAAAAGCTGGTCAAGACATCGACCTCAATGGCGGCGCTGAGTAAGACGGAGGAGTAATAAAAAATGGCAATAGTAAAATGTAAGCCTACTTCACCGGGTCGTCGTCATCTAGTTAAAGTTGTTAACGCTGACCTGCACAAAGGTAAGCCTTACGCACCACTTTTGGAGAAAAACCAAAAGACTGGCGGTCGTAATAACAACGGTCGTATTACGGTACGTCATGTTGGTGGTGGTCATAAGCAACACTATCGTTTGATTGACTTTAAGCGTACGAAAGACGGCATCCCAGCGAAAGTTGAGCGTCTAGAATACGATCCAAACCGTAGTGCAAACATCGCGCTTGTTTTGTATGCAGACGGTGAGCGTCGTTACATCATCGCCCCTAAGAACCTAAAAGCAGGTGACCAAGTTCAATCTGGTCCAGATGCAGCGATCAAAGTAGGTAACTGCCTACCAATGCGCAACATCCCTGTAGGTTCTACAGTTCACAACGTAGAAATGAAGCCAGGCAAAGGTGCTCAAATTGCACGTTCTGCTGGCGCATATGTACAAATCGTAGCCCGTGATGGTGCTTATGTAACTGTACGTCTACGCAGTGGTGAAATGCGTAAACTGCTTTCTGAGTGTCGTGCGACAATCGGTGAAGTAGGTAACGCAGAGCACATGCTTCGTGAACTTGGTAAAGCGGGTGCAAAACGTTGGAGAGGCGTTCGCCCGACCGTACGTGGTGTAGCTATGAACCCTGTTGATCACCCACACGGTGGTGGTGAAGGTCGCACATCTGGCGGTCGTCATCCAGTATCACCTTGGGGTATGCCAACGAAAGGCTACAAAACTCGTAAGAACAAACGCACCGACAAGTACATCGTACGTCGTCGTAATAAGTAATCTATTAGAGGATAAGCCATGCCACGTTCTCTCAAGAAAGGTCCATTTATTGACCTGCACTTGCTGAAGAAGGTAGAGAAAGCGGTGGAAAGCGGAGACAAAAAGCCTGTTAAGACTTGGTCCCGTCGCTCAATGATCATCCCTCAGATGATTGGTTTGACCATCGCTGTCCATAATGGTCGTCAGCATGTACCTGTTTTCGTCACTGATGAAATGATCGGTCATAAGCTAGGCGAGTTTGCACCAACACGCACTTACCGTGGCCATGCTGCGGATAAGAAAGCTAAGAAGCGCTAAGGAGTTAAGAAATGGAAGCTATTGCTAAACATCGCTTTGCTCGCATA
>MDSQ01000320.1_pt1 | contig 11270 bp, 11 predicted proteins | sample 1008251 | NCBI WGS metagenome assembly MDSQ01 (sample SAMN05526597, study PRJNA338239) | gut metagenome | isolation source: Hindgut content | host: Naso unicornis | place: Saudi Arabia: Red Sea | collected 2016-05
AGAGCAAGTAATCTTTTCAGATTAAGGCAACTAACATTCAGTGGCGGGGTTAGAACCCCCACTGAATGAAGTTTTCTTCTATCTGAATGAAGTTTTCTTCTATAGATAAGAGAGAATTCTTGCCAAATCTAGTTAACAAAGATAGGGCTTGAGTCTCAGACCCAAACCCAAAACAATAAGCTTTATCAATTAACTGTTCACATAGTATTAGTAATTTATAAAATAGTTATTTTTATTCACATGGCCTAGGTAGTATTCTGTAAATCGCATGATAATGTCTGCGGTGGAGTTACGCCTTGCAAATGCGTTTAAAGATGAAATATCATCAATAATATTATTTTCTAATGCCCACGCTAGAATGTGTGAATTATCTATTGCTAAACTATTTGCAAAAACTGTATTATAGGTAATATCATATCCTTTATAGGTTGCAAAATTATATAAGCACGCTAATAAATCTTTTTGTGTTAAAGACGAGTTATCAACAGTGCTAATTGACATTCCATAAAATAGATTTTTAGAATTTGCCCACATTTTAGCATTAGGATACCAACCATTATCGTCCATATATTTATAGGTAATATCTGTATAAACTAAGTTATTTGAATCCATTCTATATAATATATCTGAAAGTTCTTCAACAGTAACAACGCTAAACGGGCTAAATATATCATCTGAAATTCCATGCATAAAGTTTTTAGTAGTAACGTATAAAATTGAATCATAATAAGCGGTATTTATTGAAACATCAGAAAAAGGATTATATACATTATCTTTATCTAAATAGTATAAATTATTATTTTCTATAACATAGCCATTAGGGTCTTTTGAGACTACAACTTTAACATCGAGAGTAATAATATCATCTTCAGATATAGGGCTTGTAGCTGTATAAGTTAAGATATATGTCCCTGTTAAATGCGTATTAAGAGAGTAAGCAGGCGAGCTGTCTTTGGTAATAGACATGTAAACTGAAACGTATTCATCTCCGTGCATGGCACCAACGTTTGGCATGGCAAAATCTTCGCCTTGGATTATACTATAAGAAGTGAGTCCATCATAAATAAATACAAATTCAATTTCCTCGTCCTCTTCTGCGTCTTCTTCTGCGTCCTCATCGTCGGTATCATCGTCATCGTCGTCATCGTCGCTAGAGTCGTTGTTATCGTCATCGTCGTCATCGTCGCTAGAGTCGTTGTTATCGTCATCGTCGTCGCTAGAGTCGTTGTTATCGTTATCGTCGCTAGAGTCGTTGTTATCGTCGTCATCGTCGTCACTAGAATCATCAGTATCTAGTATAGTCAAAGAAAATTCTAGTTGATTAGATATAGTAATATCATCAACTGTATAGCTATCTTCGTAAATTAATGCATATTGCCCAGCGATAGACGCATCTAAATAAGTGAGAGTTTCACCGCTTTCATTAATAATAGTAGGTTCAATGGTTTTTTCTTCTACATTTTCTGTGGTAATATCTAATGTATAATCATCGCGCATATCTAGCCTAGATATAACAGATGGCAGCTCAAATGTATCGTTTACGTTTATTTCTGACTTAAACTCCGAAGGGTCATAAATAAAATACACTTGGTTTTGATAAGTCGTATCAGCCCATAAATCAAGTGTGGTTGATGTTAAATCTAAGTTATTATAAGATAAATCAACTTGGCTTAGGTTGTTTAATTCAGAAAGAGGGGTAATGTCGCTAATGTTATTATCGGTAGCATTTAATTCTGATAAATTTACGGCATATTCAAGCCCTGTTAAATCAGTAATATTTTGTGAAGATATATCAAGTGTTGTAAGTAGTTCTAGCTCAGCTTCTTCTACGATATCATCGTCTGTTACAGCATCAGATTCTAATAAGTTTAAAGCCGTAATAATAGCTGATTTTAGATTACTGTCTGGGATATTAACTTCGGTTGACGCATATAGTGCAGTCGGTATCAGTCCTACTAGAAAAGCAGGGTATAAGTAATTAAATTTTTTGCTCATGAGAAGTCTCCTTTTTGTATTTAGCTATATCATATTATTCGTCATATTAATGAAAGAATTTTAGCGAAACAAGCTATGAATAATGAAAATTATATTATATGTAAACGATTAAATATGACAATATATTGAGTATATCATTAATTTCTAACAACGTCAACTTGGATAGTATAAGTAAATAAAAGAGAGGGTGATATGCCCCCTCTTTTTATCTGAATGAAGTTTTCTTCTATTTTAAGCTTCGTGGTATGAGTATGAAATACCTGCTATTGCACTTAGAGCAATTACTGCTACTTCAGCTGTTGCAGTTTCTAATTTAACAAAAGCATCTGTTAGGCTGATTATTTTTGCATTCTCTAGTAGAATTTCTCCACTATAGTCAAATAGTGTGAATTTTAGTGATTGAGTGCTATATTTTTGCAAGTAGCTAAACATAGTTTCTGTGCCTAAAGATACGGCATATTCACCTGTTGTTGAGCCTGGTATAACATAATCATTCAATAACCAACTTCCAACTGTAGTATTTATTTTAGCGTGTATACCAAGAATGGCATCAGCTACTACTAAATTTGTCATTGGAAGACTAGTTTGGATATTAGAGTTTAATATAAATACTTCGCCCAATTGGTTAGCAGGAATAATTACTTCGTTCAAGTAATTTAAATGATTAAATAATGGCCTAGTGTATATATCTATAATAGCAGATAGAATGTGTGGATTGCCTACTAATATTGTAGAATTCGGAGCCAAAATTTTAACTTGTTCTTCTGCGATAGCGTTTAATAACTCAAGCTGGAATGGAAGATATATTTCTGCAGGTAGCTCACATACGCCAGGTTCACCTTGGATACCTTGAGGACCTTGAGGACCAGTAGCACCAACAGGACCTTGAATACCTTGGATACCTTGAGGACCCATAGCACCAGCAGGACCTTGATCTCCTTTAACACCTTGAGGACCAGTAGCACCAGTAACACCTTGAATACCTTGAGGACCTTGAGGACCTTGAGGTCCAGTAAGACCAGTAGCTCCAGTAGCACCAGTAGGGCCGATTTCACCTTGGGCACCTTGCTCGCCTTGAGGACCAGTTTCGCCTTGGATACCTTGCTCGCCTTGAGGACCTATAGGACCTTGAGGACCAATTTCGCCTTGGATACCTTGAACACCTTGGATACCTTGTTCTCCTTGAATACCAGTTTCCCCTTGAATACCAGTTTCCCCTTGAATACCTTGTTCACCTTGAATACCTTGTTCCCCTTGAGGACCCATAGGACCAATAGGACCAGTAGCACCAGTAGCACCGGTAGCCCCAGTAGCACCAGTTTCACCTTGAATACCTTGTTCCCCTTGAGGACCCATAGGACCAGTAGCCCCAGTAGCACCGGTAGCCCCAGTAGCACCAGTTTCACCTTGGATACCTTGCTCACCTTGAGGACCTGGGCAACCCATAGGACCCATAGGACCTATATCACCTTGAGGACCCATAGGACCTACAGCCCCAGTAGCTCCAGTGCATCCAGTAGCCCCAGTAGCTCCTTGAGGACCTTGAGGACCCATAGGACCTGGGCAACCAACAGGGCCTTGAGGACCCATAGGACCTGGTACTCCAGGACAACCAGTACAACCAGTAGCTCCAGTTTCGCCTTGAGGGCCCATAGGACCAACAATACCAACAACTGGTGTGCAATCAGAAATTTGCTCAACGTAACTAGGTGCAACAGGTGGTTGAACCACATTTTGATTATAACTAGGTGCAACGATTGCATCTCTACCATAGTTTGGTACAGGTGCTGTAGGCACGTTGTAACGGCAATTAGTTACGGGTGTTGGTATTGAATTTTGATTATACATTGGATTACGATAAGAATAATAAGTCATTCGAAAAAACCCCTCCTCGAATTAATACATAAAAATTGATTTATCTGTTATAATATATGAAAAATAGACATAATATGACACTGGTTATGTAAATAAAAAATACGACCATTAAGGTCGTATCATTATAATAAGGTATCTATTTTTCTCTTAAGGATAACTTTTGGCATAGCTCCTTGAACAGTATCAATTACTTCACCATCTTTTATGAGTAGAATAGTTGGTATAGACATAATATTATACTGTTTTGCTGTAGTACGATTTTCGTCTGTATTCATTTTACCGATTTTTATTTTTCCTTCAAAGATAGTTGCAAGCTCTTCTATGATAGGTGTAACAGCCTTACAAGGACCGCACCAGTCTGCATAAAAATCTACTACAACTGGGATATCTGATTCTAATGCCTCTTGTTGAAAATTATCGTCTGTAAATTGAAATGTCATATAAAATCCTCCTAATTATAAATTGTTTATTGTGTATATGAATAATTTAGGATACTATTTTAAAAAAAATATATCAAGGAGTGTGGAAATATTTTTTTGGTGGGATAGCTTCAAGTCGATTGATAGTAACTCCTTGAGTACTAAATTTTTGTTCGTATTCTGTCATTACATTAGCAATATTTTCATTATGAAGGTCTAGGGATACATTTTTAATTAACCACTTTTGGTTAGAAAATTCTTCAATGGAAAAGGCAAATAAATTTTTATTATCAGTTTTAAAATGTAGCTCGCCTGTTGTATCTAATATTTGTTCATATTTACTTAAGAAGTCTCTATATGTTAATCTGCGCTTTTTGTATCTGTTTTTATGCCAAGGGTCAGAGAAGTTTAGATAAATTCGTGCAATCTCGCTATCATTAAATATATCTAGGCAATCTGCCCCATCAAAGTATAGAAAATATAAATTAGCAGGTATTTCAGTGGCATTTTTAATTGCCTTATATACAACTGTTTCTGCTCTTTCTATAGCTAAATAGTTTATATCGGGATATTGGGTAGCAAGTGTAGTTATAAAAGCTCCTTTGCCACAACCAAATTCTACATGTATTGGATTATTATTGCCAAATAATTTATGCCATTGACCTTTAAAGTCTGTAGGATTTTTGATTATATGAGTGCTGTTTGCTAAATATTCACTTGCATTTTTGTCATGTCTTAATCTCATTTGTTGCTCCTTAAAAATTTTCTTATAACAACTATATTACCAAAAAATATTTATATTTATAGGCATCAAAAAAAGTTAATACCTATTTATTAACAAAATCCTTAAAAAATATTGACATTTTTTGGGAATGAAGTTATTATTTTATATATAAAAACGTAATAGGAGGAGAGTATGAGTATAGATACAAAAGTACAAAATAATATTTTAGTTGTGAACTTAGAAGGTGAGATAGATCATCATACTTCTACGGTTATTCGTGAAGAAGTGGATAAAATTTATAATACATCCCGCCTTAACCATATCATTTTTAACTTTGAAAAAGTCACCTTTATGGATAGCTCTGGTGTGGGGTTGCTCATAGGAAGATATAGAATGGTTACAATGGCAGGAGGAAAGATTGGGCTAGTAAAAGTAAAGTCTGAGCTAGACAAAGTGATGAATTTATCAGGAGTATATAAACTAATGAAAAGATTTGAAGATGAAAGTGTTGCAATTTCTCATCTTTAATAACAGAGAGGATGGTCATGTTATGGTTTCAAACCAAATGGATATTAAATTTAAAAGTATAAGTTCGAACAATTCTTTTGCAAGAGCCGTAGTCGGTGCTTTTTTAGCCCAATTAGACCCAACGGTAGAACAAATATATGATATAAAAATGGCAGTATCAGAAGCTGTTACTAATGCTATAATCCATGGTTATAACGAGAATGAGGATAATTGGGTTGAGTTGATTTGCAGATATGAACAAGATGAGACAGGCAGTGATGTAGTTATAGAAGTTATAGATACAGGTTGTGGGATTGAAAATTTAGACCAAGCAAGATGTGAGATGTTTTCTTCTACTGCAGAAAGAGCAGGACTGGGGTTTACAGTTATGGAGGCTGTGGTAGATAAGGTAGATATTATGTCTAAGTTGGGTGAAGGAACGAGAGTTGCTTTACATACTAGATTGACAGCGTAATAGGTTGGAGGTGGTAAAATTGCAACAGGTAAATGACCCACAAATAGAAAGAGTAAAATTTCTTATCGCTAAGGCTCAAGACGGTGATGAGAGAGCTAAAGAAACTTTGGTTGAGCAAAATATTGGCTTGGTATGGAGTCTTGTTAAACGTTTTTCAAACAGAGGATATGACCTTGATGATTTATTTCAGGTGGGCAGTATTGGTTTGTTAAAGAGTATAGATAAGTTTGACCTAAACTATAATGTAAGATTTTCAACATATGCAGTTCCTATGATTGTAGGGGAGATTAAACGTTTTTTGCGTGATGATGGCATGATTAAGGTAAGTAGAAATTTAAAAGATATTGCATATAAGGCAAGGCTTGCTAAGGAAGATTTTATAAAAGAACTTGACCGAGAGCCGACCTTAAAAGAAATTGCAACTATACTTGATTTACCAGCTCCAGAAATTGCTGTTGCTTTAGAAGCAAATACAGAGGTAGAGTCGCTAAATGCTGTAATACATCATGGTGATGGAAAACCTATTACATTAGAAGATAAAATAGATCAATCACCTAGTGAGCAAAGTAATATTTTAGACAATATATTACTAAATCAACTTATAGAAAATTTAGCAGAAGTTGAGCGCAGAGTTGTAAATTACAGATATTTTGAAGACTTAACTCAAACAGAAATAGCAAATTTATTAGGAATATCTCAAGTACAGGTCTCGAGAATTGAAAAAAGGATTTTGCAAAAAATGCGGGGTATGTTAAAAATATAATATAAAAAGAGGCTGATACATAGTTTGGTGTATCAGCCCTTTTTTTATTTTCTATTTTCTATATATATTGGCACCTAATGCAGATAATTTTGTTTCTACAGTCTCGTAGCCTCGATCTATATACTTTACATTATGAATTACAGTCTCTCCGCCAGTCGCCCTAAGTCCAGCGATTATCATAGCTGCCCCAGCTCTAAGGTCGGTTGCAATAAGATGAGAAGATTTTAAAGACTCAACTCCTTCTATTATTGCTCTATTGCCTTCAATGTGAATTTTTGCCCCAGTAGGTTTTAATTCCTCAATATATTGGAATCTATTTTCAAATACGCCTTCTATCATGGTACTAACTCCGTTTGCTACAGTTAATAAAACTGCCATCTGTGGCTGCAAATCTGTTGGAAAGCCTGGATATGGCAATGTCTTAACGGTGGTAGCCTTAAAATTGATTGGTGCTATTACTCTTAAATAGTCATCTCCCTCAATGACTTCAATCCCCATCTCACGAAATTTAGAACTTAAAGAATCCATATGCTCAGGTATAATGTTTTTAACGCATACGTCTCCACCTGTAATTGCAGCAGCTATCATAAATGTGCCGGCTTCAATCTGGTCTGGTACAATGGTATATTTGCCGCCATGTAGTTTTTCCACACCTTTTATACGAATAACATCAGTTCCAGCACCTTTAATCTCTGCACCCATCATATTTAGATAATTTGCAACGTCGACAATATGAGGTTCTTTTGCAGAATTTTCAATTACAGTTGTTCCTTCTGCTAGCACAGCTGCTAACATGATATTTATTGTTGCACCTACACTTACTACGTCTAGGTATATTCTTGTTCCAATTAATCTTTTTGCACTTACCTTTATCACATTGTCTATTACTTCCACATCAGCTCCTAGTGCTTTAAAGCCTTTAATATGTTGATCGATTGGTCGACCACCAAAATCGCACCCTCCAGGCATAGCAACTTCAGCATATTTAAATCTGCCTAGTAATGCACCTAGTAGGTAATATGATGCTCTCATCTTACTAACGCATTCGTCTAATGCGTTATGGTTATATACTGTACTTGCATCTACTTCTAGTGTATGTGTATCTATAAACTTTGTTACCGCTCCTAATGAACACATTGTTTCATTTAAAATTGATACATCATTTATATTAGGTAAATTCTCTATTACACTTATTCCGTCAACTAAAATCGTTGCAGGCAGTATTGCAACAGCAGCGTTTTTAGCTCCGTTTATAATTACATCTCCATTTAGGCGTTCTCCACCTCGTATACATAACTTGCTCAACCTAAACACCTCTTAATATCTTATTTATTTAAATCACCTATTGTGTATTTAGCCAAATTACATTATACCATTATTTATATAAAATACAAAGGTTTATTTTAACTCATTTGTATAAGCGTTGACATATAATGGAGTATTTAAACCTACTATATCAATTTTATATGTCGGATGAGCCTCTTCTTTTAAAAAGAAGGCCCTGTTTATTACGTCTCTTTTATAACCAATGGTAATATCATTAATGTAAGTTTGATTATTTACAGATTGCTTGATGATTTCTTGTAGATTAAAAAGAACTTGGTCCACCCCATAAATTTCTTTTTGATTTATACTTTCTTCTTTTACCTCACTCAAAGCCATTGTACTCATAAATACACCGTCATCTGTGATTTGCATATACATATAACTATCAAATATGGGTAAGTTATTGTATATTTCATAATATGTTATCAATGCTCCATATGACTCTTTTTTATAAGAAATTTTTACTTTTTTATCCATGATAGTACTATAATAAGCATTAAAATACGCTTTTGCATAGTCTAGAGCTAAATCTTTTGTTAATGTAGAAGTATAATTTATAGAAATAGAACTATCTGTATAAGCTACTTGATATGTGCTAAACGTCAAAGTTATATTATCTTTTTTATATACCCTATGCTTATTGTCATATTCGGCTTGTGAAGAAATTTCGGTTATAGTAACGTCTTGCCTTTTTTCTCCAAATATATTATCTAATAAAATATCTCTATTTATAGTGGAGATTTTAATAGGAGAAATGGTGATAGATGCAACAGAAGCGTAATTTGTGGGCAAATCACCGACTATATGGATATCATTTTGTTCTAAGTATGCGGTAATCTGGCTTAACCGTTCGGGGCTTAAACGAAACGATAAAACATATTTATAGTAATTTCCAAATGCTAATATAATATTTAATATTATAAAAATACTGAGTAGATAATTTAATGCTTTATTGTCGTTCATTTACTCTCCTTATGGGAAATGCCACCTTCCGTTGTATTTTACCCCCCACTTTATAGGGATTCCTTTATTAATAGAGCTAAGTTCGTATACCAATTCGACATTTTCAAATTTAGGTTGCTCTACATTTTGGGCTTGAAGCATGCTATACATTTTATCAATAGGGACAGAGTACCCTTCTGTAAATTGATATTTAATATAAGAGTATTCTTCTTCTAGGCTATATGTTATCCATTTGCCTTCTATTATATTATGGTTTTTTACCTTAATTTCTATTGCAGAGTTTATTTCTAGTGCTGTTTGCAAATTTTCATTTAGTATGATAGTATGACCATTTTTTATGATATCTAGGTAATATACATATGCTTCTTGTTCAATTTTTATGTCGCTTACATATAGGCGATTTTTAATAGTCGGATGTATTGAATCTGTTGAATTTATAAAGTCCATCACTATATTATATCCTTCTAGTTTGCTCATAGGCGTAGTAAATGTGTTAGGAGATAGGTTTATATATTGAATTGTACCACGGTTACTGTAGCGTATAAGATTTTTTTGAGACTCTATAAATTCTATTGTACCACCTAGTAACAAGCTTATTTCTTTCATAATAGGCTTTTCAAAGAAGTGGTCAATATATCTTTCAATATTTTGTATATCAAAGTTATCCTGTTGCAACTCATTTTTAAAGATTATATTCGTATAAATTATAGGTAGAGTATTACTAATATTTGCCAAAAAGACATTCCCTTGAATAAACTGACTTTTTATATCCTTGATACTAGGTTGATATTTTGTATCATTGGTATTAAATAAAGAATAGATATTTGTAAATTCATATGTCCCATCTTGTAAAATAATTTCTATATAGTAATCTTCTAAGTAATTAATAAAATATATATTGTTATCTGCAATATTTGAATCAGATATTTTAATAAATACCGTATTTATTTTATAGTTATAGTTAAGGGGAATAGGCTTACCCACTATTTCATCTATAGTCACAGGCAGGCTATACTCGTATATTAGCCCTTGTTGATTAAACAGTTGACTAATGTCTTGTGTTTTATATTGTGCATCTGTAAAATCGGTGTAATTTAATAAAGCTTGTTGTAATTCGGCTATGATATCTTCATATTCTTGCTGTTCATTAGGTATTAGGTAAGAATGAGTATAGTTTCCTCCCGTGTTAACCCAGATGTTTTTGGGGCTAATAGGGGACAGTGTACTAACTGCAGTTTCTTCAAAAAAAATATGGCTAAGAGATCCTCCCAGCCATAAGTGTATAGTTTGAATTATACTAAGCAATATAAAAAAGCTTAGCATGATAGTTTTAAGTTTGAGCATATTTATTTTCCTATCATTATAATCTGTATACCAGTGTCTGTTGTCTTCTCAACTAAATTGTCCGGTAAATCACTTGGCGTGCTTACGATGTAGTTTTTAATTTTTAGCTTATGTTCTTCGGGTTGTCTGTATATATCTACAACAATAACACCTATTTCTTTTTCAATAGTAGTATATTCTAGTACTATTTGATTATCTTTTTCGCCTAGTTCTATTAGTTGGTTAAAAGTCTGTGTAGCCCCAACTTCGCCTAGTATATATTCTTTGTATAATACTTGTTCTTGTACAACAGAAATGGTGATATTTGTGCCCACTTTTGCTTCGCCCATTATATTAATATGCTCTTCAAATGTGGTTAAGATATAATCTTCGTCGTAGTCGGTTACGGGGTGAGTAATTCGTACGTATTCATCATGTGTAAAGTCTATAGATGCATAGGTATCTACTTTGCCTACCAATACCGCTCCAAAAATTATAAGGGTAAAAATATATTGATTTAACTTCATTGTAGCGTCCCCCCTTTCAATGTTTATATTTATATACTGATATTATATCGTCTTATTATTACAACTATATTACACACTATTAACTTTTGGCTTACAAATTAATATTACATAAAGTCAAGGTCAATTTCTAAGGCTATAAATTTAATTGTGACGATTGTACCAACGCCTAAGGTGCTTTCTATATTAATATGACCACCGTGCAGCTCCACCATTTCTTTTGCAATGGATAAGCCAAGTCCTGTGCCACCCATTTGGCGTGAGCGTGCCTTGTCCGCACGATAGAAGCGTTCAAATATCCTTTCTAAATCTTTTTTAGATATTCCCATGCCCGTGTCTTTTACCTTAATTATAATTTTAGTATGTTTTTTTTGCA
>MDSQ01000321.1_pt1 | contig 11254 bp, 9 predicted proteins | sample 1008251 | NCBI WGS metagenome assembly MDSQ01 (sample SAMN05526597, study PRJNA338239) | gut metagenome | isolation source: Hindgut content | host: Naso unicornis | place: Saudi Arabia: Red Sea | collected 2016-05
ACAAAACAATAAACACGCACACTTAAAACATAGTAATGATTAACATCAGTAATGATCTCCCATAATCCTCTGGTAAACAGCAGTATCGCTGAACAAAGCAAGTGAAATCTCTTCTGGATAACTTTAATATGGAATTTTAACAAGTATAAACAAGTTTCTCTCTTACACTTTTACTGGTCATGCTTGAGCACTACCTCCCTTCTGCCTTCCCCCTCTCTCTTTCTTTTATGCATAGCTACTGACTACATGCTCATTCTGCAGGTGCTTTTACTGCCACCCGCTGGACTCTTAATCAAACTGCAACAATAACTCTGCTATAAAATTTAAAGCTGAGGAGGGCAATGTCTCAAAATTAAGCTAGCTGTAGCATGAGACTCCCATGGAAGCAGCTCCACTATCCCCTCCCTGTTTTTGCTCCAAAGCACCTCCGTCCGGCCCTTTACCGGCCTCCTTGTGAACCCACACACTGCTATATTGATTTATGGAAGTAATGGAAGTGTTTTTCAATATTTAAACATCTGCAATTGCCATTGCCGAATCACAGGTGAGGAAACACTTTGTCACAGAGGATAGCATCCGTGAACAAATTATATTTAATGAACATCAAACAGTAATGCTCAGTGTAAAATAATGATAGGGACCGATGACAAAGCTGCTTTGCTAACGTTAGTGTCTTTGGTCGGTGTAGAAACACATCTGAAAATGAATGAAGTCATTAAGATGTTTGTCATAATGTGAAAAATTGTTACCTTATGCCTGTTAAGATTATGTTTATCACTGACAGAGCACGGCTGTATCAGGTACTGACTATGTTCCAGGGATGCTGGATTGGGGAGAACAGGGCAGAAAAGGGTGATCCAGTGACAATGGTCGTGGATGCTCTTTTCGACGGTCACTTTGATGTGTAGGTCCTCTTTTTCTTTCTTTCTTTTTTTTTTTTTTTTGTTGAAATAGTGATCAATAGCAGTCACCTTCTGAGATTATAATACAGTTGACAATTTAGGGCATAGCAAAATGCTTGGAGGAAGGTCTGAAGTTTAGGTTAGGATTAGGTTTAGTGTAGGGAGGTGGAAAGGGGCCCCGGACCCAAATCCCCATGATTCAAAGTAGAACCTCACAAGCACTGGGGGGCCCGAGCCGGCCGGCCCAACTTTTTAATGAATACGTCGGATATGTCTCAGTAGCCCCACACTGTGCTTAAGCAGCATGTTGTGCAGGCTATGTCCCACTCTCTGCAGCATGTGTGTTATTGTGTGTTTTTGTTCATTGGTGCGTAAGAGAGATCTTGCGGCATGTGTGCATCAATGAAAGCGCATAGTGCTGGAGACCTCAAGTAACTCTTATGCCACTTCTTCACTCCACAGTTCACCAACAAATCAGTAGCCTACCTAGTGAAAACACATTATCAGTAAACATGTTATTACAATATCAGTAGGGATATTCTATTACATTATTGGTCGAGTTATTAAATTATTGGGTTTTATGTGTGGGGTTGTGAGATGTAAAGTCCAGTTTGATAACCCCGTCTTTATCCCCTCTAAATATAGACACCATGGTACAAGATCACACAGACACAGCGTTGGAGTGCTTTATTGGATGATGTGGCACAATGGGCCTAATTGATGAAGATGATTAGTCATATTTTCTTGGAAATGTACAATTGAATAAGCAACATCACATATCAAAGGCTATAAAAACTAGCTAATTGTATATAGAGTAGCGTAAACTAGCTCCACCTCCATGTGCTCCTCCACAGATGCTTCGGTAATAATCTATTGATGTCATGTGATAACATCTCAGAAGGATCAAACCACTACTTTTACAGCAATAATTTAACGACACTGTCCACAAGAATGAAAGGTGTCAATTACAGTTCATCATCTGAAATTTCAGAGTCACTGTCATAATCATCAGCTGTGGCATTTTGTAGAAAGTTGATGTCCTCTGCACCCGCCAAAACTTGCAGGTAGCAGTCTCGTGCGCTCATCCTCATCGCTCTGATCTTCCACTGCTTTCTGAGGACAATGCTCCCCAGTCCTTTCATCCCATCTTCACTTAGGCCCCACCGAGATTCTTAAAAGTACAATAAGATAAATCTTGTGTTAGTAACTTTATCCACAGTCATCAATATTGTGTATGTTTATGTAATATATTATAAATGCATACTTTTCATTGTATCACCAGAAAGCAGGGAGGACAGCTCTTTCAGGGTACTGGCACGACTTGAAAGAGATTGCCAGTGATGGCCCATCTCCTTGACAAGAATGGTCTTCTCTTCCTGAAGTCTTTTCACCGCCATGATGAGGTCAAACGCCCGTCTCTTCGTCCTTAGATCAACAGAGTCTGGAATGCATTTATGACACAGATTTGAGTCACTGTCGTGTATTTAAAGGACACATTTGAGGCTTTATGGGTTTTGAATCTGGCACGGTTTCGCAGACAAGGCTTATATCAAGCCAGGAGTAGGCCTAAGTCAGACTGGTAAAGCTAGGTCATTAAGGTGGCTTGCATGAGCGTGGCTTACATTTGTCTTAGTTAGTCCCCGACTGTGGAGTCCTGGAGTAAGCTTAAATGAGAACACCTGGGTCTGTTAGCCTAATGGTGCTCATAAAAACCTGGAATGGAATTGAGGATAGCTTTGCTGGAGGGAATTTTGACACCAACATGGCTGAAGCTAAAAGAACACGCTCAAAGAACTATACTAGTATGAAAAAACTCTACTTTAACTCTGCTTAAAAAGGTCCAGTGTGTAAAATGAGGGGAAACAGTGACATCTAGCATTCTGATTCTATTATTTATCTATTAAATAATTCTATTGTTTATTTCTGAACATAAAACTCTTGAAACGTGCTCTCTGGTTGGCTGGATTTTCCATTCCATACAAACATGGCGGCACAAGATGGCGACACTCTCTAGCAAGACCCTTGCTATATGTATATATAAAAGAAGAATTATAAGGCTACAAAAACCAAACAGATTTTATTTTTTAACAATTATACACTTACTAGTATATTCATTAGTAGTATATTCAATTTTTTTTAACAAACTGTAAACAAACTGTGAGAAATCAAGCTGTTGAAAGTAAAGGCCATACTACTGGCAGGTTGGATTGGACATGAAATTAGAAGAGAGAGCTGTTCAACGAAAGACGAATGAGAAAACTATGTATTAATATAATGAAATACGTTATGAAAATAAAATGTTCTCACTTGACAAGAGTTTGAGTATTGTAGTCACCACAACCTACATTTTACAACGGCCTTGGTTGAGTTTCTCATTTAATTTTTCAGCACACAATTTATGTTGTACACAACAAACACTATTAAGGCAAAAAAGAGCCATAATCAATACATTCTATGGTTGAATGTATCTTTTTTTCTAACTGAAGTGCTGCAGTGTGAAAGCAGCTCTGAGCGCAAGTCATCAAACTGATTCAATGGATTCCTCCAATCCACAAGTGTTTGTCTGGCTGGCCTCTGCAGCGAATATTGGTCTTCATTTAGATGTTCCAAATACTCAATGCCCCCAAACCATCTGTGCTCTCTTTCACAAACAGCACTAACTCGAAGTTCTACCTGCCTCTTTGCAAGAATAATATAAACTTCAATTTAGTCCTAGAGTAGCTCTAATCCACCTCTTGCAATTGGTTTTGTTTAATCCAGAACAGACTAAATCTATGAATGTTAGGACCCCAGGAAGACTAGCCTGGTGTTTGTGCGTCGGCTAATGGGGATCCTCAGTAAACAATAAACAATAAACAATATGACTGTTTTAAGAGAAATCTGTGCAAGTGACTCAAAGTTAAGCCAGCTCAAACAGCATTTTAGTCTGGGACTAAGCTTAAGCCTTGTCTGCGAAGCCAATGTGTCAGATTTGTTGAGTGTACATACCACTGTGTGGAAGCTGCCACGGCCAAACTGTCTCGCCCGACAGAATGGTTTCTAAGCACACAGTTTCTGTGCTTGGAACCATTCTGTTGTATTTCTCCACAACAGAAGTGAGGATCCCCTTCTCCTCTCTGATCTTGCGGCGGATCCTGGCACGACCTTTGTTGCCGTCAGTATCTTTGTAAAGACGCTGAGTCCGCCTCCTGATACTTGTCACCAACACCTCAATTCTGCTGGCCAAGGCATCAGTATCATGGGTGGTTGTTGTTGTTGTTTCTGCAACAAAGGAGAAATAGATGGCTTTCACTTTGCTTTAACTAACTTATCTGTGCAATTTCCTCTCAATTTTAAGAATTTCTTTGTGATAAGGTAATGGATAATAAAAAACAAAACCAAGATTACATTGGTCGGGTAATTGCAGTTAAAAAAACAGACTCATTGGAGCTGTACAACTCTGCTATGAGGTAGAACAAAGACATCAGGACAAGGGTAGGACATTTCTCTTTGTTTGATAAAGTTAGGCAAGCTAGAGGGTTAATGAAGAGAACGTGTGGCATAGCGAGAACAGGGAGGAATGCTAGATCTATGGTTGGGGGACATCAAATTGTCCAGTGTGATGTGTCCAAGTGTGAACTGTGCAGCAACAGCACACAACACTCTCCAGCGCTCTGGCTGTCAACAATGTCAACGATAGAGAAATAAAACACATTAATATCACATTCACATAGGGACAGGATCGCTGTGAATAATCCCCAGCTACACTGTAAAGTAATTAACAATTAATTAATCAATAGAAAATGTATTTCACAATACAAATTGTTACCCTTCATAACGTCTTGTATTCATAACACAAGTTCAGTCAGACAACTCTGGAATGAGATTTTAAGTGTAAGCATACCAAGCTGAAGCACAGCATAGGCATCCTTGAGCATGGCTGCAGCAGGTTTGGCGTCAGGCTCTGTCTCAGTTATCATTCCCTGAATGATCTGGTTTACCAGACATTAAAGGGAATGAAGCAGACCCCCCTGCAGGAGATCATAGAGACAGAGCCCACAGATTTATGCTGGGGAGGAGGTGGGTTTGCAAAACCTCATGAGCAGCAGCAGCAGCAACAGCAGCAGCAGGAAGGAGTTGTAAGCAGCAGCAGCAGAGCAGAAAATAGCAGCAGCAGCGGCAGCATAGCCAGGGATGAGCAGGTAAGCTGGGGGGTTTAAACAACCCGCCCTATTTGGACGAGGAGAGCATGTGACTGATCAGATGACCAGGACAGGTGCTGCTTGAGTCGTCTGCCTGAACTAGCACCGCAGGCTTCCACCATGTATGGGCTGGGTCTGAATTGACTTCTGCATGTGGACCGTGGTCTGGACTTTGAGGCCAGGGCTGTTATTTTGAATTCAGAGTGAACTAAAATGAATGTACCAATTAATAAATGTATTACCAGTAATCATTTCCTCACCTTCTGCCCAGTCCTGTACATCCTTGACCCAGTCCTCCAATTGGCTCTCTGTCACTCCAAATTCGGCTTTCATGGACTCAAGGTTTTTTAACTGGCTGTGCAGCGCTTTTGTGGTCTACAATGACAAACACATAAAACTAGATGAGAAACAAATGTTCAGCCCACAGCTTCAAATACTGCTAACATGGAATATTAAACATCTTAAAAAAAACATCACTGATGCTGTTACCTTCTGGTATCGGTAACTCAGTGAGGTGGCCAAATTCTCAAACTTTTGCTGATTCCAGCGCATGGCCATGAGGGTCAGCATGTCTGTGCGTCCTGTAAACACAGAAAATATCATGTAACCATTAATATCCTTACGTATTACACTTAGATTTAACTAGTGCAGTATGTGGTCATCTCACCTGCTTTTGACATATGCTTCGTTGTCACTGCAATCCTGGACAGGAAGGCATTGCATTGTTCCACCTCCTCCCCGAGTGTTGAACCCGCTCCCTCCTGATATGCCCCACTCCATTTCACCTGTTTAGAAATTAGAACATAACAATCCAGAAAAGCTGTTGACATTCATATGCAGGTGTTCAGATAAAGTGATTGTATCACATGGTAATATTTATTTACCTCACACTTGAAATCATGGGCTTTGGCATGAAATACCGACAGGAAGGGCTTCATGTTGAGAAGGTGCTGGAGCTCCGGGCAGCTTTTTGCGACTTTTTGGAGATAGGGCCAATATTTGCAAGTCACATCCATGCAAAAAAAGGTGACTTGCCTACTGGCCAGCTTGTCTTGCAGGTACAGGGGATATGCAAAAATTTCTCCCCTGTACATATTTAAAGCACGGAGCAGCACTCCATGCCGACACACCGCAAGCTCCAGTCCCTCCTCATCCACCTTGCTGGTGGATCTTTGGGAGGTCTCTCTGGCTGCGGACCACTCCCCTCCACAAACACCTCTTCCAGAGACCTACAGTATGGAGAATGGTTGATGCAAATGGTCCACAGATTCAGCTAAACAAACTCAGTAGAAGGTTATTGTGGTCCGACATTAATTATCGTCTGCAGTCTTACATGTTTCGTTGTTTTGTGAACGTAGTCCACGAAGTTTTTCACATCTTCATCCTTGGCAATGAAGATGCCTTCAAAGATGGCCTGTTCCTCAGATCTTAATAACAAAAGGGTGCACAGCAGTTTACAATATTTCACAGTCTAAGGTTACTTGGTGAACATTCAAGAGTTATGTTTTCTTATTACTACAAACATACTTGATTATATATATATATAGATAGATAGATGGATTATACACATTTTGGAGTACCTTGCTGCATTCTTGAAACGGTAATGCTTGCGGTTTCCATCCACTGATACCGCAAGCATGTTCGGGGTGCATGCAGGACAGGTGAAGAGCTCCTCTTTGCAGATGTTGTCCACCTCATATTGGACAGCCTCCCATTCAAAAAAACTTTTTTGAAAGCTGTCTGCTGAGACCTTCCCAGTCTATTTCAAAACAGGGAAAAGAACTTCTAATAATGTTCAAAACAGTGTTTCAATCCACAATACAAAGAGATGAACAGTGCTGTAGGATAAATAACTTAAATACTCACACGGCCAAAGCGGACAGTTCGTCGATCCAGCATTCTTAAAAATGCCTGGCAGGACAGTCCTGGTGCCGCCATCTTCATTTCTTCAAATGAATGAAAGATGTCTGTCGAATATACTGTGGCGAAGTGAAGGGTAGCAGGCCAGTATTCGCTTCTGATAAGGTTGTCCAGTCCAGCACTCCAAGTGGCTTGGCATGCTTCACAACCCAATTCAGGCATGCTGAGATCATATCGTCCTAGAAAAATGAAAAATACATCCACTGTGATGTAAAACTTAGCAACTTAATAAGGGTTAGGTTTTTTGTACAATGTGGCATACATTACTCAATAGTGCTGTAGATTTCATAAATAATAATAATAATAATAATAATAATAATAATAATATGTATAATGCCTTTCAAGGAGCCCAAGGACACTGGACTGAAACAGATACAAAGATATATTTTTAAGCTTCTTTTCAAACAGGACAAAATCAAAGTTCTTCTCATCCTCACCATTCATTGTGACCACAGCAACAGCCTTTCCTGGTTTGACCCTTAATGACCCTGGTGGACAACCACATATTTTGACAGGTATCTCCAGAGGTACAAGCCGCTCTGAAAAAGTTTATACATGTGAATTACTATCATGGGACATATAACATTGCAATGAGACAAAGATTTCTGGAAGATTGCTGGAACGACTTTAAGAGACTGAAGCTTTATAAGAGAAAATGAAATTTAAAAAAAGACTAAATGGCCATGAAGTACATTACTGAAAATGTTGCCAAGGGGGGGCGAATGGCATAGTGGGTTGAGCAGCCGCCTCATGTAGAGGCTACAGTCCTCACCGCAGGCGGCCCCGGTTCGAATCGGGCAGCCCTTTCCTGCATGTCATTCCCCCTCTCTCTGCCTCCCCATTTCCTGTCTCTCTCTACTGTGTGTGCTATCAAATAAAGGCATAAAAAGCCAAAAAATATACTTAAAAAAAAAAAAAGTACCCAAGAGATGCTCAAGAAGCTGACTCAGACTGGCATGGAGTATTCACATAAATTCAAGATCAAGCAATAGAGACAAAAAGCGATTGCTTAAATAGTCAAACTAATGAGCTTAACGAGTTAGAAAAAGAGAAATACATTATGTGGACTGTAGTTGCTGTATACTCACAAGCCACAACTTACCACAATGGGAAAGAGCCTTATCCACAACGACAGTTGTTGGAGGCAATGGCTGAAAGAATCCGGCTGTCATTGCATCTCTGTCATGGAGGACGTGTCTGGTGTGCATGTCGACGTCACATTTAGGACAGAAGAAGGGCCGTGGTCGACAGTCACGACAACGGACAGCAGCTGGATTGCTCCCACACTGTTGGCAGATGTGTGCGGCCACATATTCTTGTGAAACAATGGTGTTCACAAGACGGGGTCTCTCTGCCCTCCAGCTCTCTGACAAGACACTTTTTCGTGTGCTCCAGTTGGTGGAAGCCTGAAGAGGTGCTCTTGATACTTCCTCCTGCTCATTACCAGCATCATTCAGCGAGTGCTGGAGATCTCGTAGAAAACATTCTGTTAAAACAGCATGGAATACTCAAAAACAATACTTTTTTACAATAGCAAAAGTGTACTTTATGGAGCGGCTGTGGCAGTGAAAGGTTTAGCAGGTATGCTGTCCATTATTCTGGCAAATTTGTATTGTATTTGTAAGATGCAAACATGGAATTTAAATTCTAACTGAGTGTCACATCGTATATGAGTATGAATGAACATTGTGCTTTGGGCTATTGGAGAGACAATGAAGTACATACCGACAGTGTCTGGAGCAAAGGCCACCTCAGAGGTTGCGTCAGGAGCACTGAAGGGAGGATCAGTCTTGCGACTGTGACCAGCTGTATCGGAAGGAAAAATCTCATTTCTGAGTATATAATATTAAAATCTCCTACACATCGCAAGGCTAATGGCACATTTGTAGCCTGGTTATCAGCCTGAAATGGCACAATCTCACTGTGTCATATTTAGATGGAGAGACAGTCTGGAGAAGACCAGTCATTATCTGTCTATGAGGTGTCGTATATTATATTGTATATATTCATTGCATGAAGATTTTAATACAAACATTTACCCACCAGTGTGGTGGATAGCCTTATGAGACTTACTTGCCAAACGGAAAATATAACCACAGTTATTGCTTGACAAGGGTTAATTTTGGACCCTACCACCACATCTGACATTGTGTTAAAAGGGTAGACAAAATAAGCCTTGGCTTCAGTCTACACCTTTTGCTGTTTGTTTGACCTATATGTAAGTTTTTTGTATTGACTGTTGATTTCTGGAATAATATAACAAGATAAACATATCAAATCAAATCAAATCAGATCATCAATATATCTTGATTTAAAAAACAATACTGACCCCGATTTGATTGATTCCTGCTTGATCTTGGCCTCAGAGAGAGCACGTTTCCATCCCTGTCTCTCTTTTTCCACCTCACCCTTGGTTCAGGGGGTGGTGGTGGTGCTGCTGCTGCTGCTGCCGCCCCTTCCTGCACCTCACCAAGTAAGTCCCCAAGACTGCGGAGGTGATCATTCAGCTCATACTGATCAACCAGGTCATCCAGGCTCATAAGTGGATCTTCTGAATCACTCATGATGATGAGTGATCAGAAAAACAGACAGACAGACAGAGAGACAGACAGACAGGCCGACTCACAAAGAGATGAACAGATAAGACAAACACAGGGACTCTCTCTCTCTCTCTCACATACACACACACACACACACACACACACACAGATGAGTAAGAGCGTGAAACAGACTGACAGGTACACTCACGTTAACTTACAGCAAAGACAAGACAGAGTGGCTCTTAAAAGTGCCTTTGTGTTGTTTTTTGTGGAAATACTGATGAAACAAAGAGTTTATGGCAGACCAGAAACACCTGTTCAGAGAATACAACAACAAACAATAGAATTGAGTAACTTATTCTCTTTGTCATTTATCTATTTATTTATTTATTTAATGTTTATTTAACAGGGACGATACATACAACATTGCCACAAGAAATGGGAGAACGTGATGTATAAAAGACGTCTAGCTTCAGCTAATTTGCAGTCTTTGTCCCTGGTCAGAAAATATACCTAGCTACAGTATGTTTATATCTTTATTATTATAGACTCATGGTCCATTTGACATAGGTTTATATGTTTAAATGGAGAAATTGTGAATTCAGGTCTTGTTATAACTACTTACGGTTAATGAAAAATGAATGAAAGTTCACATTTTTCTATCCCCTGGATCACAGTTTAAAAAAAAATGTCTGGGTTAGGGGTCTGGGGTTACTCACCCAAATGTAGAGCTCTTTGCACCAGTAGTGTTAAGATATTGCGCTATTATGGACAGTGTTTTGGAGTAATTTTTACTCCTCAGCATACTTTTATTTTAAAGAAGACCGGAAGCAGGGAGCGTTTTGTTCTATTTATTTTAGCGGGTTTTATCTTTCTGGCGGACTTTTGCCGTTACCGGGAAAGCACCATGAGAATATAATGCAGTAAAGATATTGAATAGCCTACTGCTCGGTGCTGAGCAAATCGTTCAAAGACAGCCCCTTGTTCGACAACTTGTAACGTCACGTTAGCAGAGTTAACCCCCACTAACTAACTTAGCCTCGCGTTACCAGGCTCTTCATAGAGAGTGAGAACCCACTTACAGTAAAAGTGATCCACAATGACAGGTGAAATGTCGACATCTAAAGGAGCTAACACAATAAATTTACTCACACATGCTCAACGATAAAATTCATTAGCCTATATAATGTTGTTTTGTGTAACGTTAAGCTTATGTTCAATGAAGCCAGCAAGGTTGAGTTCAAGACTCTCTTTTTCATTTGTGCTGACCAATGTCTAATTTATAATTTATCACATGAAATAAAGTGTGTACCAGACGCATAGTCACACAACTTACCTTCACAGTAGTTTGGGAGCGAAAGAGCAAATCCCCGCTACGTCGTGACGCTTCCGGCCAGATCGACGTACCGCTCCGGTAACGTTAGGCCTACGTCTTCTTTCCAGTCAGTCATTCTCAAAAAAATTATTAGCCTATAATTATGTTATATTTATATTTATAATTGTTTTATAATTTATTGTAGCCTATTTCATAAACAAATGCTGTCGCATACAATGACGCCAAACACTGTTGAATTAGAGAAAAAAAAATTATTTACAATGTAAATAAGGTTACGGTTTTCGAAATAAAAATTGGATTCTGTACATCTCACTCATACATGGCCGTTCAAGTAAGCAGAAAATCTAAAACCTAGAATGTAAATATATAACCATA
>MDSQ01000322.1_pt1 | contig 11250 bp, 4 predicted proteins | sample 1008251 | NCBI WGS metagenome assembly MDSQ01 (sample SAMN05526597, study PRJNA338239) | gut metagenome | isolation source: Hindgut content | host: Naso unicornis | place: Saudi Arabia: Red Sea | collected 2016-05
TCCAGGTGCACACACCCAGAGGTTCTCCATGCACAAGATGCATAGCCTCAGGGAATAACAAGCTTACACCCAAAACATCTAAACAATCATAAACTGTCCCGATTTTAACTTCAAAGTATTGAATGTTAGCTGTGATCCTTAGGTGTGTCTTCACCTACATACATTCTTAAGACCAATAAAGTCCACATAGCCTGCTAAGGGGGTGTAAAATATACCTCATATTCCCCCCTTCGAGGCTCAAAGAGTCTCGACAAAAGAACATACAAAATAGTAACAAAAACAAAATCATCAATACAACAAATGTATGGAGTGTGAGAGCGAAAACCTGTCAGGCAGTCATCTTTCTTAATAATTCCTTCACTCAATCAAGACAGGAAATTCTCTCACGGCCCCTCTGCCTTAGGCGACCACTGTTTAGCACTCCAAAAACATCAAAAGAACAATTTACAAAATCTTTAAAGAAAACAACATACATGAACACATGAATACCTCAGGAAATTATAAAAAATAAAACTTCAATCAGATCAGCGAATCTTCTCGGACTGATCTGATCGAGGCCCTGCCTATCTTTCACTATCGAAAAAGAAAACACCTGAGGTTCCAATACGTTCAAGTGTACAGATACACATCTTACAAAAATCAAATTAGGAGTACAAAAGTAAAAATAAACAAAAGAATAAAATAATAACTCATAAAATTCTTTTTTTCTTTTTCTTTGATATAAAGTCCAAGTCCATCCAGAATGCTGAGGCCTTTGATTCATCCCAGACCATCAGGATCCTTGGATGTTCCCTTTTTGTTGTGCATCTCTCTTTCCCAAACTTGTTCTGATAGGAAGAGAGAAAAAAGACACCAGTATCCTTGCAAGATGACATACAATCAAGATCACATAAACATTCTACAATGGAATACAACTGTTAATATGGATATGTTTCTTTCAGCTGTCCTAACTCTATTTCATCTTCATTGTCAGGTGCTGATAGTAGTAACATCTGAGCTTGATCCCCAGGCATTACAACTCCAACCCATTTCAAAATCATAGCCTTTGCAAAGGTCAGCAATACAGTACAAAAACAGAATAACAAACATAATGTTATAACAACCGCTATCATAATCTGTGCTAATACTGCTCCCATTGGTCCAAGTTGTTCTTGTAACCAAGTGTTAGCTGATCGCCCTGCTCCCTCTGAAGCACCAAATGCATCCCTTATGCTCTTCAGGGCATCTATAACACTGGTCATATTATCAGAAGTATCCGGAATCAGAGTATAACAAGCATCACCAGTCAAGTTCAGAGTCACACACAGACCTCCTTGTTTAGCCAAGATGTAGTCAAGAGCCATATCATGTTTCAATAATGTTAACCTATGACTTTTCTGTGTATTTGTTAATGTTGTAAAACCCTTAATCGTTTGGTCAGCAAAACCTTGTAATGTATAGGTAATATTATCAATATGATCTGCCAAAAATGTCACACCATACCATGGAAATAACCCTATACCCCACTTTTCCGCTAGACTCACTCTAAAATGATAGGCCTCAATTTCATGAAACTGTGCCATTTCTCTTTTCACTCTATGTCCAGAAGTAGTGTTTAATTGTTCCTTATCAGACGATTTTTGCCCTTTATGAATAGTGTAAAGTTCATATGGGAGTTTCAAAGTTGCCAGATAACAACAACCTGTCCACCCATATGGAAGAAAAATATATGCTTTATTACCACAAACCCACCAAAGATCTTTAAAATTACCTATTGTCACATTGACTGGTAAAGTCTGATTCTTTACGGTTAACGTCCTACTATTAGCCTTATCTGGAGCATTAAAAGTCACTTCATACAGGTCATCAACAGCTCTATGACTACTCTTGGCAAAACGCATCACATAATTCTCACAGGTGGATATCCCCATAAACATCCCTGGTCCATTATATGTGTCATTTGAACAGAAACAAGTAGTAGCCTTGGTAGATACTACTGTCATTGCCTCAGGTACTGCTGATGTTATATCTTCGCTTTCACCAAACAAATTCAAATAAGGCAATTTCAATAGCCAAGCACATTCCCGCTTCGGCTTGTACAGATTTACTGACAGGGCCATTAACGCATCTCTTGCTGCTTGCTGTTGATAAAACAACCAAGACAATGCATAGAATTGACAAATAGGGGCTAATGGCTCTGACATAGGTTCCAAAATTGCCTGCCATGTTCCTGGTGATGGAACTTTCACCACACATGGACCATCAATTTTCTTAACAGATCGAACAGAATGAGTCAACTGCTGGAACCACAAGTTCCTTCCAGCCACTGGATCTGAGATCTGCAACGTCCCAGCATCAAATCCAAATGCCTTCCATGTTGATTCCCTTTTCTGCAAAGCATGAACTTGATCTGTTAACCAATCATTACTCTCCTCCTCAGAGTCCAAAGTTTCCGCTTCTGTTTCTAATATTACTTGATTTTTATTATCAACTATATGGGACATTTCTGGATCTGCAGTGGCAAATCCTGCTGGATTTATCTCTTTAGAAATGTCTTTAAGTTTTAGATTTCTTATGGTTAACATAACCTTATGAATTACAAACCTCTCAATTCCTTGTGCAAGGGAAGGCACATTCTCAACGTTGCGGTTTGCAAAAAGACATGTATATTCTCCTTGATCATGTACAGTAACATTTCTTATCAAAAGTGAGCAGTCTCCTTTTACTCTTATCCCCCACATATCATTTCCCAAAACATATTTCCTCTTATCGAGGGTTAAGTTATTCACTTCAGATCCTTGCCATATTATGTCCTTGCCTTGAGTATCCTTCCATCTCAATGTACCATCCTTCACAGAGCTATCTTTACTACACCTACATGGAAGCTGAACTTCACTTCCCAAAACCACAGCGACTTCAGTCTTCGTACCGCTTTGGTTTAACCCTCTTTCTAACTGGCCTTGGGCTTCTCGGTTTTCTTGAATCTCTTGATGTCCCTGCAACTGCCTTACAACTCTCTGCAGTCTCCTGTTCCCTAATATCCAATGACCCTGTTTGCTCTGGGACATATTGAAAGTCAATTTCCTTGAATCCTCTCTCTCGCGTAGTAACTGGTAGGTCTGCCCCACCATCATCAGGAGGAACAACAAACTCATCATTCTTATTACCAACTTCTTCTTGCAGGCCCTCAACATCCTGGTCCTGCAAAGGCAATGTCTCTTCTGCTGGTGCTTTAACACAGTGTGACAAGTGGTACCAAGTTGGAGACCCTTTAACCTGTACTGCAGTTCCTGTGCTACGAACCACCTCAAATGGTCCTTCGCGACGTGCGTTGTACCACTTTCTCCTAAAAACCTTTACAAACACCTTGTCTCCTGGTTGCACCGTGGCTCTGTTTTGTTCTTCAAGTCTCTCCTGTACCTCCTCTTGCTCCTGCCTGTCAGAGACATATGTAAATATCCTCTTATGAAGTGTAGCCATATATTTCACATATGCTCGCATTTCATCTTCTAGGAGAGCCAAACTTGGACCCTTTCCACTCGTGTGAAAGGAAGGTGCTGGCATTCGTCTCCCTGTGACCAACTCATGAGGAGTCATATGCAAATCACGCAACTCACTGGAGCGACATGCCATTAATGCTAATGGAAGGGCTGCTACCCAGTTTAAGCCTGTGTGCTGACATATTTTTGTAATACGGTTTTTCAGAACACCATTCATCTTTTCACAGATTCCCTGGCTTTGGGGATGGTACACTGCTCCAAGGCGCTGCTTGATGTTTAATTTTTGCAAAATCAATTTGACCGTTTTATCCACAAACTCTTTTCCATTATCTGAAGATATTCGATCAGGAAGTCCCCACCTGCTTATGACTTCTCTACACAGAAACTTGGCAACCGATTGAGCATCTTTGCGCTTCGTCGGACAGGCTTCAGTCCAGCGAGAGAATCGATCGACAACAACCAACATATACCTCTTACCTTCAATTGGTTTTATCATGTCAACAAAATCCACCACTAACTCTCTCATTGGACCTCTCGGAGTTGGAATATGTCCTGGTGGAGTGATCACACCTCTACGAACATTGTTTTTTAGGCAAATATTACATTTCCCTATGACGTGGTCAATTTGTTCCAGTAGATATGGTGCCCAAAATCCATATTCCTTAATTATTTTTCTCTTCACCTCCCCCCTTGCAACATGGGCTAACCCATGTGCCTCATGAATCATTAAACCTAACAGGTCGGGAGGTGCAACTATCAGTCCCTCATGATTTCTCCAAAGCCCTGTAGAATCTTGAGAGGCACCACGATCTATCCATAACTGTCTATCCAAATCAGAGGCTGCACCTTGCATCAATATCACATCATTAAGTGTGACTTTATTTTCCAACTCCACTCCATGCGTAACCAAAAAAACTTTGCCCAATTTAGTTGCTCCCGTTACAGCTTTCGCAGCTTCATCAGCAGCTTTGTTACCCTGAGTTACTCTTGACATATCTGTTTTATGTGCTGCACATTTTGCTATAGATATGGCCTGCGGTTTCATCATAGCATGCAAAAGTTTCATTATTTGATCATGATGTTGTATAGGAGAACCATCTGTTTTCTTAAACCCACGGTTCTTCCACACTGATCCAAACAAGTGACACACATTATGCGCATATGCCGAATCTGTATAGATCGTCACCTTTTTGTCTTCAGCCAGCAAACATGCTTCAGTTAATCCCACAAGCTCAGCGAGCTGTGCTGATGCAGGCTGTGGTATCACCTCTGCCTTTTCAACGACAAACTCTGTCCCCTGGGCTTTAACAACAGCATAACCAGCACTCAGTTTATCACCCACACGATAACAAGAACCATCAACCCAGTATTCCAAATCTGCATCAGGCAATGGAAGAGCCTGCAAATCTGACCTAAGTCTTGAATACCTTTCTGCTTCCTGAATACAGTCATGCGGTTCACCATCTTCAGGCGTAGGCAAATTTTCAGCTGGGTTAACTGTAACACACCTCACTACAGTGACATCCTCCTGTTCCAGAAGCCTGTGATAACCCCTCAACCTAGGCATACTCAATGTGTATTTACCATAGTTTAGAAGATTTCGAAGACTATGATGCGTGAGAATTGTTACTGGGTATCCCATTGTCACAGATGAAGCTTTATCGTACATCAAAGAAACTCCCACCATTGCTCTGTAACACAGAGGTAGCCCTAGTTCTACCTCTGAGAAAGCTGTTGAATAATATGATATGGGCTGAGGATTAACTCCTGTTCCTGTTGATTGACATAGAACTGCGCATGCATATTTACCCCCAACTGAAGTGGAAACATACAACAAGAAGTTCTTGGAATAGTCAGGAAGTGCCAAAGCAGGTGCCTCCTGCAATCTCCGTTTGATTGTTTCAAATGCTAATAGACCATCCTGCGTCCAGGACAGGTTACAGTGTAATTTAGCATTACCAGTGTCTTTTATCATAGCCCTTAAAGGCCCTGTTAAACTAGCATAATCCTCTATCCATGCAGAAGAGTAGCCAGTAATCCCCAAAAACGTCATCATTTCTCTTACTGTTCTGGGCTTGGGAGCCTTTCGGATGGCTCCCAAATGAACGTCAGAGATCCTCCTATGCCCCTGAGTTATGGTCTGTCCCAGATAAACTACCTTCTCCTGACAATACTGTAACTTTTTCTGTGAAACTTTGTGACCATTTTCTGCCAATATCTGTAACAGCTTAACAGAGTCCTCATGACAAGTTTTCATGTCCGGTGAGCAAATGATAATATCATCCACATACTGCACTACCGCGCTTTTCAATTTCTGGTCTATCCCTACAAGGTCATCTTTCAACACTTTATTAAAAATGTGTGGGCTATGTTTAAACCCCTGTGGCAACCTTTTATACTCATAAAATTGACCTTTGTATGCGAAACCAAACAAACCCCGACTTTCTACACTGAGAGGAACACTGAAAAATGCACCACACAAATCCAGTACTGTAAAATGTGTAGCAGTAGGAGGAATTTGAGCCAACAAAGTGTGTGGATCTGGTACTTCTGCAGGAAAATCAACAACCACCTCATTCACAAATCTCAAATCATGCACCATGCGGTAAGAACCGTCTGGCTTCTCAACAGGCAACAGAGGCGTATTACTCTGGGGTTTCTGGGTTATCTTCAAAACTCCTGCTTTTAAAAGTCCTTCAATTTGTGATTCAATTCCTTTAACTGCTTCCTCTTTCAAAGGATATTGGTTTTTCCACGGAGGAGTGGTTCCTGGTCTAAGCTGCACTTTAACAGGTTGGGCCGACCTTACAAATCCAATATCTGTGCTGTGTCGGGACCACAAACATTCAGGCACCTGTTTTAACATCTCTTCTTTCAAAACATCAGTATCCAGCTTTACACTACACATCGATTCGTGTGTAGTTTGTATAACTTGGGGTCGTCCATATCCTTGTGCTGAAATCATGATCTTAAGAAACTGTTGATCTACACTCCTCCAAATAGAGAGATTCTCTTTTGTAGGTACAAAAACAGCTTCTGTTACTTCTGCCACCATCTCACCAACATGTTTCTGTTCATAATCCTCAGATATCATCAATGTTACATGCGGAACACTCCTTACAATGTCAAACTCCTTACTGATGTAATCATCTTTATCAATTAACATTGCTGCCCCTTGTGGTCCCAAAACTATACTGCATGAAGTAAGCTCAACCTGTCTGGGCTGTTTTTCTAACCAACCCTCAAAACATGCTGGAACAGTGTCTTTAAAATACTTGAGTGTACAATGTAGTGGATATTCTGGAAACCTCGCATTGGGCATATTTGCAACAATAAATCTCTCCCACAACTTGTAAGGTTCCAAAAATCCTGAAGAGAGATTCCCAAGCCAGAACACAGAAGAAGCATCAACATCTGTTGTTAGTAATGATTGATGAACAACATCACTTGGCATTTCAACCAGACAACCAGCAGGCGTGCACTTAATTGTACAGTTAAGTTGACACAAAGCATCTCTACCTAAAAGAGCGATCGGCGTATGTTCTGAGACCAATATAGGTATTTTAGTTTTCTGATTTTTATAACAGAGCTCGATTGGTTTTGTCAAAGGAATCAGCTGTTTTACTCCCTCAAATCCGATTGTCCGCACAAATTTACCAGACATAGGAAGGTGTGTAGCATCTTCAGGCCGGATGCAAGTGAAAGCAGCTCCACTATCTACCATCACTTCCAATGGTTTGTTGTTTACTTGCACCACTATTGTTGGATCTTCTTCAGGCCCTGACACTACCAGCTGACACCCCCCTTTCGGATTCTCTGGGCATCCCTAAAATCCTGGCTCTGGGCCCCTATTAGGGTTCACTGGTCCCTGTGGCATAAACTGTTGAGCTTGAAATCCACCTCTATAATTTCCTCCATTATTTCCACCAGCCCTCCTACAATTTCTAGCTATATGACCAGGCAGTCCACAATTGTAGCACACATCCTGATTCCGCTGAGGATTAAAAGTTCCTCTTCGTCTTCCTACATTGCCTCTTCCACGTCCTCTACGGAACTGTGGCTGAGGACATGGGGTCACTGAACAAAAATCCTGAAACTGAGTTGGACCTGGAGAAAATTGTGGTTGGGGACAAGTTACAACAGGCTGATCCTGCATCACTACCGCCTGCTTTTTCTCTTTCTTTTTACTGTCAGTTAACTGAAGCTGTGTGAGCTTCCTAAGGGCCTCCTGATCCTGCTCCTTCAGATCATGCTCCTTCTTCCTGTACAATTCAACCTGATGTGCAATATGATCTGTGTAAACGCCTTTTGTCATGCTCCCTAAACCTACTACCTCCGCCAATTTACTCCTTACTGGTAAAGGCAAACCTTTCTGTATTTTAGAACGTAGGATGGATTGTTCCATTTGATTTTCATCTGGATCATGACCCGTAACACTTCTCCACATTTGATGCGCTCTCGACACATACGCACGCGGATTTTCATCACTTCTGAGCGGCTCAATCAAGATGTTATCAGGATGAACATTCGTAGGGAATGTATCCTTCAAAGATTTCCAGACTCGGCCTCTATTTGCGGCAAAAAGCTCAGAGTCGTTCACGGATGTTCCCACATAACGGCTAAGTCCCGCTCGCTGGAAAATCTCCTCCATAGCTGGAACTCCTAAAATATTTGCCAGTAATCTTTTAATGTCTCCTACAGCAGCATGAGTTCCCACCATGATCTCCTCTAACTTAGAGATCCAGGGGTGTGCCCCATCCTGAAGAATTGGCAGTTTCTCAAGGATGTCAGACATGTCAGTGCTCTGCCACGGCTTATATTCTAATGTTTGCCCTTTAATAATCACTGGAAACATTGAGTGGGTGTCTTTATTTTTCCGTGAACGCAATGAATATCCTGCACTAGCTTTTTTCGCGCTCTGTGTCTCCAACTCATGCTTTCTAGCCTGCAACTCTCCTAACTGATCTTCCAAAAGTTCTTTTAATTCCGGTGTGGATGTCACAGCCAAGCGAGAAAAACAGTTGTCCATTTCATCTGTGATTTCTTTTAAACACTGTTGCCTGTCTTTCTCCTCCTTTTTAGCAAGAAATTTCTTTTCTAAGTACTCCATGTAAGATGGACCTTCACCTCCTTGCTCTTCATCACTTTCCTCCCATTCACTCTCCCTATCACCTGTGGCACACCTTTTCTTACCTACTTTTACTCCTTTCTTCTCTGCACTAGCCAGTATCCGTCTGATAACAGGATCATATCCCCCCATAACTTTTTCTACATCCGTCTGTCCCTCATCACTTTCAAAATCTATCTTCCTTGCCCACATGCTACTTTTAGGTTGAACATGTATAGTTTTAACTTTACCTTTAGTACTAGGATACATTTTAAGTGTTGTTTCTGCTTTCCCTGTCTCTATTATTCTGTCGTTATCATCTGTGATGCAATAATCTCCCTCTTGGCTAATCACAGGAAGTTGAGGATAGAGCTCACGGAGCTCCGTCTCCTTCTTATAGGGTGGGGGCTTCTGAATTGGAGTCAAATGTGAGAAGGGTGCCTCTACTTCTAACATTAGCTGTTCTGTTCGCTTCTCATTCACTTTTATTTGCTCTTCAGCCTGTTGCTGCTTTTCCTTTTTGGCCTTTGCCCACTTATGACTTTCCCTTTCGAACAGCTGAAGCACATTCAACTCCATTTGTCTCTTTTGCTTACATTTCTCACTTTCCCTTCCTTTCTTTTTATAAGCAGACACAAGCACTTGTATAGTCTTAATGACCTCAGGATTGAAAGTCCCCTCAACTGGCCATGGACAGTCAATTTTTGGCCAACGCTTCTGCCACTTTTTCGACACTCTAGCGATATTTGTAATCAGAGGATTGTTCCTCTGAACAATCTCAAGAGGAGTCACCATTTTTTGATCTTCTACTTTAGACATAATTAACTTCAACTCTGATTTAAACTCTAAATAATTGCAACTATTTAATTAATTAATTTATTTTCTAAACAAATTACTCAAATTCGCTGTGCTTTTCTATTTTATCTCTTTAGTGGTTACAAGCAATATCCAGCCAAATGAATTTGCCAACGCCAAAAGATTGAAACACTCTCAAAGATAGAAACAAAGGATAAAAGATGACAATACCAGACTCAAACCTACCACAAAGGTGTGTCAAATCACAAAACAGCAACCAACAATTAAATCCGCAAACTAAGAGCTGTAGCCCTATCAAAACTAACAAAATCCACAGCACTCAATTAAAACAGTCCAACAGCAAAAGTTCAGCGAAGATTTCAAACCAAACACAAATATTCAAGTGATCAGTCAGTTGCCAAATCTCTCATTTCACTGCTTTCTATGTGAAATGAATATGTGTAATGCCAATCATGTGCATGTTACTCAAAAATCTAACTGCAGGTGTGTGTAAGAGTTTGTGTATAAATCGCACTGGCCTTGATCAGCAGGATTCAGATGCAAGCGTTGTCGCCTACAGTCCACGTGACCAGCAGTTTTCCAATTCCACGCCCAAACAGTCCTCTTGTCCGTTATTCTCGTATCATATAAGGATGAAAACACAAGCATTTCAACGTCATTTTAAATTTTAAATATGACACTCTTAATTATCAATTATTTTCTTTTACGAAAAAGTCCTTCACGGGGCTCATTATTTATTAATCCAAACGTCCTCTGAAAAGGAGGCTCATAATTCTTTACCAAAAAGTCCCCAATGAAGGCTCATACTTTTAACCAAACGTCCTTTGGAGGCTTATAAAGGCATCCTCCTCAGGCTCATAGTTCTCTACCAATATTTAAAAAAGTCCTTTTCAGGCTCATAGAATTAACATCAAAGACATATGGTTTAATTTCTATTATTATTATTATTATTATTTCTATTATTATTATTATTATTGTATTCTTAATCACGAAATATATAACATATAATATATAAACATTGTTCACAAACAGAGATGGCCTTGTCACACACTTCACACACACACATACAGACAAACAAGGATCCTCCTAACACAGAATAGGCCTGTTCTTAGTGATCACATTTTCATTTACTTCTTAACTCTCAAGTAGTCTTACTACTGTTTCTCTTAATTCCCAACTTTTCAAGCAGGTTAACGCGTTCATCTTCTCTTAATTCTTACTCTTATTCTTTTTAGGCCTCAAATATTTCACTACTCAGATTGTCTACTGTAAGAAGAGGTTTCCCACTTCTAAAAATTTCTCGTCATATTATAGTTAAACTATATATGGTTAAACCATTTAGACAACCTGTCTCACTCTTTCACTATGTCCCCCCTTTTTGAATTGGGACAATACAAAACAAATGCCCGCCTAAGAGGAAGAAACGCATCTCCCCTCTCAACACATTATAGTTAAACTACATATAGTTAGACTACATAGACAGACAGCCTCACTCAAAATAAAACAAGAAAACAAAAAAGAAATTTAGAAATTTAGGAGATGGTCCAAACAGCAGCAACAAATCAAAACCCCATAAAGGTCCTTCAACGGTGCACCTTAACAGCCAAGAGACAGCAGCTTCAAAGAGCAAACCAGCGCATGGATTAGTGAAAAACTCACCCTTATAGTCGTGCGCACTCAATGCGGGAGTCCGCTCCTCCAAGCAGCCAGCTGAAGCCGAAAAGACACAACACGTCCGAAGTTCGTGACGCCAAAAATGTTGTATATTTTGATGTTGATGCTGAAGAAGTAGACCACTCGGACACGTCTTCTTTGTAGATGGTAAAAAAAGGTTTATTACAAAAGAAA
>MDSQ01000323.1_pt1 | contig 11249 bp, 15 predicted proteins | sample 1008251 | NCBI WGS metagenome assembly MDSQ01 (sample SAMN05526597, study PRJNA338239) | gut metagenome | isolation source: Hindgut content | host: Naso unicornis | place: Saudi Arabia: Red Sea | collected 2016-05
ACACGCCGCTCTTCCGATCTGGCATCGGATTTGCATTAGCTTTACTCACAAACCATTCTGCGATAAAAGGAAAAGCATTTTACAGAACAGTGTTTATTCTACCCTGGGCCATACCTGCATTCGTTTTAATCATGCTACTTAGCATAATGTATGGAAAAGAAGGTATGTTGGCTGAATGGGTTACTGGCTTAAATTTGGATATAAAAAACAATACTTTTTTGACTAGATTTATATTGATTGCAATACAAAGTTGGCTGGGTAGTGCCTATGTATTTTTATTATCCACTAATGTCCTTCAAGCAATCCCAGCAGATTTCTATGAGGCAGCCCAACTAGATGGTGCAAGTGTTTGGCAAAAACTTAGTAAAATTACATTGCCTATAATCTTATTTCAAACAGCCCCATTATTAATTGCCCAATATACATTTAACTTTAATAACTTTTCTATCATATATTTGTTTAACGAAGGGGGGCCATTAAATCCAGTCAAGTATGGAAACTTAGCTGGCTCTAGCGATATTTTGATTTCGTATGTATATAAACTAATGATACTCAATCAGCAAGAAGCAGTGGGGGCAGCGATTACTGTAATTATTACGATAGGGCTTACGGTCTTTGCGTTTATTGCATTTAAAAGATCAAAAACTTTTAGAAAAAACATTTGAAAGGATGGATACATTGGAAGAAAAACAATCATTAGCTCAAAAAATGGGACTAACTTTAAATTATGCAATACTTATAATCTGGTCTATAACAATTATAGCACCCATATTGCAGATGATAGTCTTTGCATTTAGCATCAATCACACTTTTACATTCAATAATTTTGAATATTTAGTGGAGAACACGCTATATTTAACTTGGGTAATTAACACCGTTTTTATCGCTGCTACCACAGGTTTGGTAACTTTGATATTTGTGTCTATGACAGGCTTTGCCTATTCCCGATATCGTTTTAAAGGCAAAAGAGCTTCATTAATGTTTTTAGCTATAATTCAAATAATACCTTCATTTGCTGGGATGGTTGCATATTTTATGTTGCAATCTATTATTGGAGAATTTCTACCGTTTTTTTCTCGGCAAATGATGCTAATTTGTATATACTCAGCCGCTGGAATTGCTGGCAACACTTTTATCTTAAAAGGCTATTTAGATTCTGTTTCTACGGAACTCGATGACGCTGCCAGAATTGATGGTTGTTCCGAAGTAAAAGTTTACCGCTTAATTATTTTACCTATTGCTAGGCCAATACTAAGCCTTATTGGATTTTGGTCAGTTATTGGCCCATTTATGGATTATTTATTGCCAAGAGTATTGTTGACCAACCCCGAATCCTATACTCTGGCAGCTGGTCTATATACTTTAGCTATAGGTACTGATGATATTGACCAATCTGCTTTTGCTGCTGGTAGTTTACTTATTGCAATTCCAACTGCGATTGTGTTTTCTTTATTGCAACGCTATTTAATTGGAGGACTTTACAATAAGGTAAGTTAGAACGTTAAATGTACAAAAGGAGAAACTTATATGAGAATTACACTAAGTAATATCGGAAAAAAATATGATGGCATAGACCAATTTACATTACGCCATATTAATTTAGATATAGACGATAGGGAGTTTTGCGTTATATTAGGCCCAACTGGAAGTGGCAAAACCACTTTATTACGAATGATAGCAGGACTAAACACTATTTCGGAAGGCGATTTATTATTTGGAACAAGATGCGTAAACAAAGTTCCCCCAAAAGATCGAGATATTGCAATGGTATTTCAATCATATGCACTTTACCCTCATATGACAGTTTATGAAAATATGGCATTTTCCCTATCTATAAGGAAGGAACAGAAAAAATTAATTCACCAAAGAGTAATCGAAGCAGCTGATGCTTTGCAAATTCGGGAGTATTTATATTCCAAACCAGCCGAAATTTCCAATGATAAACGTCAACGAGTAGCAATAGGCAGAGCAGTAGTTAGAAATCCCAGAATATTATTAATGGACGAACCATTATCAAATTTAGATTCCCGATTACGTGACGATATGCGAATTGAATTAGTCAAGTTGCATCAATCTCTGCAGACTACATCAATTTATGTCACACATGACCAAGAAGAAGCTATGACTATGGCCACGAAAATTGTTCTTATGAACGAAGGAAAAATTCAGCAAGTAGGAACTCCCGAAGAATTTTATTCTCGCCCCCAAAATATGTTTGTGGCAAAGTTTATTGGCTCTCCCACGATAAATATTTTGCGTGGAGTAATTGCAGGTGGCCATTTTACCACTCGAGATACTATGATTACAATCAAGTTAAATTCTCATGATGCTCAAAAGCTACTACCTTATGAAGGTAAAGTTGTATATATGGGCATTCGGTCCGAACGCTTTATTACGGAACAAGCTGAGGATAACTTATTTGAATGTATAATAGATGTCATTCAATTGTTAGGAAAAGAACAAACGCTTTATTGCAAGCTTAAAAATAAAGAACAGTGTATAATTACTGCTCCAGGCCATTTAAAATATCAAACAGAGCAAATTTATTATTTTGGATTTGATAATGATGCACTGCATTTTTTTGATAGCACTACTGAAGAGCGAATTAATTAGAATAAAAACTTTTAGTCACATTGTTGCAATTGAATTAATAAAATATTACAGTTACATTAGTTTATTGACTTAATCATTGTCATATGTTATAATTTTATTAATGACTTTTTAGAACAAGTGCTAAAGGAGGAGTTTTTTATGGAAACTATTCTAATTTGTATAATAGCGGGCCTTGGTGCTGGTCTTGGGACTGGATTTGCTGGGATGAGTGCTGCTGTTGTTATATCACCAATGCTTGTTACATTTTTGGGCGTAAATCCTTACGAAGCTATTGGTATTGCTTTAGCCTCAGACGTTTTAGCTAGTGGTGTTTCTGCCTTTACTTATGCAAAAAATAAAAATATTGATATAAAACGTAGTAAGTCATTATTTATTAGTGTTTTAATTTTTACTGGTATAGGCGCTTTGGTAGCTCAGCAGGTCCCAGTGGCAACAATGGGTAACCTAACTGTATACGGCTCACTTCTTATGGGCATAAACTTCTTTATGAAATCTTTTAAAAAAGAAGAAATTACAGAAGCGACTGAAATCCAAGAGCAACCTCAAGATAATTTAGCAGAAGCCAAAACCTTTAAACAAAAAATCCGTCCTTTTCTGCCAGTGTTATGTGGTTCTTTAATTGGATTTATATGCGGATTTATTGGGGCTGGTGGTGGAATTATGATGCTAATTCTACTTACTACTGTGTTAAATTACGAATTAAAAACCGCTGTAGGAACTAGTGTATTTATCATGACATTTACTGCTCTATTTGGGGCAACATCGCACTTTACCCTACAAAGGATTATGCCTGACCCTATGATATTATCACTTTGTGCATTATCTACGTTAACTTTTGCCCTATTAGGTGCTAAATTTGCCAATAAAGCACAAGCACATGTTTTAAATCGTGCAACAGGTATTGTGTTAATGTCTCTAGGAACATTTATGATACTTGCAGTTTAATATAGATAAGGACTTAACCATATTTATTTGGCTAAGTCCTTATTTTATTATTCTATTCTTCTTATTCTATTCTTATCAATCTATTCTTGTCAATCTATTCTTGTCAATCTATTCTTATCAATCTATTCTTATCAATCTATTCTTCTTATTCTAAATCCATTTTCCTCTAACTTATCTGCCAGCTTTTTAGGATTTTCAATATCAACTCTAACTAAAAATTGTCTAAGATTCATTACATTAACATCAATTTGTACAATACTTATAATATTTCCATCTTGTTTACTAATAATTTCGGCTAGTTTAGCCACACGTCCTTTTACATCATGAGTTGAAATTATCATTCTAGTATGTCCAAATCCTAAAATATTGGTAAATGTCCCAAAAATAGCATTATGTGTCAGAATTCCCACAAATTCATCTTTATCATCAACTACGGGTATAAACTGCCTATTCTTATTTGCTATAAGCTGTATTGCAATTTCTAGTATATCATCTTTATTTACAGATTCTATAGTAGTTTTCATAAATTCTGATACGGGACGTTGCAATAATGCTTCTTTAGATTGTGATACATTAAAGTATTCTTCAAATATATACTTTTTTGATATAATCCCTACAAATTTATCTCCTTCTACAACTGGCAGAGATAATAAATTTTTGGAATTAATTAAACATAGTGCTTGTTCAACTGTGTCAGATATTTTCACCATTGTAAGCTTACTTTTAGCAATCATTATATTTTTTACTACCATACTACTCACCCCCTTTAAAATATTATACAACTTTTTATATAAAAAATCTAGCAATTTTTATATAAAAAGTTGTATTAATTTAGATTAGCTTTTCCTAATTTTAAGTAAAAAAACTACCCCACTAATCTGTATTAGTGGAGCAGTCTTATAGTTACTATACAAGTTCGATAATAACTTCTGGTGCCGCATCACCTTTACGAGCTCCAAGTTTAATAATTCTTGTATACCCACCGTTACGGCTTGTATAATTTGGGGCAATATCACTAAAAATTTTATCTACCAAATCAACTTTTTTTGCTTGTCTTTTCTTTCTGCCTTCTACCTGAGTAATAGGATAAAGAATTTTTAGCATTTGTCGTCTAGCATGAAGTCTTGATGGATTATCTTTTTTAATAGTTTTTTGTACTTCTTCAAAAATAGTAACCGTTTTTTGTCCTTCTACTTTTTCTTTTATTCTTTTACCATTAACATCTTTTTTAGGAACTTTAGCAGTAATAGTTACTTCTTCATAATTGTCCTTTTCACGAACGCCCATAGCAATAAGTTTTTCCGCTATTTTACGTACTTCTTTTGCTTTAGCCTCAGTTGTTTTTATCTTACCATGGTATAAGAGATTGGTTACTTGATTACGCAGTAATGCTTTACGTTGTGATGCATTACGCCCAAGTTTTCTTTGTGCCATGCCTGAACCTCCTTATTTTGATTAATCTTCATTAGGTCTAAGCTGTAGTCCTAAATCTTCTAATTTATTAAATACTTCCTCTAATGACTTGCGACCTAAGTTACGTACTTTCATCATTTCGTCTTCAGTTTTATTAGTTAAATCTTCAACAGTATTAATGCCGGCACGTTTCAAACAATTAAACGATCTTACAGATAAATCTAATTCTTCAATAGTCATCTCAAGAGTTTTTTCCTTAGAGTCATCTTCCTTAGTTATCATAATTTCTGCTCGTTTAGCATGTTCTGATAGGTCTATAAATATATTTAAATGCTCACTTAACACTTTAGCTGCTAAACTCACTGCTTCGTCAGGTCTAATGGTTCCCTTAGTAAAGACCTCTAACGTTAGTTTGTCAAAATCGGTTTGTTGTCCTACTCGGGTGTCTTCTACTTTAAAATTTACCCGCTCTACTGGAGTATAGCTTGCATCTACTGGAATTACTCCGATTGGTAAATCAGACTTTTTTAATTTATTAACTCCCACATATCCACGACCACTAGTAATAGTAAGCTCTGCATATAAATGACTATCTTGTTCACTATTTAAAGTTGCTATATACATATCCGGATTTAATATTTCTACATCTAAAGGACACTTTATATCATTTGCAGTAACAACACCTTCACCAGATACTTCAATATATGCCGTTTTTGGTTCCAGGTTTTCACTGTTATCTTTTATAGCTAGTCCTTTAAGATTTAGAATAATCTCTAATACATCTTCTTTAACTTGTGCGATAGTACTAAACTCATGTAGTACGCCTTCAAATTTGACATTGCTTATTGCCGCTCCGGGTAATGTAGATAATAGTATTCTACGCAGTCCATTACCAAGGGTCATCCCATATCCTCTCTCAAGCGGTTCTATTACAAAGCAACCGTACTTACCATCTTCTGATAAGGCTTTTATTTCTATTTTTGGTTTTTCAAATTCCAACACCCAATAAACCCTCCTTCATTTTTAAAGTGTTCCTACCGAGGGTGACGAACTCATTGCTAAGCAAATCATTATACTCTTCTACGTTTTGGTGGTCTACATCCATTATGAGGTACAGGTGTTACGTCTTTAATAAGAGTAACCTCTAGCCCAGCTGCTTGAAGAGCACGAATTGCCGCTTCACGCCCAGAACCTGGGCCTTTTACCATAACTTCAACGGATTTTAAACCATATTCCATTGCTGCCACAGCAGCTGTTTCTGCTGCCATTTGTGCTGCATATGGCGTAGATTTACGTGAACCTCTAAATCCTAATCCACCTGCACTAGCCCATGAAAGTGCATTTCCATTTGCATCAGTTAGTGTAACCATTGTATTATTAAATGTTGATTGGATATGTGCCATACCACGCTCCACATTTTTGCGTTCACGCCGTCTTTTAGTAGTAGCTTTTTTAGCTCCTTTTTTAGCTCCTGCCATTAAAATTTACCTCCTTTATTTATTACTTCTTCTTATTAGCTACTGTTTTCTTAGGACCCTTACGAGTTCTTGCATTAGTCTTAGTTTTTTGTCCTCTAACCGGAAGACCTCTTCTATGACGAATTCCTCTATATGAACTAATTTCTATCAGTCGTTTAATATTAAGAGCAACTTCACGACGTAAGTCTCCTTCAACAATCATTGTTTTATCAATCTCTGCACGGATTTTTTCTACTTGTTCGTCTGTTAAATCTTTTATACGAGTATCTAAATCTATTCCAACTGATTGTAAAATTTTACGTGAGCTCGGACGGCCTACACCGTAAATATAAGTTAGTCCAATTTCTACTCTTTTATTTTTTGGTAAATCTACCCCTGCAATACGTGCCATTTACTTTTACACCTCCTATAGTATTATCCTTGCTTTTGTTTATGTTTTGGATTTTCACAAATAACACAAACTCTGCCTTTTCTTTTTATCACCTTGCATTTTTCGCATATCTTCTTCACAGATGGGCGTACTTTCATTTTCTGTACTCCTTTCTACGCTTTATTTTGAACGCCAAATAATACGTCCTTTAGTTAAATCATATGGTGAAAGTTCAACCGTTACTTTATCACCAGGTAAAACTCGAATAAAATTCATACGTAATTTTCCTGATATATGCCCCAACACTACATGTCCACCTTCTATTTCAACTTTGAACATGGCATTAGGCAACTTCTCTAACACTGTTCCTTCCACTTCTATTACATCATTTTTAGCCAAGCTACTTAACCTCCTTTTGAATTACTTAAATTATCACAAATTGCTTTTTTAATATCATCATTAGATATATACTCACCACGTATTATCTTATTTGCTATTAGTTTAATGTTTTTACTAGTAGGCTGGACATGTTTCATCTTTTTTAGTTTGGGCTTATCTACTTTATGCGTTCTGCCATCCACAACAAAAACGTATTCATTTTCTAGCCCTACTATTATTAAAGGTCTATTTTTGTCTCTACCTGCCTTTGAAAAAACCAATTGACCTATTATATGCTTATCAACCATAGATATGTTCCTTTTCTTGTTTATCTAAAGTTAAAATAAGTGGCTCATCTTCAGTTATTATAATAGTATTTTCATAATGAGCAGATGGTAACCCATCTCTTGTTACAAAAGTCCAATTATCTTTTAACGTGTAAACTTGCCACGTACCTAAGTTTACCATAGGCTCAATTGCAAGTGCCATTCCCGGTCTTAGTTTTGCACCTCGTCCTTTTGGTTTATAGTTAGGTACTTGAGGGTCTTCATGTAACGATTTCCCAATTCCATGACCTACTAAATCTCTAACTATTCCATAGCCATGTGATTCTACATAGTTTTGTATAGTTTCACATATCTGTCCTAGATGATAACCAGCTTTTGCAAATTTTATTCCTTCAAAAAAACTTTGTTTAGTAACTCTCATAAGCTCTAATACCTCTTTTGATACTTCTCCTACTGCATAGGTTCTAGCAGCATCTGAATGATACCCTTTATATAGTACACCCATATCAATGCTAACTATATCTCCATTTTTTAATCTTCTGTTACATGGCAATCCATGGACTACCTCTTCATTTATTGAAATACATGCCGATGCTGGGTATCCATATAAACCTTTAAACGAGGGTATTCCATTGTGGTTCCTTATAAATTTATCTGCAAGATTATCCAACTCTCTTGTAGTTATACCTATTTGTATAAATTTAGCTAGATATTTATGTGTAGCTATTAATATATCTGCTGATTCTTGCATTAACTCTATTTCTCTTTGAGTCTTTATGGAAATTGCCATATTAATTTACTCCTAATGCTTCTTTTACCCGCCTACTAACTTTTTCTACTTCACCAACACCATCAATGTTTACAAGCTTTCCTTGCTCAGCATAAAAATTAATTAATGGTTTTGTTTGGTCATGATAAACTGCTAATCGTTTCTTAACCGTCTCAGCTTTATCATCTTCTCGTTGCATTAACTTTTCGTTGCAATTATCACAAATATTTGCCACTTTTTCTACTTTATATAACGCATGGTAAGGAGTACCACATCCAGTGCAAACAGTTCTACCCGACATACGTTCTATAATAATCTCATCCGCTACCTCAACATTTACTGCATAATTGATAGCCATATCAAGTTCTACTAACATCGTATCCAATGCTTTTGCTTGATTAATTGTTCTAGGAAATCCATCTAATATCATTCCTTTTTTACAATCGTCTTTTTTCAGTCTATCCTTTACAAGTTCTATTACAAGTTCATCTGGAACTAATTTGCCTGCATCCATATAGGATTTTGCCTTAGTTCCAAGCTCTGTACAATTGGCAATATGTTCTCTAAATATATTGCCTGTTGAAATAGTAGGTATGTCAAATAATTTATTTAACATTTCTGCTTGAGTTCCTTTACCCGCTCCGGGTGCACCTAATAAAATTAATCTCATTTTATAACTCCCTTTTATAAAAATCCTTTATAAGAACGCATTAACATTTGTGATTCTAGTTGCTTAACTGTTTCCAATGCAACACCTACAACTATAAGCAATGATGTTCCACCAAATGCTACTGGCATGCCTAGTACCGCTTGAAACAATACTGGGGTTAATGCTAAAATTGCTAGAAAAATTGCTCCTAATAGTGTAATGTGTGTAGCTATCTTAGACAAATAATCAGAAGTGGGTTTACCTGGTCTAATACCTGGAATAAATCCGCCACTTTTTTTCATATTAGATGCAATATCAACTGGATTAAATGCTATAGATGAGTAGAAAAAAGCAAATGCAAATATTAGTACAACATAAATTGTTCCACCAATAGGTGTAGTCCATCTAAGGTTATCTATTATAGTAAGCCAAGTCTCATTTGGGTTTCTAATAAATATATTTGTTATTATCTCTGGAAACTGTATTAAAGACATTGCAAAGATAACCGGCAGCACTCCCGCTAAGTTTACTTTAATAGGTATATTCTGAGTTTGCCCACCATAGACCTTTCTACCTGACATTCTTTTAGCATATTGTACTGTAACTCTTCTTTCGCCTAATGCCATAGTAACCGCAAATGCAATCATAATAATAAATAAAATAATCACCAAAACAGCTATAACCATCTCTGAATCTCTTAATGTAGCAGCAGTTTGTGGTAATGATGCTACTATATTTATAAATATTATTAGTGAAATTCCGTTTCCAACACCCTTTGTAGTAATTTGTTCACCAATCCACATTACTAACATAGAACCTGCCACAAATGAAAGTAACGTTAATATAAAATACATAGGCGTTTGTTGAACTAGGATTTGTTGATTATAAAGTAGTAGTGTTGTCCCACTTCCTTGCAAAGTGGCTATAAACAAAGTTAAATAGCGTGTGATTTTATTTATTTTCTTCTTGCCATCCTCACCCTCTTTGGACATTTCTTCTAATTTGGTTATTGCTATAGTTAAAAGTTGAACGACAATAGATGAAGTTATATAAGGTCCTACCCCAAATGCAAATATAGCCATTGTGGCAAATCCTCCACCAGTAAATACATTTAGTAAGTCTAGTAAATTATTATCACCTATTGCACCCATCATAATTGATATAGCATCAGGATTAACTCCTGGGGCCGGAATAATGGCTCCTATCCTTAAAAACGCCATCATCCACAATGTAAATATCATCTTCTTCTTTAACTCTGGCATTTTCCAAGCATTCCTAAGAGTTTTAAACACCTACATCACCTCTGTTTTTCCACCCACAGCTTCAATTTTTTCAATTGCACCTTTACTAAATGCATTCGCTGATATATTTAATTTTTTAGTCAGCTCACCTTTTGCTAATATCTTAACTCCATCTCTAGGATTTTTTATAATTCCAGCGTCTATCATTGATTGTACATTTATTGTGTCACCATCATTAAAACGGTTTAATAATTCAACATTAATCCCTACTATATCTTTACTATTTCTATTAGTAAATCCGCGCTTTGGTATTCTTCTATATAAAGGCATTTGACCACCTTCAAAACCAGGTCTAACTCCTCCGCCTGTTCTTGATTTTTGACCATCACGACCTCTACCCGCAAATTTTCCACTTCCTGAACCATGTCCACGTCCTACACGAAAAGCTTTTCTTTTTGCTCCTTTACATGGTTTTAAATCAGATAAGTTCATCTTGGCACCTCCTTTATTTATATTTTATACTACTCTACTACTTCTTCAACTTTTATAAGATGACTTACTTGTCTTGTCATCCCTCTAATAGCCGCATTATCTTCATGAATATTATTACTATTGATTTTTCTTAGACCTAACGCTTCTATAGTCTTTTTATGCTTTGGGATAACACCTATCGTAGACTTTATTAAAGTTACTTTAATTTTTGCCATGTCCATCTCCTCCTAACCCAAAATCTCTTCAACAGTTTTCCCACGAAGTTTAGCAACTTGTGATGGAGTTTTAAGAGCTGCAAGGCCTTCAATTGTTGCATGAACAACGTTTTTCTTATTATTTGACCCTAAAGATTTTGTTCTTATATTACGAATACCTGCAAGTTCTAGCACAGCACGAGCTGGACCACCCGCTATAACTCCTGTTCCTTCAAATGCTGGTTTTAGAAGAACACTAGCTCCTCCAAAGTTTCCAACTAATGGATGATAGATACTATCTACGTCATTTCTTTCAACATAGATTAAGTTTTTCTTAGCATCTTCAATACCTTTTTTGATTGCATCTGGAATTTCCATAGCTTTTCCAAGCCCAACTCCAACATGACCGTTTCCATCTCC
>MDSQ01000324.1_pt1 | contig 11246 bp, 10 predicted proteins | sample 1008251 | NCBI WGS metagenome assembly MDSQ01 (sample SAMN05526597, study PRJNA338239) | gut metagenome | isolation source: Hindgut content | host: Naso unicornis | place: Saudi Arabia: Red Sea | collected 2016-05
CTAGATAAATATGAACTATAAATATTAAAGTTTTCTTCTATAAAAATCATAGTTTTTGTAGCAGGGGCAAGGGACGAAGTCTCTTGGAGGGGTTTCGCCCCTCCCACCCCGATTATAAGGATAACTCTAATAAATAACTATTTGTCAACAAACTGAGCATAGGCAAAACTAGCCTATGCTTCTTTATTGTCTGCGACTTCTGGATTGATAATAACTTTTAGTAAGTTAATACGGTTATTATAAGTTTCTTCTACTATAAAGGTAAGAGTATAATCTTCCACAACTTCGCCAACATTAGGAAATCTATCAAGCAGTCCGATAACGTATCCGCCTAGAGAATCAAATTCATTAGATTTAATATCAAGCCCCAATTTATCATTAAAATCGCTAATACGATATGTGCCATCAATCAAAAATTCACTTTCGCTTATTTGCATAAAGTCGTCATTATGCGTGTCATACTCATCTTCAATTTCACCAACAATCTCTTCTATCAAATCTTCAAGGGTAAGCAACCCAGAAGTACCCCCGTATTCGTCAACTACAAATGCAATTCCTGCTTTTTTTGTACGTAATTCTTTTAGTAACTCATCTATCCGCTTAAATTCATGCACAAAATACGCATCTCTTAAAATGGAAGAAACTTTAAATGTAGCTGTATCAAAATTGTTAAGTAACAAATCTTTTATATACACCATCCCGATGATATTATCATGTGTTTCTGAAAAGACAGGCATTCTGGAAAATTGATACTCCTTATATAAAGATAAGATATCATCATATGTAGCTTCTATATCAATAGCTACCATATCCGTTCTGGGTACCATAATGTCTTTTGCATATGAATCGCCAAATTCAAATACGTTATAAATCATCTCTTTTTCTTCATCTTCTAATACGCCTTCTTCGTGGCTTACAGTAACAATAGTTTTAAGTTGATCTTCTGTAATAAAAGCGCGACTACTTTCAGGTTTTCCTCCCAAAAGCCGAATTATAAAATTTGAAATTGCCATAAGGACACCAACAATAGGGGATAGCACAGCCACCACAACTGCAATTACAGGAGATACAAATAATGCTACTTTTTGAGCATGTTTTGAGGCTGTAGATTTTGGAGTAATCTCTCCAAATATTAAAACTAAAATAGTCATAACTCCAGTTGCAATACCAGGGCCAGCATCATTAAAGATGTCTGTAGCTAAAACGGTGGATAAGGCTGAGGCACCAATATTAACTAAATTGTTACCAACTAAAATAGAACCTAACAGTTTTTGTGGATCCTCTAACAGCTTTTCAACTAATTTAGCACCTTTTATATTTTGAGACACCATATATCTAACATCAATTTTTGTGATTGACATAAGAGCTGTTTCTGACATTGAAAAAAATCCTGACCCTACTATTAGTAGCAAGATTATGGTTATCTGGATCCAGTGTTCTGAACTCAATTTAAATTTCACACTCCTAACTAATGTGGTTATTTTAATTTACTCAATAAACTAGTATTAGTATATGTCAAAACGCTTAAAATTATTAAAGGACTAAATTAAAAGTGACGATATATCTTAAGAGGTGAGATTGTGTTAGAAAAAATTGCTAATAATAATGTGATGGCAACGTATCAATATGCGGTTATGCCAAAAGAACAACAACAAACAATAATTTTTGAAGAAAAACAAAGTTCATATGAAAAACAAGCCGAGCAGGCACAAAATATGATGTATGACAGTTCTTGGTTTAATCAATTAGAAATGAATTATACTTTTGAAGAAGATATGGAACAACTTGCAAAAAGCGGTGTAAATATAGAAGACTTAGCAATAGATGATTATGAATATATAAAAGAAACACAAGATGTTGGGCAAGTTACTTCAAAAGACAGAGCAAAAGTGGAAAGGTTAAAAGAGCATACTGATGGAATGTATAAAACTGCGATACAACAAGAGGATGCGATAACTGTAAATAGTTTATATATGGGCAGTTTTACTACAGTAAATACAACAAGCTTTACTAACGATAATGTGTTGCATGTGTTACAAATGAATAATTTACCAGATACTACAGGTAACGTTTGGGCAGCAGGAAAGCTTATGAGCATTGGAGAAGATGTGTCTCGGGCCAATGTTGTAAAGATGCAAAACCTATACAATGCCATAGAACTTATGGACTTACCCACAGATGATGGTGAGCTAAGTAATTTAGAAAAGGCTACTAAAACTATTATTGAAGAAGAAAAAGTAATGTATGTAGAAAAAGATATGCAAGATATTGTAGATATTATTTCTGGAGCAAAGGACAGCGATATACAAAGAGCATTGGATACAGATGGTTTTGTAACTATAAATAATCTGCGAGAATCTATGCATATAAATACCGAAAAAGCTCTAGGGAAAATCTCAGAACAAAATAATGATACTTTGCACAAAATGGCAAATGAGGACTATGACGAAAATAGCCCAGATATAAAAGATGTTATAGATATAAAACAACCATCTAAAATTGACGATATTAAAGAACAGATAGAGATAATAAGAGCAAAACTAACTGTACAAGCAGCCAGAAATATCAGTGCTAAGATGCCACTAGAAAGCACTGAATTATCTAAGATTGCAACAGAACTTACAAACAATTCTCAAAACATGATGGAGCGTGCAGCAAAAAATGCTAATCTTGAATTGACCAAAGAAAATAAAGATACTTTAGAAGTGGTCTTGGCAACAGTTACTCAGATGCAATATTCAAAGGAAAGCTCTCTAACACTGCAAATACAATCATCAGAAGAAGCTACCCTAAGTGAGTTTAACCAAGTTTTATCAAAGTATAAAGAGCAAGAGCTGACCCCGGAAGCTAGGTTTAAGGAGAATATATCTACAGTAAAAGACCAAATTCAATCAGTATTAGAACAAAATGATTTGCCTATTAATCCATTAAGTATCCAATCAGCAACAGCTTTAATCTTAAATGAACAAGAGATAACATTAGAAAGCCTTGAAGATACAATGGTAATAGCTAATAAAATGAATACATTTTTTGAGGAGATGACTCCAAACATTGCAGCTAGTATGATAAAAGAAGGGATAAACCCATACTACAGTAATATAGATACAATCTTAAGTTTTGTGGCAGAAAATAAAGCTGAGGATAACAAGAAAAGTGTGGCACAGGCTATTGTAGCCTTGTCTGAAAATGGGCAAATAAATGATACCCAAAAAGATGAACTTATAGGACTTTATCAAGTGTTGAATTCTATTGAAAATAATAAAGAGCAAGTTATAGGATATTTACAAAAAAACAACTTACCTCTTACTATTAATAGATTGCAAGAGGCAGTAAAATATGTAAATGACGGAAACTTAGAGGCAATTATAGACGATATGTTTGGTGAGATAGAAGGATATAAACGAAAGTCTACAAAGCAAAAGATAGACGATGCCAGAGAGATTAATAAAGATTTATTGGAGGCTACTAAGATAGTAGAAAATAGTAAGTTATCTAATAATACAACAGATTTATCCACCAAGATACAAAGCATGATATACCCATTTGTAAAATCAGCTCTTAAACAAGAATTAGGCAATTTTAAAGATATGGATACATTACCAGACAGTTTGCTGGAAAAGATGAATGTAGCAAAAAATGCTAGTTCCGCAGTAATAGATAAACTAAATGAGAAGAATATTCCAGTAACCATAAATAACATATACCTTATGGACAAATTTATGGCAGACCCAAATGAATTTAGTGAAATATTAAAACAGAAGATGGATACAAACGAATATTTTCCTAAAAGTTTTTTAGAGCTAGAAGAAGAATTAGAAGAGATTTATGAAGATGCATATGAGCAAAAGCAAAGTGCATTGGCAGAAGGAGATATCAATTCTTATAAGCAAAATAAAAGCATTGAAGAAGTGACACAGTTTACAAAAACTTTGAATGACCAAGACGGAGTATATCAAATTCCTTTTATAATATCAGGTGAGGCTCGTACAGTAAACTTGTATGTTAAAGATAAGGCAAAGGCGTTAGGTCAAATAAAAGATGAACTAAATGCTGTAATTAGTTATGATACTAAAAATATGGGAACTGTGGTAGCAAATCTTAAAATAACACCTGACACTGTAAAGTATGAAATAAGTGCCAAAGATGATTACACAACTAATAAATTATCAAATAAGAGCCAAAACCTAAATAAAATGATAGAAGAAATTGGATATAAGGTAAAAGAAGCATTGTATATGGCAGATCATACTTATGAGCCTGTTTTACAGTCTACGCCTAGCGTCAAACCTAGCAGCGATAGTCAGTTTGAAGAGATTGTTTAAATTACCCTAGGAGGGGTTGGTAGTATGCAAGACGAAATTTTAGAAATTGTAAAACAATTCATAACACATTTTGAAGATGTAGATAGAGAGGAAAAAGATGATAACAGTAGCACAAGTAGCACAAGCATCTGATATAGAATTACTTTGTATAACTTATGATATATTTTTAGAAAATGTACAACAAGCACAGGAGACAGCAGACGATAAATATATTAAAAAAGCAAGGGAAGTATTATTAATTCTTATTGAAAATCTTGACTTATCAGTGCCGATTTCCCAAGACTTATTTGACTTATATATTTATGTTCAAAAGTTATTAATTTCTAAAAAAGAATTGCCGGCAGTTCATAGAATAATATCTAAAATAAAAGAAGGGTACCAAACATTAATTGAGCAAGGAATACACGTGGAGGAAAAAATGCTCACAAATACGCAAAATGTGTACGCTGGAATGACTTATGGTAGAAGTAATTTAGATGAGATAGTATTAGAAGATAATAACCGTGGATTTAGAATATAAAGGAGAAATTACATGAAAATAAATCAAAATATACCAGCACTGCAAACATTAACAACGCTGAATAAAACTAACAGAGCACAAACAGACTCTATGCAAAGACTATCTTCAGGACTTAGAATAAACGGTTCTAAAGATGACCCAGCAGGTATGGCAATAGCAAAGAAAATGTCTGCTCAAGTAGACTCGTTGCAACAAGCAAATAGAAATAGCTTAGACGGTATATCGCTAATCCAAACGGCAGAAGGAGCATTGAATGAGGTGCACGACATTGCAAGACGAATGAGAGAGCTTGCAATAATGTCAGCAACAGATACCTATGTAGACGAGGATAGAAAAAAAATACAATTAGAGATTGATGAACTGGTAAAAGAAATTGATAGAATTGGTGCTGAGACTGAATTTAATGGTATCAACGTCTTAGACGGGCAGTATGAAATACTAGAAAGTGCAGGATTTGAGTTTGCTCAAACGGTGACAGATGGTGGAGTTGCAACAACTTATGCGTTAACTATAAGTGCACCGTCTCCTGGTGATAGTATAGTAATAGACGGGGTAACCATATCATTTTATGACAGCACCCTAGGTGTACCTGCTAGTGCAGATGACATAGATATTAGTGGAGATTGGCAAACAGCAATTGCATATCAATCATATCCAAACTATACAGGTAGAGTGGTTGATGGAGAGATAGTATTAACAGCAATTGATTTAGGCACAGACCTAAATGATACTGATCCAGTAGGAGATGCAACTGGTGCTATAACAGCGACTAGCAGAATGACAGCGTATGGCATAAACGATGGAGCTATATCACAATATGAAGTGAAACTAGGTGATGATGATCCGATTGTAGGGCAAGGATTTACTATTGATGGTATTGCGTTTGAATACTATGACTCTAGTGACGGAGAATATATGGGCACAGCACAACCACTTGATATAAATGGGGATATATTAGAGCAGTTACAGCAATATAATTTTGATAATATTACTGTATCAGCATCAGCAACAGATGGATATGATATAACGATTACTGCAAAAGCATCAGGTGCAGATGGTGATTATATAATAATGCATAACGGGGGGTCGTCTCCGAGGGAAGTATTTATACAATCTGGAGCATCTGCAAATCAGCTTACTTTAATAAATTTAGCAAGTGCAAATTCTGAAGCATTAGGTCTTACTAGTAGAACTTGGCAAAACGGATATACAGATTATCTTTTAATTGAAGATACAGTAGAAGATGATATTAATACTAATCGTTACGGAGTTTCTTTATTAAATATAGATGATGCAAATAACGCCATTGGCATAATAGACAATGCTATAGCAGAAGTTTCCGCACAAAGAGCATATATGGGTGCTATGCAAAACAGATTAGAATATACTGTTAAGAACTTAGGAGTAACAGTAGAAAATGCAACCAGCTCTTTATCAAGGATACAAGATACTGATATGGCAGAAGAGATGGCCGAATTTACAAAAAATAATATTTTAACGCAAGCAGCAACTTCTATGATGGCACAAGCAAATCAACTACCACAACAAGTGTTCCAACTGTTACAAGGGTAAGGTTGAAGGGAGAATTGCATGAAAATTAATAATAATATACCAGCAATGCAAACACAAGCATCCTTAAATAAAGTTAATAAAGCACAATCGTATTCAATCCAAAAATTATCTTCTGGACTTAAAATAAATAACCTAAAAGATGACGCAACAGGTATGACTATGTCAAAGAGGATGAGGGCACAAATAGATTCTTTAAAAAGTTCTAATAGAAATAACTTAGAAGGTATTTCTCTAATACAAACAGCTGAAGGAGCTTTAAATGAAGTCCATGATGTGATGCGACGAATGCGAGAACTGGCGGTGATGTCAGCAACCGATACTTATACAGAAGCTGATAGAGAGAAAATGCAGGTAGAAATTGATGAACTAATAAAGGAAATTGAAAATATTAGTACAACCACCCAATATAATGATATTAATGTATTATCAGGGCAATATGAAATACCCGAGAATACAGGCTTTGAATTATCAAAAACAAGCGAGGGAGAGCTGGCACAATATACGATAAGTATAAGTGACCCATCGCATGGTAGCACAGTTACTATAGACGGAGTTAGGATAGTATTTTACGACAGCAGCATAGCAGGGTATACGCCAGGTTCGAGAGAGATAGACATTAATGGGGATTGGGAAACAGAAATTTCAAACTTAGATTTTACCAACTATACAGGAGAGATGACTGACCTTGGGCTAGTTTTAACAGCGAAGGAGCCGGGGAGTGCATTAAATAGCGTAGACCCCATAACAACAACGTCTAGCGATATAACAGCAAACAGTACAATGGTTACACCAGGTATTGATGCTGATGATACAGCAGAGTATGAGTTGAAGTTAGGAGAGATAACCGTTGGGGAAGGATTTACTATTGATGGTGTTGCATTTGAATACTATGACTCAACAGAAGGAGAGTATAGAGGAACAGCAGAGCCGATAGATATTAATCAGGATGCAGAAGATATAATATCATATTTAACCAAATACAACTTTAAAAATGTTGAGGTAGAACCATCGGTAACTGGTTATTATGATTTAAAGATTACTTCTAAAGCAGAAGGAGATAATTATCTAATAATCCATAATGGAGCCACTGCACCACGGAACGTATTTATACAATCCGGTGCGGAGGCAAATCAATTAACGCAAATAGACTTAAGCAGTGTAACCACTGAAGGGCTGGGGTTAACCAGTAGAATGTCACAAAATGGATATACAGATTATCTGCTAATTGAAGATAATATAGAAGATGATGGAATCAATACTGCACGATATGGTATATCTATATTAACTATGGATGATGCAAACAATGCAATAGGCATACTAGACGAGGCAATATCAAAAGTATCAGCCCAAAGAGGATACATGGGTGCTATGCAAAATAGGTTAGAATATGCAGCAAAAAATACTGGTAATGCAGAAGTAAATTCGACTGGTGCATTATCTAGGATAATAGACACAAATATGGCAGAAGAGATGGCAGAATTTACAAAAAACAACATTGTAATACAATCATCAAGCTCGATGCTGGCACAAGCAAATCAAAGACCACAAGAGATACTAAAATTATTAAAATAGGCAAAAAAGGGGCTGTCGCTTTTAGGAATAAATCTTCCTAGGCGATGCCCCTTTTTTCAATCAACCACAAAATAGATAAAATCTATTTTGATGATTAGGGTTAGGAAAAGATTTTCCGTAGAATAAGTATTTTTTAATATTCAGTTAATAATAAAGATATAAAATATATCTATAAATAAAGATTTCACGGGAGGAATTAAGATGGATAAGAAAGTAAAAGTAGGATTAACAGTAGGAGGAGTAACCACGATAGGAGCAATTTTGGTGGGGACGATGATATTTAGTAATCATATTGGCAAGGAGCAAGCACGTCAAATTGCGTTTAATCACGCAGGCATAAATGATACTGAGGTTGTGTTTGCCAATACTGGGATTGATTTTGACGATATGCGCTTTCACTATGATGTGGAGTTTATAGTAGAGGGCACGGAGTATGATTACGAAATTGATGCCACAACGGGGATTATTTTAGATGCGGATAGTGAGGGGAATTATAGAAGGTAAGGTGTAAAATATGAGAGTTTTGATAGCTGAAGATGAGCTTGATTTGAACAAAGTTATGGTGAAAAAACTGAAATCTGAAGGGTATAGCGTGGACGGTGCTGTGGATGGAGAAGAGGCGATAGACTTTGTGAAAATATCCAAATATGACGTTATTATACTTGATATTATGATGCCAAAAATTAATGGTTATGGCGTTTTAGAATATATTAGAAAACGAAAAATTGATACGCCAGTGATATTTTTGAGTGCAAAAGATGCCATAGACGATAGGGTAAAAGGCTTAGATATGGGAGCGAACGATTATATCGTAAAACCATTCTCGTTTGAGGAATTGCTGGCTAGAATTAGGGTTATGGTGCGAAAAAATAGCGGAGAAATTACCAATATTATAAAGGTGGGAGAACTAGAATTAGACGCAAATAAAAAAAGTGTAAAATACCAAAATAAGCTCGTGGAGTTGTCGGCTAAGGAGTATGCAATTTTAGAATATTTTATGTATAACAAAGGAATTACGCTAAGTCGGGGGCAAATTGAACTGAATGTTTGGGGGTATGACTATGATGGGGCATCAAATATGGTGGACGTATACATTAGATATATAAGGAAGAAAGTCGGCACAAGTTTGATACACACAGTGCGTGGAATGGGTTATGTGCTAAGGGATGAGGAGGGATGAAAAGACAGTCTATTACCTTTAGGATAGCATTTTTGAATACGGTGTTTATGAGCCTTATGGTAGGATTTACTTTAGCGGTGATTTTGACCATTAGCGAAACGGTGATTACACAAAATAGTCAGGCTACTCTAAAAAATGTGGTTTATGATAATGTTGAGGAAATTCGACTGAAAAATGGTAAGCTAGAATTTGACGACTTGGAGTTTGAAGAGGATGGGGTTAAAAGTGCGATATTTGACAGCGAAATGCAGATGATTCAAGGCGTTTCTAGTACGGAGTTTCAGCTAGAGCATGGATTTATGGACGGGGCTATACAAGAGGTTTATGTGGGGACCGACATTTATATTATATATGATAGGAAAATTCCGAATATTGATTTGTGGGTGAGAGGGATAATTGTTTTGTATGATGCGGTGCGTGAGGTTAGAATGTTGATTATTAGCACGGTGGTGATACTGCCGATTTTTGTAATAATAGGTACGATAGGTAGTTATCTTATTGCTAGAAATTCTCTGCACCCTATAAATAAGATTGTGGATACCGCAAAAATGATTACCAAGGGGACGGACCTCACACAACGGATTAATCTAGATAGCGGAGGTCAAGAATTATACGAATTAGCCAGGACATTTGATGAAATGTTTGATAGGTTGGAGAGGTCGTTTGACCTTGAAAAGCAGTTTGTGTCTGATGTGTCGCACGAAATACGTACGCCGATTACTGTGATTTTGGCACAATGTGAGTTTGCAAAAGATAGCAATATCCAAGATAAAAATGAGGCATTTGAAGTAATCACTAGGCAAGCGGGCAAGATGAAAAGACTGATAGCTGAATTGTTAATGCTTAGCCGTATGGACAGAGGGTTTGAAAAAATAAATCTGGATAAGGTAAATTTGAGTGAGCTGTTATATGAAATATGTGATGAACAAAAGATAATTATGCCGTGTGAAATCAAGATGGATATAGAAAAAGATATTGTGATAACTCTTGATGAAATGCTGATCAATAGACTAATTATAAACTTGATTAGCAACGCTTATAAATATAGCGGTGATGATGGAGTGATAAAAGTTAGTTTAAAAAAAGTGCATAATGGCATAGATTTGCTAGTCGAAGATAACGGAATTGGGATAAAAAAAGAGGACATTGCGAAAATATGGAGAAGGTTTTACCAAGTGGAAATGTCAAGGAGCGACAAGGAGAGCATGGGGCTTGGCTTGTCCATGGTATCGGAAATAGCGAAACTTCATAATGCAAAAGTTAGCGTAGAGAGTGAAGTCGGGGTTGGCAGTTGCTTTAAGGTAGAATTTGAAACAAAAAATGTGGATTAATAAATATTTTAATCTTCCTTTAATAATAGGGCTATATACTGAAGTTATATAAAAACATTATTGGGAGGGTTTAAGATGAAATTGATGGCAATAGCAACATTATTAGGGGTGGCACTAGTGGGGGCAACTCAAGTTAGTGCTACAGAGGTGAGCAGTTTAATAGATAAAGAGGTGAGCAGTTTAATAGATAAAGAGCAAGCACAAAGTATCGCATTTAATCATGCGGGGGTAATTGCTAAAGATGTGACATTTGTAAACACAACGCTTGAATATGATGATATGCGACTGGAATATGATGTGGAATTTATACTAAACGGGATTGAGTACGACTATGAGATAGATGCGATAACGGGAATGGTACTTGATTATGATAATGAGGTGGATGACGATTGGCATAGATGGTTGGTGAAAATTGGGTATTTTTTGGGTGAGCAAAAAGTTGGCGTGGGTCAAATAAATTCGGAGTTTGAGCAAATTGTGGTACCAACACAAAATAACGAAAACTCCCGGTACATCACAAAGGAGCAAGCACAAGAAATAGCATATAACCACGCGGGAATTATCCCAAGTGAGGTGCGTAAGTTTGAGATAGAATTTGAGTATGATAAAGGCGTGAGCGTGTATGAAATGGAGTGGGAAATGGGATACATGGAATACGAATGCGAAGTGAACGCACTCACAGGCGAAATATATAAATTTAAAATAGATTAGAAATATGAAGAAAGAGGTATCGCTTTTAGGAAAAATAT
>MDSQ01000325.1_pt1 | contig 11230 bp, 13 predicted proteins | sample 1008251 | NCBI WGS metagenome assembly MDSQ01 (sample SAMN05526597, study PRJNA338239) | gut metagenome | isolation source: Hindgut content | host: Naso unicornis | place: Saudi Arabia: Red Sea | collected 2016-05
AAAGTCACCCTTTATACTGGTAGTCTCTTACACCACCTTTTCACCCTTACTATTAAAAATAAAAATAGCGGTCTATTTTCTGTGGCACTTTCCTTAAAGTTTCCTTCAGTAGCCGTTAGCTACCCTTTTTGCTCTATGGAGCCCGGACTTTCCTCCCCTTTTCCTTCTTACAAAGAAAAAGCAGCGACTATCCAGCTGACTCATTTAAAATTATATACAAGCGGTTATCGTGATACAAGTCTCAAGATGATCAAGCATCAGCATTAAAAATTCTGTCATTGAACAATTAGTCATTGAAACTTGTGGTGTTGGCTAACCCCCACTTATAGAGTGCATTCTTTTTAACATCATAGAGTTGAGCAACAATCGCAGCGGCTTTTTTGAGCGGCAATTCCTCACTGATCAGCAATAATGCACGCGTCGCTTCGGCAGGAATGGTCTCTTTATCCGCTTTAAACCCACTGATTAATAAAACCATTTCACCACGAATGCGGTTTGAGTCTTGTTGTAACCATTCGTACAGCTCGCCTAAAGGCGCACCGTGGATCGTCTCATAATTTTTCGTTAATTCTCTGGCTAAAACCACTTGCCTATCCGCCCCTAAAATCGCTAGCATATCTACCATCGTATCTAAAATGCGATGCGGCGATTCGTAGAAAATGGCAGTGCGTGGCTCTTGAGCGATCTCTGAAAATTTATCACGACGCGCTTTACTTTTAGCAGGAAGAAAGCCTTCAAAGCAAAAACGATCAGAAGGTAAGCCAGATGCACTCAATGCAGTGATCAAGGCACAAGCTCCGGGCAATGGAATCACTTTTATACCCTGCTGGCGACAGCGTGATACCAAGTGGTATCCAGGGTCTGAAATCAGTGGCGTGCCCGCATCAGAAATTAACGCAATAGATTGCCCTTTTAATAATCGCTCGATTAAAACATCAGCTTTTTGCTGTTCGTTGTGATCATGCAATGCAAAAGTGCGTGTAGAAATGCCAAAATGCGACAATAATTTACTGCTATGACGAGTGTCTTCTGCTGCGATCAGGTCAACTTGTTGTAATATAGCCAAAGCTCTTTGAGTGATGTCTGATAAGTTACCGATTGGCGTAGGCACGATATATAACGTTGAACCTTCAACCATAGCCAAAATTTCATCAGTCATTTGTTTAACAACCCTTTGATGATTAATGTTTAGGGTAACTCAGTTACGGACAAAAGATGTTCATGCGTAAATTCACCCATAAGTTCAAAAGTGTATCACAACTCCTTCCCCCGATTGCATTGGCTTTATTCTTGAGCGCTTGTGAAACGAGTTCAGTCAGTCGAACCAGTAGTTTGTACGATATCACCGCCCCCGTTATTCAATCTTCATCCTTCTATTTACAAAAAGCTGAAACAACCACAAACACACAAGAACAAGCAAATTGGTTGTTGCTCGGCCTGAAAGCCTTAATCAAAGAAAAGCAATATGAAAGGGCTTCGGTGCTGACTTTACAGCTTTCAAAAATGACGCTCACACAATTACAGCTTTCCGAATGGCAGCTTAATCGTGCAGAGTTATTGCAACAAAGGGGCGACATTCAAGAAGCCAATAAAAGTTTAGATTTCCCAAGACATTGGCAACTTCCAGGGGTTCAATACGAACGCTACTACACTTTAAAAGCCGATTTCGCTGAAGATTTAGAAAACCTGCCAGAAGCTGCAACCGCTCTCATCAAGCTTTCTCGCTATTTGCCAGCCAGCAAGCAAAGAGAAAATACCAACAAGACATGGCAAATTTTATCTCAGATGTCAGAAAGAGAGCTGATTCGACTGGAAGGCAATAGTGATGCCTATGTGACCAGTTGGGCAGAGTTGACCATTGCATTGCGTGATTACGTTGGTCTTCCAGCGCAGCAGCAACAAGTACTAGAAGCTTGGATTGCAAAAAACCGCGAACACCCAGCCAGCAAATATCTCCCCACTGCATTAGCGTCCATCCAAAAAATGGAAATCACCAATCCTGAGCGCATCGGGGTATTGCTGCCTTTAACCAGTAAATATGCCAACCAAGGTGAAGCCATCCGCAACGGTTTGTTGCAAGGTGCATTGAGTGATAGAAGTGGTAATTCGCCTTCTATGTCATTCTATGATACCAACGCCTTGCCGATGTCTACCATCCTGCGCCAGCTTAAAGAAGATCGCATTGATTTTGTCATCGGTCCGCTACAAAAAAACAAGGTCGATGAATTTTTACGTGCCAGCAGAAACAGCTTTACCACTTTGGCGATGAATACTTCAACCTTGCCTGATAATGAAACCAGTGCTTGTTTCTTTACCCTTTCACCAGAGCAAGAAGCAGAGCAAGCGGCAGAGCGCATCCATAACAATGGTCATTTATTCCCATTGGTGATTGCACCTGATAACGATTTCGGTCGTCGTGTTGCGGCTGCCTTTGCAAAACGCTGGCAATTGCTGACAGGCGATCCAATCGCTTCCGACTTCTACAAAAACCAAGCAGATATGCAAAGAACGACTCAACGAGCGTTTGGGGTTCAAGCCAGTCAAGCTCGCGCTCAAAGTTTGAGCCAAGCAACAGGCACAAATCTGACAACAGAATATCGTAGCCGCCGAGATATTGACGCAGCTTATCTCATTGGTGGTGCAGATGATCTAAACTTGCTGAAACCTTTTATTTCGGTGTCGATCAATCCTGAAGCCAAAATGCCTAAGATTTACGCCAGCTCTCGCACCAACAACCAAGCGAAAGGGATCACCGAAGTTGGTGAACTCAATGGCATTGAGTTTTCAGACATTCCACTGTTGTTAAATAGCAATAGTTACGAAGCTCGCCAATTTAAGGAGCAATTCCCAGATGCAAGCAACACAACCGCACGTTTATACGCTTTAGGTTTGGATGCTTATGCATTGATCACCGCTTTGCCTCAAATGCGTGCTTCGGATGAATATCGCTATGACGGTCAATCAGGCACAACATCTTTGTTGCCAAAATGTACCGTACAACGCACTTTGCTTTGGGGTAAATTCACAAATGCAGGGATCCAGTTGGTTGACTAGCAAACAACTTGGTGATTTCTATGAGCAACAGGCTTGTCATTATTTATCTCAATGCGGTCTGTTGCTGATTGATCAAAACGCACATTTCAAAACAGGCGAAATTGATCTAATCATGCGCGATGGTGATTGCATCGTGTTTGTTGAAGTTAAATTTCGTCGTCATACCCAATTTGGCGGTGCTGCTTCTGCCATTACGACCGCTCAACAACAACGACTACTCAAAACCGCTTATCTTTGGCTTGATCAGCATAATTATTCTTCGAGTAATACTGAATTTCGTTTTGATGCTGTTTTTTTTGAAGCTGATGTAAACTCAATAAGTTGGGTCAAAAATATATTGATTGAAGGATGAACAATGCTGGATGGCATTAAAGAAAGTTTTACTGAAAGTATACAAACACAAATTGCCGCTGCGGAAGCCCTTTCTGAGCCATTATCAAAGGCTGCAATGGTTCTTGTTCAGTGTTTATTGAATGACAATAAAATCCTCTGTTGTGGCAATGGTGGATCAGCAGCCAACTCCCAGCATTTCGTTGCAAACTTGATCAACCGATTTGAGACTGAACGCCCAAGCTTTCCTGCGATTGCACTTACCGCGGATTCGGTGACATTAACCGCCATCGCGCATGATGCTCAGTATGATCAAGTGTTTGCTAGACAAGTGCGTGCTTATGGTCAAGCGGGTGACGTACTTTTGGCGATCTCAACCAGTGGCAACAGCAAAGACATCGTCAAAGCAATGGAAGCTGCGGTGACGCGAGATATGACCATCATCGCTTTAACGGGCAAAGATGGCGGTGAAATGGCAGGTTTGCTGGGCGAGCAAGATGTTGAAATCCGCATTCCTTCTCAACGTGCTGCCCGAGTTCAAGAAGTACATTTAATCTCACTTCATATTTTATGTGATCTTATTGATCAGTACATTTTCCCCAGTCACGGAGAATAATTCCATGAAAAAGGCATTCCTCATCGCTGCATTGACTATGAGCTTGTCTGCTTGCTCTTTATTTGGTTCACAAGACAACCGTAATCTCAGTGAAGAATGGTCTGATTCAAAGCTATCAAGCAATATTGCAGGGCTTGTTAATCAGCCTGCTTATGTCGGAAAAGCCAGAGTCAATGGCATTGCTTATAATGGTCAGTTATTGCTGGTCGGTCAGGCAGAAACAGAAGCGTTAAAGCAAGCATTCATTGAAGATGCACGCCTCATCGATGGGGTTACGCGCATTTATGATCAAATTTATGTCAAGCCACCGATTGAGTTAGGGCAAGTCACGAAAGATTCTTGGATCACCACAAAAGTAAAAAGTGCATTCATCGCAGCACCTGATTTTTATAGTGCGGATGTGAAAGTCATCACAGAAGATGGGAATGTGTACTTATTGGGATATGTCACGGAGACACAAGGCAATCAAGCGATAGAGATTGCACGAAACATTGATGGTGTGAAGCAAGTGATTACGCTTTTCGTTCAATAATTTTTTTGATGGCTACATGATGGCAACACGCTAAATAGCTGGCTTCGATTCAATTTTAATGGATGAGTTTGAATCAAAGCCAGTACAAGAAAAACACAAACATAACCTGTTACTTTTATTTCACAACAGTCAGCGTTGGTTTCCCTTTTGGTTTCAATGCTTGAACAGTCTCTTCAACATCAAACCCTTCTTTTGAATCTTCAGCGACAACTTCTACATTCTGGCGGCTTGCAAGTGCTTCGAGTTGCTTGTCATAAGCAGGCTCAGCATCGAACATCGTTCCTGCGCCATTTTCTTTGGCATAAATGGCGGTCACCGCATACATCGGCACTTTAATGTGAACGACGTTACCAGAAAAACGTGCAGAAAAACTCAAGAATTCATTGCCAAGATCGAGGTGTTCAACCGCTCTCATGGCGATGTTTAATACAATTTGACCATCTTTGACATACTGCATCGGTACATCAACATTCGGTAAAGTTGCATCAACCACAACATAAGGCGTGAGATCATTCTCTACCAACCAATCATAAAAAGCTCTGAATAGGTGTGGTCGTCTTGGGGTTAGGACTAAATTATTCATGGTTATTGCGCCAATCGCATTTCACGCTCAGCTTCTGTCAATGAAGCGAGGAATGAGTCACGCTCAAATAAGCGAGACATATAAGTCTGAACTTCTTTTGCACCTGGCCCACTGAGCTCAATCCCCATCACAGGTAAGCGCCATAACAGTGGTGCAAGATGACAATCAACAAGGCTGAATTCTTCGCTCATGAAAAATGGATATTCTGCAAACACAGGTGCAAGTGCAAGAATTTCTTCTCTCAATTGGCGACGTGCTCTATCCGCTTCATCAAGCGTGCCTTTTACAATTTTAGCTGCTAAAGAGTACCAATTACGCTCAATGCGATACATCATCAAGCGGCTATTTCCGCGTGCAACAGGATAAACAGGCATAAGAGGTGGGTGAGGGAAACGCTCATCCAAATATTCCATTACAATGTTGGCATTGTATAAAGCCAGCTCGCGATCAACCAATGTTGGCACAGAGCTGTATGGATTTAGATCAAGCAAATCCTCTGGCAGGTTATTAGGATCAACAAGCTCAATTTCATAGGTGACACCCTTCTCAGCAAGAACGATGCGAACCTGATGGCTATACATATCTGATGCACCAGAATATAGGGTCATCACCGAGCGTTTATTGGCAGCAATAGCCATTAACCCCTCCAGAATGTTTTTATCAATAAGACAATCAATATAAAGAGCATCATGCTCTCATACGGTTTAGTAACTCGATAGAGTAACTGATTAACGCACATCACGCCAATATTCTTTCTTTAATAAGATCGCGAGTACAAGAAATATGATGAAAAACCCAATCACCCAATATCCTAGACGTTCTCGCTCTAATCTCATCGGTTCGCTGGCATAATCAAGAAAATTCACCAAATCACGCACGGCATCATCAAACTCTAACGGGCTTAATTCACCATTGCCCATTGAATGAATACCTAAATATTCTTCAACCAGTTCACCGTCTACCAATGTTTTTGCATAGAGCTTGACGGGCGTGCCTTGCAATTCTTCCAAAACATGAGGCATCCCCACGTTTGAATACACGGTGTTATTCACGCCAAAAGGTCGCTCATTATCTTGGTAGAAAGCGCGTAAATAAGAATAAACCCAGTCAACGCCACGAACTCGGGTGATCATGGTTAAATCAGGTGGCATAGAGCCAAAATAGGTCGCTGCTTCATCCGAAGACATGGCAATGGTCATCAAATCACCAATTTTTGATGAGGGATCAAACACCAAATTTTCCATCATCATTGTTTTGGGAATGGCTAAATCTTCAGCGACACGCTCATAGCGTTGATATTGCGTTGCGTGACAACCCAAGCAGTAATTGACGAAAAGCTGAACGCCACGCTGCAAAGAACTTTGATCGGACAAATTGTTATGCGCTTTATCCAAAGGCACAGTGCTGCCTGCTGCCTCAACGCTCACAGAAAAACCCAACGAAGATGCCAACACGATGGCTAAAAGATAATTTTTCATTTGAGAGTGATCCTCTTAGGCAGAGGTTTAGTTGCTTCATTTTTGCTGTAGAAGAACAGCAACACAAAAAACATGAAGTAACCAAAGCTGAAAATTTGTGCCAATAAAGTGTAAATGGGCGTTGCAGGCAAAGCGCCTAAAATGCCAAGCGCAATGAAAGAGACAACGAATTGTGCGATGTTATAGATGTGGAATTTGCTGCGATAACGGAACGAGCGAGTTTTACAACGATCCAGCCACGGTAAGAAAAACAACACTGCGATGGATAAGCCCATCAAAACAACGCCCATTAATTTGTCAGGCACTGCACGCAATATGGCGTAGAAAGGTGTGAAATACCAAACAGGCGCAATGTGCTCAGGCGTTTTGATCGGATTCGCTGCTTCAAAATTTGGTGGCTCAAGGAAATAACCGCCCATTTCAGGATTGAAGAAAATCACATAGGCAAACAAAATGCCGAAAACAGCAATACCAATCAGATCTTTCACCACGCCATAAGGATGGAAAGGCGCAGAATCAATGATGTCGTATTTTTTTGTATAGTCTTTATGGAATTTAAATTCAGGCTTGTAATCTTTCCCCATTGTGCCTTTTGGCAGTTTGGTATCAATGCCCAGAGGATTGTTTGAGCCAACTTGATGCAACGCCAAAATGTGAAGGAAAATCAGAAGCAACAGCAAAATCGGTAAGGCGACAACATGCAAGGAGAAAAATCGATTCAGTGTTGTACCAGAAAGTACATAATCACCACGGATCCACAAAGTCAAATCATCGCCAATCACAGGGATTGCACCAAACAAGGAAATGATAACCTGTGCGCCCCAGTAAGACATTTGCCCCCAAGGTAGCAAATAGCCCATAAAGGCTTCTGCCATCAACAACAGAAAGATCACCATGCCGATCAGCCAAAGCAGCTCTCTGGGTTTTTGATAGGAGCTATAAATCAAGGCTCGGAACATATGCAGATAGATCACAATGAAGAATGCAGAAGCCCCCGTTGAATGCATATAGCGCAGCAACCAACCGTATTCGACATCGCGCATGATGTATTCAATGGAAGCAAATGCCCCTTCGGCTGAAGGGTTATAGCTCATGGTCAGCCAAATCCCTGTCAGAAGCTGATTGACCAAAACCAAGACCGCAAGCGAGCCAAAGATATACCAAACATTAAAGTTTTTCGGCATCGGATATTGGGAAAGATGCTTTTTAAACGCATTGAACACAGGGAGGCGATATTCAACCCATGCAGCAAAGCGATTTTTCGGTTCATCGTCATAAATGTCATCGGTATCTTTTTTCATGATGTTTCTCCATCACTACCGACTAGAATGCGGTTATCATCCAAAAATGTGTAAGGTGGGATCACCAAGTTATAGGGCGCTGGCACACTTTTGAACACTCGCCCTGCCATATCAAATTTAGAGCCATGACAAGGGCAGAAAAAGCCAGATTGAACGCCAGCAATTTGATCTGAAAAAGTATCAGGGAGATAAGTCGGCGAGCAGCCAAGATGAGTACATAACCCAACAGCAACAAAGATTTCAGGCTTAATAGAACGATAACTGCTCGTGATATAATCAGGCTGCTGCGGCTCTTGCGAAGAGGGATCACGCAATTGACTGTCTATGCCGTCAAGTTGCTCAATGATCAAAGGATCACGCTTCACAATCCAAACAGGTTTGCCCTGCCAGATCACACGGATCAACTGCCCTGTTTCAATCTTACTGATGTCAACTTCAACAGGTGCGCCCGCAGCTTTTGCTTTTGCGCTGGGGTTCCATGAGGCAAGAAATGGAACGGCGAGCGTAGAAGCCCCAATGGCACCAACAACCGCAGTTGTCAGCGTTAAAAATCGACGACGCGTAGAATTTAATGGCACATCACTCATAACACTCTCCCTGTGCTTGGATGCTACTTCACCCTACTCTTGCCGAGTTCAGCCAAGAAAATGTAACTCTAATTTTTGGTTATACAAAAACAGACGCATACAAATAGCGAAAGAGGTCAAATTAAGCGCAATGTTAAGGAAAAGAGGCTGTGACAAGGCATAAAAAAACCCTGCATGATGCAGGGCTTGAAAAGTCTTTCTAAATTCAGAAAACGTATTAACGCTTTGAGAACTGTGGACGACGACGTGCTTTGCGAAGACCCACTTTTTTACGCTCAACGCGACGCGCATCACGAGTCACGAAGCCAGCAGCGCGAAGTGCAGGACGCATTGTTTCGTCATACTGCATCAATGCACGAGTGATACCGTGACGGATCGCACCTGCTTGACCAGAAATACCACCACCTGTCACAGTGATGTATAGGTCTAGCTTGTCGCTCATTTCCATCAGCTCAAGAGGTTGCTTGACAACCATACGCGCTGTTGGACGACCAAAGTATTGGTCAAGTGAACGCTGGTTGATAACGATGTTACCCGTACCAGGCTTAATGAACACACGCGCTGAAGAACTTTTGCGACGACCTGTGCCGTAGTATTGTTCTGCCATTTGTTAAATCCTCTTAGATATCCAGTAGTTGCGGTTGCTGTGCCGCGTGCTTGTGCTCTGCACCTGCGTAAACTTTAAGCTTACGGTACATTGCACGACCTAGAGGACCGCGTGGCAACATGCCTTTAACAGCCAACTCGATAACCATTTCTGGCTTCTTCGCGATGAGCTTGTCAAAGCTGATTGATTTGATACCGCCCATGTAGCCTGAGTGGTGGTAATACATTTTATCTGTTGTTTTTGCGCCAGTTACAGTCACTTTTTCTGCGTTGATAACAACAATGTAGTCGCCTGTATCAACGTGTGGTGTGTATTCTGGTTTGTGCTTTCCGCGTAGACGAGATGCGATTTCAGTCGCAATGCGTCCAAGAGTTTTGCCTTCTGCGTCTACAATGTACCAGTCACGTTTTACAGTTTCTGGTTTAGCAACGAAAGTTTTCATGCTAATCAATATCCGATAATTATAAGTTCACTTTAAGGAGCAATTGCTCCCACTGTATCAGAGACATTCAACACCCCTTCGAGTGGTGTACTCTCGGCATACGCCTTTCAACAGTAACGGTGGGTTGACGGATTATAAGGATTTGTGGAGAAAAAATCATCTTTTTTTTAAGGCTGACGAATTGGCAAATCAACTCAAATTTATTGTGATAAAATCCAGACAATTGCTTGTTATTCAGCGTTCAGAAATTAAATATTCATGGCTTTGCATTTCTTGCAAACGTGAATAGCATCGCTGAAACTCAAAAGTTAATTTTTCACCCTGATACAACTGAAACAAAGGCACTTGCGCGGACAAAACCAGTTTGATTTTTCTGTCATAAAATTCATCCACCATCATTAAAAAACGCCTTGCTGCATCTTCCATTTCGGCATTCATTTCAGGCACATTACAAACAAAAACAACCCAATACTGATCGGCAATTTTGATAAAATCAGCGGCGTTTCTTGGTGCTAAACAAAGCGTTGAAAAATCAAATTGTATGGCATTTGAAGAGGCTTTTATGACAGGAAGTTTTCGACCATTGATTGAAATATCGAAGTTTGTGCGAATTTCTTTTCCAGAAGCCAATAATTCAAAACAATGCGCCAATTTTGCATCGGTGCTTTCATTCAGCGGAAAATAATAAAGATCGGCTTGCTCTAATGATCTCAAGCGATAATCATGCTGACCTTGCAAATGAAACACTTCACAATGCTGCTCAATCAAGGCTATCGCAGGTAAAAATCGCGCACGTTGCAAACCGTGTTGATAAAGCTTTTTAGGGGAAATATTAGAGGTTGCAACCAAACAAACACCACGCGCAAACAAGGCATCCAACAAACCTGCTAACAGCATGGCATCGGTGATGTCAGAGACAAAGAACTCATCAAAGCAAATCACACAAGCTTCATTGGCAATATTCTCTGCAACCTTGCACAGTGGATCAACTTCACCACTCAATGTTTTAAGCTCTAAATGAATGCGTTGCATAAAGTGATAAAAGTGCATTCTCAGCTTATTTTCAAAGGGTAATGCATCAAAAAACACATCAACAAGATGCGATTTTCCTCGCCCAACGCCCCCCCATAAATACAAACCTTTCACGGTATTTTTCTTTTTGGAATTGCTAGAAAAACAATCAGAATTCAAAGTTTTTTTTAATTTATCTAACCATGAAAAAGCCTGTTGATTTTGGCTGTTTTGCTCGTTCAATTGTTGATAAATACGGCTCAATTTCAATATAGTTTGTTGTTGGCTTTCATCCATCGTGAAGCCCAATTCTTTGTGTTTACGCGCATAGATTTCTAACAAATTCATTTGTAACCTTAATGCTAAAATCTTGTAACAACAAAATCTAACTGGAAAAACCATTCGCCAACATATGCTAAAAAGCATATGGTTCTAAAAGCAATCATGGAACTTTCTCAGTTTGCCTTCACTCTTAAATTTTATTTCTACGCAGGCGAGTATTATGAAAAAGAAAGGACACATAACACTAACGGCTATCGCACTTTCAATTTCAGCGGTGCTGATGCCACAGCCAGCGACCGCAGACATTACGCTCACTGAAGTCACAGCAGGACAATTACCCAGCCTCGCACCAATGCTAGAGCGTGTAACGCCTACGGTTGTTAGCATTTCCGTTGAAGGAAGCCATG
>MDSQ01000326.1_pt1 | contig 11224 bp, 2 predicted proteins | sample 1008251 | NCBI WGS metagenome assembly MDSQ01 (sample SAMN05526597, study PRJNA338239) | gut metagenome | isolation source: Hindgut content | host: Naso unicornis | place: Saudi Arabia: Red Sea | collected 2016-05
TCGACATCTCTCTTCCTAAAGCAAAAGTCCAAGGCACTGAAATAGAGACACCTGAAATTGAAATGAAGGAACATGGAAGAGGAAAATTCAAAATTCCTCATTTGAAAATGCCAGATGTTGACATTTCTCTTCCTAAGGGAAAGATTGAAGGTCCAGAGGTGGAGATTGAGGGGGAAGGTGGAAAATACAAGATGCCACAATTCAGTATGCCCTCTGTTGATATTTCACTGCCCAAAGGAAGAACTGAAGGCCCAGATGTTGAAATGAAGAAAGACAGGGAAGGTAAATTTAAAATGCCTAGTATGACAATGCCTTCAATTGATGTTTCGATGCCAAACGTAAAAGTTGAAGGTCCAGGTGCTGAAATAGAAGGACATACTGGAGGAAAGTTAAAAATGCCTCAATGGAAAATGCCAAATGTTGATATCTCCCTGCCCAAAGGAAAGATTGAAGGTCCAGATGTTGAAATAAAGGGAGATGGAAAATTCAAAATGCCTCATATGATAATGCCAGATATTGACATCTCTCTGCCTAAAGGGAAACCGTCAGTGGACATACCATTGCCAAAAGGAAAGGCTGAAGCCCCTAAAGTTGAAATTAAGGGAGATGGGGGACATCTCAAGATGCCAAATGTAGACATATCTGTCCCTGAAGGGAGGATAAATATTGACACACCAGAGGTGAAAGCGGAGGCAGATGGAGGAACCATCAAGCTGCCACATATCAAGATGCCAAAAGTTGATATTTCCCTTCCTAAAGGTAAAAGTAAAGGTATCGAGGCACCTGCTGTAGAGGTGGAAGTCACAGGAGGGAGGTTAAAAGGTCCAGATGTTAAACTTCCAAGGGGGGACATGTCAGTACCAAAGGGTAAATCAGGTGGAATCGAGATTACCTCACCAGCTGTTGACATTAAAGGTCCACAAGTCTCATCACCAGATCTGGACATTGATGTAGCATGTCATAAGGAGGCTCATGGTGAAGCTGATTTGCATATTGAGGGAGAACACAAAGGTCTGAAACTTAAGATGCCAACGATAGATATCAAAGCTCCAAAGGGAGACTTGGAACTTGATATTGGACTTAATCATGGAGAGGGCAAGAAGGACAGGAAAAAAATCGAGCTTCCTGACTTGGACATCAACACAGAAGGAACCAGCGGCAAAGTAAAAGGGCCTAAAGTCAAAGGAACAAAATTCAAGATTGGAATGCCAAAAAAGAAAACTGGCAGAAATGTAACAGCTGATGTGAAAACATGCAAGAACTGTGGTGATGAGGAATTAGAAAGTGAAGTCAAACACAAATACACAGTTAAAGAAGGATTTGAGTATGAAGTTGAAGTTGAAACACACAACGGACATAAAGAGGACAAAGGTTGTATTAACACTGCTGGGCCAAAGGTTACGTTGCCAAGTGTGCAAGGCTCAGCCAACATAGGAACAGAGGGCGGCCTCTCACCATCCAGAGCACAAATCAGTGTCCCGAGAATTCCAGACATAGAGTTTGATATTGGTGCATCTCAGGAAGACGATGATGACAAAACAGAAAAAGGCAAGAAAATCAAAATCCCTAAGTTCGGTGTCCCGCTACCCTCCATCTCCTCTCCTGAGGGGAGAATGAATATCTATGGCCCAGAAATTCAGTATGAGGGCCCTCAAATGCCAAAAGTCAAAAAAGCTGTTTTTGTTCTGGTAAATCCTCCTGAAACGGATGAGCCTGCTGCATGTGCCAGCCTCCAAGAAGAAGAGACAATATCCCAGGCTAAAGCAGGGGACGCCAAAGTAAAGATGCCTAAAATCAAAATGAAGCCAGGCTTTGGGAGATCCAAAGATAAATCAGTCGCTGTGAGCACAGAGTGGGAAGAAGAGGACAAGTCTAAAGGAGGAAAGATAAAAATGCCACAAGTATCTTTTTCTCCTGGTAAATCTGGATCGTTTGATGTCAAAGGTTCAAGCTCCAATGGTGAACAAGATGCAAGTCCTCACAAAATTTCCAAAGATGATAAAGGTTCACTCAGTGGTAAAATCAAATTTCCAAAGGTGGAGTTTACATCTCCATATGGCAAGATGGCTGCAGGGGGAGAGGACACAAGAATGAGTGTGAAACTGGAAAAGGATTCATCACCAGGAGCAGTGGGAGGAGACACAAAAGGGCTTCAACTAAAATCAGACAAGATGGAAGGTTTAAGTGAGGGGCCTTTGGAGGATGTGGTGGCATCTCACGCTAGAACAGATATGCTGGACAGGGATAGCTCAGAGTCCCCTGCTGGATATACCATGGAGTTCACGTCAACAAAGGTCCAGGCTTGGAGCGAGGTGGAGAGCAAAAGCACAGAGTCTGAAGAACGAGAGTCTTCCCCCTGGTTTAAGGTCCCTAAGTTCACCCTGAAGCCACACTCCACAGGTAAGGACAAAAATTCTAACTGAAACATTAAACATTAATAGATAGTATTCAAGTCAAATATGTTTCATCATGTTGTTAAAGAGGAGTAAAGATTTTATTCCTTGTTTGCAAAGAATATTCTGAAAAGTTTTACTGAACTCTCATTATTTCCCGATTTGATATACAGCATAGGCTATCCTTGTATATGATTCATTGAGGAGAAATTTTTATTTAAAAAATACTTTTAAGGGGCGCCCGGTGGCTCAGTCGGTGGAGCAGGCGCCCCATTTACAGAGGCTGTGTCCTCGCGCAGCGGACCCGGGTTCGGTTCCACCTGTGGTCCTTTGCTGCATGTCATTCCCTCTCTCTCTCCCCTGTTTCCTGTCCACTCTTCAGCTGTCCTGTATAATAAAGGCACAAAAGCCCCCAAAAATATCTTTAAAAAATAAATAAATAAGACTCCCTTCTCCTGGTTATAAAATTCAGTAACTCATCAGTAAATGGTCATAAAAATGGGATGCAAATAAAACATCAAGACTAAATAAAACATCAAGATTTGATGACGAGAGAATCAACTCAGTGAGCATCAGATCAAGAATGAGTGAGTACTCGACCTACAACAAGTAAAGGAAGGTTGCCAGCTGTGCCACATCTGGAATGCTGTCCTAAAGAAGATACCAACCAACACGAAGCATCACAATGTACAACTTTATGGTAGTAGATCATTACTGGTTTATTTCTTAATTAACCTTTCTAATAAGAACGGGCACTTCCATCCAACCATAATTCTATTGGTGGATAACAAATATCCCATAAAGGAACAGCTGAACATGCTAACTGATAAAACGACATGATAAAGTAAGCTAAGGAACTAGCAAGATCTAGGATTTATAGAATATTTGTAGTGCAGCAATAATTTGATCTTGCCAAATAGTGAGATGACAATTGTTTATAATTGTTGACTTATAAGGGATTTATACTTTAATTAATAACCTAATTTATAAACCATTCATGACCCTTTATAAAGGGTTGCTTAATGTAAAGTGGTACCACATTATCCATTATGAAAATAGGTCTTTTAGGATTTGTTCTTAAGCATTTTGACTGGCACAATATATTCCACTACATGTAGGTTTTCATATTTTCTTGCACATTTTTTACTGTTTTTGTTGTGTGTAGACGTTTTCATTTAGTTTTCATTCCAGTTATCTTTTTTATTTCTATATTTTACTTAGTAGATTGTAGCTTTTAAATTCTCATCTGCGTTGTTCTGGTTAATACATTTACTCTTCTCATCTGAAATCCCTTTCCTTGCTGTATCTAATTATTTGTGGCTGCAACAGCCTAGTATCCTCATGGGATCGTTATAATTTTCTAATCTAATCTAATCTAATCTAATCTAATCATGCAGCCTGTGTGGTGAGGTAGTTTCAGAGTTTTAGCAAGGAGTGCTGGGTAGCTGTTGTACATACATTCCATCCTGCCGTGTCAGCGTGTATCCGTAGTGGGGATAGTTGACAAAAGACACGTTCACCCCCACCAGAGGGGTTCCATCTGTAGTCAACACCTGACCCCGGATTAGAGATGCCAAACTGGAAGAAGACAGAAGAGACAGAGTGAATAAGTGATAGTCAATCTATCAGCCCAGGCTTCCAAACATCAATCATTTGGTTTGATTAATCTCACCGTCTTTCAATCATCCAATTTGCCCATTCATTTATTGCCCTGGTCTTCCACCGCTCATTAATTAAAAACAATCAGCAACCCCCGCCATCTACATTAGCTCTTGTCAATCATGTAAACAAAGCATGACAATGTAGATGGATATGTGCGTATCTCTGTGTATAATAGTGCGCACGCGCGTGTGTGTGTGTGTGTGTGTGTCAGTGCTGATGAGAGCAGTGAACAGACATTGCAATCTATCAAAACAAACTCCATCAAAACAGCAGCTTCCTACCGTCCCCTCTCATTAGACAGAGCAGGTTCAGTCTGCACACTGAGGAGTCTCTGGAGACAACACACACATGCACACACACACACACACACACACACACACAGGGAGAACAAAACCTGACACATAATACCTCAATTGTATCAGACCCCCACGGCAAATGAACAATTCTCGCCTTCAGGAGAAACATTAGTGGCATTACATAAGACGACTTGCTACACGCTGTGCACACAAACACACTCCACATAATTTCCTGTTGTGTTTTGGCAAGATCAGCTACATTTACAAAGCATCAAGATTGTGTGTTTAATTGCTACCCGTGTGCTCTCTGCTGACTGAACTGCTTGTTTAGCCTCAAAACAAGTCTGCTCTTTTTACGCTCGATGACGGACGGCTGGGTTTGTTTATCCAGATGCAGATTCCATGGAGGAAGAGGCGGAGTTTAACTGGGAGGAGTACATGGAGGAGACGGGGGCGATCGCCGCCCCTCACACCACCTTCAAGCATGTGAGTGACTGCATATGATCTTCACCTCACACTTTAATCCCATTCCTCGCTGATCCCTTAACTACAGCCTCATAGATAAGTACCATATGCAGAAATCCTTTAACGACATACTGGAGGGAGCCAGCACTCACAGCGCTGATGCTGCTCAAAGAGCGTTCTCATTGGCTTTGTTCTCTCATGACGCACAATTGTTAAACAATCTTTGTTGGGTTTTGAAAACACAATTGAGGGTAATTACTGAGGCCCAAGAGAAAACCAAACAGTGGATACAAATAAGCACAGTATTGTTTCTTTTTTTGTCTTCAAGAAGAATTAAAACCAATTTCATAAAACCAAGAATGACAAGAATTGAAGAGGTGAATGAAACATTGAAATGAAGCCCTGTTAATTCACTTTCTGAGTCCCATACTGTCATTTTAATCATCCTTCATCATACCCAGTCTTTCATTTGTCATTGCTCTCAAACTGAGCTTAAATCATTATCGAAATCAACAACTGCTTATAAAGTAACCGTACCCAGCTAAACTTCTACTGTCTGTCTGTTTCAACATTAGTAACTGATAAAGCTCTTTTCCAGGAAAGTGAAACATTTCCATTTTATTTCCCAACATGACATTCTAAACTCTAAGCTTCAGAGTTCTCTCCCTGCTGCCAGGAATAAGTCCAGTAGAGAAAAGTTGAATTCTAACTGGAAAATGTTTCAAAACATACCAGTTTGTAATTGTAGAAGATAAACTTCCTCCACATGGCTGATACCCACCAAATTACCAGAAAACATACCGAGAACAAGCCCTCACTGGCAGCCACAGGCACAACTTCCAACACGTTCTCAACCCAGTACGTCAGATATTGATGCCTTTGTCACAACCAGGGCCTTGATGTCATTAAACACCTGTTTTTTTGTGTGAAACGGTCGCAGTTTGTCTAAGGGTGTCACACTTGTAGTTAAGTTGATTTGGTCCAAATGAGTGTGGGAGCTGTCATTCCATTACATGGTCAGAAATCATGTTGGTCAAATTCCCTCTCCTTCAGCCGTTCAACAGGGCTGGGTATCGGCAAGGACTTCACGATACGATACGCATCACGATATATGGAATATATAATCATATCGCATCGTGATACGATTATATCACAATACATTGCGATACGATGCATATTGCTATATATTGCAATAATCCAAAGGGTTCACTGAAAATATCAAAACAGAGTTGATAAACAAGTCGTTGTGTTCGATCGGGGCAGTCTGAACACATCACATCATCTTGATAATTCAGCAGACAAACTGACTCATAACAATTTAATTCAAAATTTCCTCTCCAATTTATTTTTTATCACTATCAGGAAATTACCAACACACTGATGTAGCTGCCATAACATCAAAATGTTGCTCTTTAACTGAACACACTGAAACTGAAAACATGAAAATAAAGTACGTAAGTGTTCTTTTGTGTCATTGAACTTTACAGCTGGGTTTTGGCGAGGACTTCACATTACAGATATCTCGAAAATAAAAAATTGCGATACATTGCGGTAGAGATATTTTAGCACCGCCCTACCATTCACAAAACATTTTGAACACTTCATGAATCGTATGTGCTGTATGCTCGTCTGCCCAAAAAAATCAAGTAGGGGACATATTTCTAGTATTCGTATTTATCGGGTGGCACGGTGGCGTAGTGGTTAGCACTCTCGCTTCATAGCAAGAAGGCCCGGGAAGCAAACCAGGTCCTGGCCTTTTTTGTTTGGAGTTTGCATGTTCTCCCTGTGTCTGCATGGATTTCCTCCAGGTACTCCGGTTTCCCCCATCATCAGAAATATGCAAAATGTGCGCCGTAAAGTGGCAGCAGTATAGAATTTCCCCTATTTCTGGGATTAAGGGAGTTAAATAAAATAAAAAATAAATAAATATTTCATCGCTGCTCCAGGTCAACCACGTTTTGTGTCACAGTAAATTGCTTGCTGTTTGTTTACAAAGCCATCCTCAGCCCATAATGCACAGCACAGCTAACTACAGGAGCTGGTTTAGTCCAAAAATGAGCAATTCTTCTGCAGTTGTGACAGGTCAAAATCTGATCGTGTTCATACCACAACTGAATTGTACCAGATTTCATTTTGTAACTGGACTGAGTCCACCTCCTTAAACAGGTCTCGGTCTGGTTGTCTTGGTGTTTGATCACTGTGTTCACACATGTCCACATGAACTGAACTCGTTCCCAGAGCTCGTTTGGGTTCCACTTGACACTGTATATGTGAAATGGACCCAAGTTTAGGAAAAGATTCACACATTATCTGGTGAAGTTGAAGGAACCTTCTCCATCTGTATGAGATATGATCAGGTGTCAGTATTTAGAGTTTTACTGAAGTCATTTCCTGTTTTATTTTGTAGTTTTCCTACTTGTGTCTTATGTTTTGTTTCACTTCCTCTCTTGGTGTGCTTTCTGCTCTGTCTAATTAACGGGTCCGGCGAATTTAAATGTTTGTGCCTGTTTGATTTGTTAGTTCGTCTGCCTCTGATCCCTGCGTCCTTGTGTCATCCCAGTTTGTTGTTAAGTTCAGTGTTGGAATTTTCTCCTGAACTTTTGAAATTTATTTTATCTGCTCCACCAGTTTTTGTACAACTTGTTTTACTGACCCTGGCTTTTTGTTTCTTACATCTTTTTAAACATGTAAAACTTGAAACTGATAAGCTGAAAATGAGACCAGGCTGCAGCTTCATGTCAAAAGAAAACTTCAGTGAGTGACTAATGTGGCTGGTTTTTAAATACACCTCTTGATTAACCCTTAAATTAGTCAGTAAAATTGTTTCTGTGTGATTGAGTCAATAGACGTCAGGTGCCAAAAATATTTAAAATCGGCAGTTTTTGTGTCTGTGTTGCAAAATGTCAAATAACCGCTACGTGTGAACCAGTCTGTTCCACTGGAGGCCTGATATTTATTACAGATATGTGAGTCAGGAAACAGCTGAAATTCTGCAGAATAGTGACTCACCAGATTTTAAAGAAATAGGGCACGGCTTGTTTAAAGAGAATCGACATGATTAGAGCTGCTGAAACACAGATTGTGGAAATCCCTGGAGGAGAGTTAAGGATGTGGCATGAGAGTTAAAGGTACTTTTTTTGGCAGTGACTCTGCAGGCCAGCTGTGCTCTGCTCTGATTCGTCGAGTCGAAGCTCATATCTGATACCGAAGTGAACTGGAGCACAGCCTGCTGAGTTCAGACAGACAGTCATAGTCCAGGTCAGCTGAGAGGTCGGCTGAGCTGCGTGTTGCCATCAGCAGCCGGGCGGCCTGTTTAACATGTCAAACTCACCTGCTGCTGCTGCTGCTGCTGCTGCTGGAGGGGATCACACGTGCTTATAAGAGCCAAACCAAATCTACATTTATTTGCTTTTAGTTGAAATGTTCCTATTTGGTGTCTGATCGGATTGAACTCATTGTTGCTGCATTTTAACAAGACACGCTGGTGTCAAGTAAGTAAATCAGTTGACTGGTTTTCCTGTTAATGCTCAGCCCAGCTGAACTGCTGTGATGCTGAAATGTACTTTCTAAAGCAAAGCTGAGGTTGATTTGAATATCTGCATAATGGCCAGATGTGAACTTGGCTCTCGCTTTTCATATTAAACATACAGAAAACGACAGATGTTAGCCGTGAAGAGCAGCTTTTTTGAGTCAAACCATAAAGTAACGAATGTTTGCATAAATGGAATGTCAGATTTCTAGTCTTAATTATTTAGACTTTGATTACAGATTTTTTTAGTTTAACTGTATGGCTGTTTTATGTTAAAGTCAGCTGACATAAAAGGCTGAATAATACTCAAAGTTACCTCAGCACGGGTTTAAAGAGTACAAATGTTAAACCACAGACCTGCACTTTGATCTGATGCGTAGAGTTCTTAAATGTGTGGATGTGAATCAGTTTGAGAAGGTTTACTGAAAGGTATGATCGTCTTTTTTGGGATGAGACTAAAACAACTGAATATTTTGTCGTCTGCTGGGTTGATTTTTAATCTTCATTTTATCTCTTTATTTTTTCTCAGTTTGGTTTAACTTCACTGACCTGCAGCGAGCCAGTTGTTACAAAGCTGACATTGATTAAACTCACAGGAGTTTATTTCAAATCTTGTTTGAGATTCTTAAGTTTCCAAGAGGAGCACTGAAAAATTTCCATTTGATGGTTTAAACATCAGATAGAGTGCTTAAGTCCCGCCCCTCTACTTCTGGTCCATGGGACCTTAATTCATAAAAATTTTGTAGTCAATGGACAGAACAAATTATTTTATGATCCCCTTTTAAATTGTGCCCTCATTGTCAAATATTATGTTTGTCGATTGAAAAGATAATTTTACGAATCAATAAAGTCACAGTTTGTGGTGAAGATAGTTAAGAACCACTTAGTTTTATGAAACTTCTCAGTGAACCACGTTTCTCGCCTCACACAACACTGACATGGCTGTAACTTTAGCACAGTTTCTTTGCTTCCTTCAGAACGAGGGAAATTGATTAAAAGAGGTACAAATCGTTACAAGCATGAGCATGTTGAGAGCTGCAGCTCAGCAAACAGAGAGTTGCTTCTGTAAGAGATCTTTGTTAAGACAACACGCAACAATCGGGTGTGTTGTTTTTCTAAATACATATTTTCAAAGTCTGATACTTCAGCAGTTGTGTGATAAACTTTCTGGACTTGCAAAATGATCTTTTAAATTGACAAACATAGTTGAGATTGGCCGTAAAATTTAAAAGGAATCAAAAAATAATCTCTCTTTCCATTGACTACCGATCATATTTTCTCTATCATAAGGTCCCCTGCCAGCGGAAGGGGCGTGACTCAGCCACTCTGTACTTAAATGAAGATTTGGAACCATAGACTAAAGAATGACTAGTAGAAAAATCATGAAGTACTGTTTTTAAGAATCAAATTTGGCACTATGTACTTTGCCATCTTGGTTTTTGGAGCGAGAAGTGACCATATTTGGTCAGCAGCTGCTGTCACTCAAAATGGCCCCTAATTACTGTATGTGTAATTTAAGCCTTAATGTAATTTAAATAAGTGAGGTTCAATAAAAATTCACCTGCATACAGTTTTGAACAGTTTTTGACCAAGACTGTGTTTTCTACCAGGTTGTGAATATGTTTATTTCGGCCATGAAGTTGGGCATTTTAACATAAAGCCTCAAGTGGCCATTCGAGGAACTGCAGTTTTTGGCACTTCCTTGTCGGCTTCATTTCTCAGCCAGTAAGGTTGCTGCTTGTTTGAAACCCACTGATAAAAGTGTAAAAATGAACTGTCAGATTATTGACTTTAAAGCTTCTTCTTAAGAAAAATGGACATAACGTTAAACAAAGACAATATTGTAAAGTTAAAGGGTAAAGCAGCTTTATTGTCATTATACAATGAATTTGAGAATTTGGTGTTTTGATGAATGAAACGATTTTTTGCAGAGATTCAGACAAATAAGATGTCGGTTAAAGTGTTTTCTTGGTACCTGAATTTGGACACTAAAGTGAGTATTTATTGACTGGGATATGTGACTTCAGTTTTTCTTTTCTTTATGTGCTTTAGTCTCTGTTAGCTTCACTGTTTATATTTGTAATGTCTATTATTAGTGAGTAAAGCAAACTCACCTGTGTGATAGGTGCTGTACAAATGAAGCTTGATTGATTAATTAAAGTGAGATCTTGTTTCACGTTTTATTGAGCTGTTAATAAACTGCTGAAGCGCCTTTTATTACAGCCGTTTACTCAGGCAGGTTTAGAATTTCAGCTGCGATAATGTGGGATTTATTGACTGATTATTGATCCAGCTCCCATCTAACCAAAGACACCTAAACCTGTTACCAAACAGTGACAAGGCTTTGCCTCCATTTACACGTTACATCACAGCAGAGGGCCAGATGGGCAAAAGCAGTTGATCCTGGATGCGAGGTCTTTATCCACCTCAGCTGACCTGGTGTTTGACTGACGGAGCAGCTGTCCGCTCCGCTGAGGCTCAGGACGAGCTGCGAAGGTGCAGACGTGTCTGCCGCTGATTTCAGATTTAAAGAGGCATGTCGGCGTTACAGTTTCTTACATCACACAGGGCAAGGACTGATGACTGTAGCGTTACTACGGGAAAGATTAGAATATGTGAGTCTAGTGAGGGAGCCTTGATGTTGGACAAAACTGTCTGTGTGTTGATTTGAGCGTCTGACGTCTCGTGGGAAGCTAAATTGCCTTGTTGGTAAGTGGACTGAGTCACTGAAACAGACCATGAATTCCCCAGAAAAATGTGATTCAGTAAAGTGCAGCCCTCACATCTCTCTGCTGCTCCGCCTGGACAAACTGAAACAGTGATTTCTCCTGGGCCTACACACACACACACACACACACACACACACACACACACACACA
>MDSQ01000327.1_pt1 | contig 11224 bp, 6 predicted proteins | sample 1008251 | NCBI WGS metagenome assembly MDSQ01 (sample SAMN05526597, study PRJNA338239) | gut metagenome | isolation source: Hindgut content | host: Naso unicornis | place: Saudi Arabia: Red Sea | collected 2016-05
AGTGACACAAAATTAGGAAATACTTCAACAGTTATGGATCCTCTGTGTCTTTTCTCATTTTTTGTTTTTAAGCTTTTGGTAAATTCTGTCTAAAATATGTTTGTTTTAAAATGTAAAACACAGAGATCCACAGCTCTAGACACAATAAAACTGTATTGCCTGTTTTTTCCCCAAGTTGTTACTACATTTTGTCACGTTGTACATCATAATCATTTTCCTTACAGCATTTTGTAGATTCTTACATTTTCCAATTACTCTTCTTTGCCTATCTGATGTGCACACCTGGTATGGACATACTTCTCTAGACATCAAAAGTTTGGGCACACCTTCTTGTGCAATGTTTTTCCTTCATTTTTATTATTTTCTACATTGTAAATTAATACTGAACACATCAAAACTATGAAAGAACACATATGGAGTTATATAGTAAACAAAAAGGTGTAAAAGGGCAACTTTGCTGATTTTCAACCTTATCTTCATCTATCCGAATTTGGTGTATAATGTGACATACGACAATATTTTCTCTCGATGTCCTCTGCGTCTCTGGGAAGCAGCTTTAAGATCTCTTGTTCTTCTTGGAACCGGTGACATCACTGGTTCCAGGAAGAACTACAAACTGTTTGCATCTCGCCTTTCCTCTCACACTCCAGAGAAGATTTTCTGGCTCTGGCAGACCAAAAACCCTTCATTATTAAAAGCTATGCAATATTAAATAAAAGAGAAGTTGCAATATGATGGATAGCGATCTTGGAGACCAGGCAAGTACTGTTTTTTGTGATGCAATGCATTCTGGTACATGTAGGCACTACAGGAATAGCTCTACCAGCAGCACAACTCAGAAAACTCAGCTTTCTCTGTCAATATAGCTATAACTGATGAATTTTTTGCTTCGGTTGACTAAAATTACCATCAACATTGATTGTACATCCACATGTAAAGTGTTGAATTTTCCTTTTAAGAAAACTCACACTTAAAAAACCTGGTGCACGCCTGTTAGTGAGCAGTTTCCTTTTATGAATCCCAAATCAACTTGGAAACTGGCCAGGTGGCTCAGCCCCGCATCCCGCCCTCTCCACACCCACATTCAACCATAAATGGTCAATACAACTCACCTCATGAAAGTTCATACATGGAGATGAGCAGCTGATCACTGATGTTGTCCAGTCAGTCACGGGCACAGCAGACAGAAAGACGGGAAAATAATATTTTTTTCTGACACGCTAAACAAAGTGAGGGTGAGGTGGATGTTAAAAACACATTATTCATTTTTTATTTTCACGTTGCCCTGTTGCAGTGTGAGGATAAGAAGAGTGCATCCATCAGCTTTACGCACGTATGTCAGCGCAGTCTCTGCTAAAGCGATCAGACTGACAGATTCACCTGCCTAAATGATCGCGACCATCAGTGATACTCCTCGTCCTGTAATATCATTTGACAATGAAAGTTTTATACATGAACAAGTTTTATTTTGTTTGATTCGTCAACATGTTGTATATTTGTGAAGGTGCACAGGATGAAGTGGTGAGGTGACGAGAGAAGGCAGAGTGTGTGTGCACGCTGTGCTGAGCAGAGCGAACGGTGTGTGACATTCAGGGAAATCAGGAAGTCATGCAGCCGTAACGTTGTGGATGGCGAGCAGAAACAAACCTCACTGAGCAGAAATTTAAAATTTTTTTAAAAAAAGCTTCTTTTAACTAATGAGTTCAGCTTCAAAGTCTTGACAGATGGTTCTCACTGCTGGAGTTTCACAGGAAAAAGGCGTCGCAGTAATCTGCAGAACAATTGGTGTGAATGATGACCAATTTTCTAACGTAAACAATAATAAAACCATAAAGTGCCTCCATACTGCTCGTCCCAAGTAATCCAAATCTCCTGACGCCGGACATGCCAAGTTGATTTTCAGAGCATCACTGACACTTAGTTCTGTAGCCTCACTGTTCGCTGTAGCCTGTAACTCCTGATGGGGCTGCGTTCATGTGCACACACTGTCTGAAGCGTGTGCGAGGTGAAACGAACGTGAGCTTGTTGTATCTGCACTCGTTACTCAGGAGCTCTTGGAATAACATTAACCGTCTGTCACGTGTGCTTGTTTACGGGCTGGTAGGCGCTCTTCTTCAGCGCAGGCTTAAACACTGATGGTGAAATTGTACGTCCGATAGCTACAGTACTGTAGAAAAGTGGTTACCGTCATATTTTCAAACTGCTGGCATCAACTTGGTACTGAATATCTGTTCACATGTCATCCCTACCTGCTACACCTGAGGGAATACTGTAGTGTTTCATTGTGTGATGTGATCTGGGATTCATCCCCATTTTCGCAGTCACTAGGCCACTGTTGTTTGTCTACGGCCGTAATGGAGGTCAGGATATGTCCTCATCCATTGCTGATGTGACCAAGGTTATCACTGATGTTATCAATAGTAGGCTATCAATTATTATATCAAATAAATATAATAATGATAATAATATCAAAGTTATAAATGACAGACAGCGACAGCAAAAGGTGAGTAATGTTGGAGGAGGACGATCTTCCACAGAAGCAGAGAAGAAGAGCTGTTACGGCCCGAGAGGTGTATGTGTTTGTACAAAACAGTTTTTTCTCAGAGGTAAAAAGGCACTTTGTCACCATGGATGAATGTCTTGTCTGTTCAGATAACATCTTTGTGACTCATTAGCTGAGCGATTGCCTGGTCGTTGATATTTGCTGGCTTAGAGGATATACTCTCAATAAATGATGAGAATTTAGCACATTTACAGAACTTGAAACTTGAGCATAACACTAGTTTAATGATTGCTGTTGCCTCAACAACTGTATCTGTGTAGTAAAGACACAGGTTTTAATCTGTCTTCATTTATATCTGAATTAGCCAGGTAATTGTCGACGTTCTGCCCTTCTTCAGACCAGTTTTCAAAAAGGTAATCTCTCTTGGTGTTTTTTTGTTGTTGGGCAGAACTCTGCAAAGATGCCTGAGGTTCGGGAGTTTTCTGAAGCTTTACCAGAGATGCCCATGGACCCGATAACTGGAGTCGGAGTTGTAGCCTCCCGGAACAGGGCTCCCACTGGGTATGATGTGGTAAGTAGAGCGCCTTGAGAGAGAGAGTGGCGACAACGGAAGTTCAAAAAGCTGGCCGATCACGTGGTCCATGTAGCCCTCCAAAAGTTCCCGGAAGTGCTTGGCGGGCAATTGAAAAACAACAGGAAAACCACGACAATCGGTAAAGAGTGTCAATAAATGCTTTGCTTTGGAATATTTTTATGCTTATGTTAATTGATTTGAACTCTGTTAAGTTTACTAAACCTGTACATTCGTTGACAGCAATAAAATCGTAATATTTCTGTTGATTTTTTACTTAAAGACATGAGTGAGGCAGACTGACAGATGACAGTGATTTTCCAATTGACTACTACACAATAAGTCTGATTCACAACAACATATATAATAAGTGTGTTCTTATAAGAAATCCGTGGCAAATAAATTTTCAGTTGAATTCATTGAAAATAAATGGAGTTCTATCACTGTTTGTTAACTGTTACCTATTCTTCCTTATAAATATAGGATATATATGCTTGTGTTAATTGCTTTGACCTGTTATCTCTTTACTAAACCATGTACATTCTGTACATTCACACCTGTGATACTTTCTCTTTCTCTTTTTTTAAACTTTCAGACTTGAGTGAGGCAGAATAACAGGTGATTAACAATAAATCTGGACTCCCAACAGCATAATGATGATAACTGTGTTCTAATATTTGAATTCATTGCAAATAAATTGAGTTCTATCACTATTTAACTGTTCTTGCTTATCCCAAACTTACTCTACTGATGGATGCATAGTAAATCACAGTCCTTTTTTCCCAACGCACTGAAGACCACAATGAATTCCTTAAAAACTTTATCTACAGAAGTCAAACAGATCAGCAGCATGGCAAGCTGTTTGTCTCATTTCCGCTATGTTGTCCTTGATACAGTCTTCACCATGGTATACTGTGCTGCATGGGGACGCTCCAATCGCTCGGAGAAAGGCGTCCACATGTACGGCTTCCCCAAAGACAGGGACAGAAGAAAAGCATGGGTGGCTAAAGTCGGAAGGAGCAATTTAGCCGTGACAGACAAAGATTTTAACAACAAAAAAATATGTGAGGTAATCACATTCAAACAATGCATTTGCACTTTCGCACACTTTCAAATACCAGACCATTAGGAAATTTTAGCTTTTTTTTAATTAAAAACGTAGAACAAAGAACAGGAAAACAATGAACAAACCAAGGGAAGTTAAGTTGCAAACTGGAGGGAAAAAAATGTGTGAGTCCGTGAAAGAGCCCTTTCTGCCCCCTTACCGTAAGTCAGCATCGATGCTGACTTAGCCTAAGGAATTTACCCACAGTTCATAGCGTTGTGAAGTCAAATACAGGGGATGCCGTTGGAACGTGACTGTTTAAAAAAAAGGGAAAAAAAAGTAAATGAACAGGGCCTGAGTCTTTAGGGGGCAGATTGGAATTGGGCCTAATAGTGTGTATTCAACCACTATGGGATATATACTAGACATGTACGTACTCCTCGATAAAAATGAGTTGTTGAGTGTGAGAATTAAGTTGAAGTCATCCTGCAGGCACATTTTGAGACTGACCAGTTTGTCAAGACCAGCAAGGGCAAGACTAGGCTGAGAGAAGATGCGATACCCACCATCTTTGTGCATCGGCCAGTAGTCAGAAAGAGGAGGGCCCTTACTCCACGATGCCCCCTTTCACCTGCAAAGACAGGGTCCATATCTGCTGATCACAGCTACTGTATTAAAGATGACACAGGTATAATGTATATGAACTCTTGATAACTATACCAATATTTCTTGTTTAAGTGACAATATTATTTTAGTATTTAAAAATGAGCAGTGTCATGTCTTCTACTTGCACCAGTTTCTCAGATTGAGGAAAGAAAAGATGAGGAGAGTGAGAGAAGGGAAAGTGACACAGAAAGAAGAGAGGACATGGCAGATGAGGAGAGACAGGTAGAGTTCACATCAGCCATTCAGCAGAGCAGGGAGCCACCAACCAGAGAATCACAGCTCCTAAAACAACTGAAAAAACAAGAAAATATAATCAAAAAAACAGAGCAGCACTGAGAAAAGTAAAGCAGGAAAACGCAGTTCTTAAGAGGACAATGAAAATTAAGGACAAAAAAATTAAGAAAATTTTAACCAAAGATCAAATTGGAGCATTAGGAAGACTAACCACAAGAGGGATGAAATGGAGCAATGACACAGTGAAGAAGGCATTAAAACTTCGGTTTGCTGCTGGTTCCACTGGCTACAAGGCCTTGCAGGACTTGCAGATTCCCCTGCCAGGAATTAGAATCCTGCAGAGAAGAATGCAGGCAGTTAGATTTGAGCCTGGTGTTCTAACAGAAGTATTTGACTTCCTTAAACTGAAGGCAAGTGGGTTTACAGACCTGGAAAGGAAGTGTGTGTTGACCATTGATGAGATGGCAATAACACCAAGTGTGGAGTTACACACACTATCCGGAAAGCTGTATGGTGATGTGACTTTGCCAGGTCACACAGGGGTAGCAACATGTGCGTGTGTGTTTATGTTGGCTGGAAACACAACACGCTGGAAGCAAGTTGTCGCCTACCATTTCAGTGGAAATTCAACAAATGGAGCAGTGTACAGGCCAATAATTAGCGAAATAATTCAGAGGGCATCATCCATTGGGCTACATGTAATGAATATCACCACAGACATGGGTAGCCCTAAACAGGCCATGTGGAAATCCTTTGAGGTCGACCACAATACGACATTGCTGCCACATCCAGCAACACCAGACAGGCAGCTGTTCTTCATGCCCGACATCCCACATCTCATCAAAAACCTAAAAAGTGCCCTTATCCGTGGACATGCATTTGTCATTCCTTCAAATATCGTTTAAAAAAGAAAATCTCCCCTCTAATCAGGTTTCCGTGGTCCCCATTAAGGACTTAGTTGCATTTCAAGAAGGAATGGCATTAAAAATAGCTCCTCACCTGACAGCTGCAGCCATTGGACCAAGCCACTTTGAAAAAATGAAGGTTGGGCCAGCTCTCAATGTTTTCAGCAGGGCAACAAGCGCTGGGCTGAAATACATGGTTCAGCAGGAAAACCGCCCTCTTTCCTACATGACCACAGCATGGTTCCTGAAGCAAATTGATAAGTGGTTTGATCTCATGTCATCTCGGCATCCAATTACAGCCTTGAGCAGGGTCAAGATGGAGGAATACCAGAGGGCCATCTCCTTCCTCCAAGACATTGTCCATTTGTTCCGTGGAATCAAGATTGGTCCAAAGGGATGGTGGAAGCCTGTTCAGTCAGGAGTGATAATGGCAACCACATCAATTCTGGCCATACAGGAAGAGATGCTGTCAAGGGGACACAAGTTTGTGTTAACCTCAAGGTTCACTCAAGACTGCCTTGAAAATACATTCAGCTGTGTGAGGTCCAAAAATCCTGTACCAACTCCAGTGGAATTCCATCATGCTCTCAGGATCATATCTGTGGGGCAGTTCCTCACCACGATCAAGTCGGGCAGCTACCAGGAGGATGACAGTAGCTTTCTGGCAGACTTCCTGGACAGAGTGGAGGAAAATGTCACTCCGTCAGTGAGAGTGGAACAACTGACCTAACGAAGACCGAAAAATGCATACTCTTCCATCTTGCAGGCTACACTGTCCACAAGGTCATCAAGTTTTCCAGCATCTGCGAAAACTGCAAAACTGCAACACAGCACAGTGATGACAATCCTGTGGGAGAAAACAGCATGTTGCTAAAGTTTAAAGAGTACAAGTCAGGTGCCCTTTGCCACCCCTCCCAAGATGTCTATGATGTCATTCACCACATTGAGGAACTGTTCAGAACAAAAACTGGTTCCTCCCTCATGGAGCTTCCAAACGCTGTGGGTGTGTTGGAGAAGGAAGCTCTGGCACTCTCCAGCAGGCTTCCATCATGCTGTGGAGTAAAACAAAAGATCATGAGGAGATTTATAAGATTGAGGCTGCGGATTGAAGCAAAAAAAATGCACAATGACAGGAAAAAACACTTAAAAGATGGCCATCTTGGAAGCAAGAGCCAAATCAAAAAACAGAAGAAGAGCAGAATAGGTTCAACATCAGACAACCCCAGAGCAGCTGAAAGCCAACATCACTGCCCCTCCACCACAATAAACCCAGGCCCCCTCAGTAATCCTCCACCTGCCATTGCCCAACCAACCACACTAATCCTCTACCTTCCAGCACCCAACCCACATCCCTCCTCCTTCACCACCACCCAGAACCAGTAATGCAACACACACACACACACGCGCACACACACACGTATTCAGAAAAAATCACTACTCCACCAACTACCAGCCCCTGCTACATCACTGCTCCTTCCCAGCCAACATCACTACCCCTCCACCCACCTGTATCTGGCAAACATCACTGTTCCACCAACTACCAGAACCCAGCTACAATCATGACGAAAAGGTGATCACTGGTTGCTGTTTATTACGGGAGTCATCGTGGATGCTGCTGTGCTGGGATGCATTATATTCATCTGTGTTCCTGATATTTTGCCCTCTCCATTAAAATACTTGAAGGTAAAATGTGAGCAGCAATTGTCAAGATAATGCAGCCAGCACAGCACCACCACCCACTATGACCTCAACAAATTAAGTATAAAAGCAGAACCTATATGGCACAGCTGTTGTACTGCACTGCATGATTTTGCACAGGTGTATCAAATAATCTCACTAATAGCAATAGTTAATATAATGTTTAGTATGATTCCTTGAATAATATTGCATGATAATACCCATTTAGTACGACTTATTATGCCTGACCTACCTTAATGTATTTTCAGTCTCGTTCCACTCAGTACCCCTGGCCTGCAGCATGCTCCACAACAAAGTGCTCCTTCTGTAGGTTCCCAAATACGCAAGATGATATCACCTGTTAGGGACATTGGTTATGACTGCTTCAATAACATTGCATTCATTATGTGTTTTCAGTCACACCATTTTATACTAAGCACTCCTGGCCTGCAGCATGCAAAATGAAGTTGTGAAGTGGCATCACTGCTTCTTGACCACACAGTACCAATTGCAGGTAACTGATATAAAATAGTACATATTTTTGTGTATGAGATGGACAGATATGTAGATATGTCGACATACACATACATATGTAGAAGAGACTGCTAAGGTGATTATTTGCTGTGCATGCAGGCCCCCACACAACCTCACAACCCTGTGCACCGACGCCAAAAACAGAAAGGCCAATAAATAGTGGGATTATTTTTTCCAAAAATGCGTGCACACAGGTCAAAATCAAACAGAACTTAAATAAAGAAAATGGTAAACAGTGGCAACTTGTATTTAATTCTTACCTTTAACTCCAAACGCTTCCTTTCTCCTTTCTTCTCAGTTGCCTTTCCCTCTGCTGGACTGCTCTGAACTAATTAATCAATTAAGGACAGCTGCAGCCAATCCTAGAGCAGGATTGAGTGGAGAGCGGGAAGAAAGCTGCATGCACATTGAACGATCACGCCAGTCGCTTTCACAGTATAGCCTAGTTTCCACAATAATTACTATAAAGAAATACACTAAGGGAATATTGTCAAGAATAGGAGAAGTAGTTACTACATGACACACATGATACGTATAAAAAATATAACCATGCTGACAAACTTAGTGTGTGTTCTGTCCCTTAGGTTCTGCTCTCTTCCACTCCACAAAAGCAGCTGATATGCAACATCATACAGACAGGTAATGGTCAACAGAATTACAACAGTACACAGTAGACACACCTAGTATTTACGTGATTTGGTTGTTTGCCCAGTTATAATAGTATAATCATCTTTTGAAAAAAATCAAGTTGCCCAATACACACCACAGTAATTACAGTAACATTAATTACATTAAACAGAACCACAGTCAAGTCAGTGCAAAGCGGTGGTGAGAGACATTACGAGACCGTCCTCATATCCTCATAAGCTTTACCCGTCATTCCGCAGCCTCAATGATATTAAATTGATGTATAACTGCAATCACACTCCCTACACATTAACCTTGCTACTAGTATAAATCGACAAGGTTGGATTAAGTTATAGCCTATTTAGAGAGCAGAATTTACAGTTAGCAGCCTGTTGCACGGGTTGTTATGGTTATCTAGTGTGCTAGCCTAAACTTTTACCTGTCAATATTCTCTAAATCCTCTAATCTAGACGGGGAAAATACGCCAACATAATTAATTACTCGTGTCAATTTAATTCCAATGCCCTACTGATATGAAAATGTCTTTCTTTAAACGTTTTACCTCGAACAAGTGTTGCTCCTACCATCTCCTCCATTGAAATACATTGAGCGGCAGTTAGCTTGTGCTAACTTCCGGGAACTTTTGAGGGGCTCCATGCTCCGCCATTGCTGTGAAAAAACTGAACCATTGCAGTAAACGGAGGTGGCGCCACTCTCTCTCTCTCAAGGCACTCTAGTGGTAAGTTACTGAACACGGCTTATTTTTGCAGTTGCATGCAAAACGCCTATCAGCTCGAACTTTTAAATCTTTAATTGACTGAAATAAAAATCAAATGCAATGACAAAAATACTTTGATTATATTCCCCAAAAAATCTTACTGTTGTGATCGAGTCAAGCATAGTAAATAAAAGGACAGAAGACAGAGTTTTGCAGAGTCAGCATTTTAACTATTTTCTCTGCTTTGTCATCTGTGATGTACTACTAGACTTTGATATTCTCAGTCTGGCTTTTTTGGCCCTTTTCATTCACAATTTCTTCTTTACGTGAATTGTACAGAGTGCAGTCATGGCAGACTGTGGAAGCTATTCTGGCCCCAGCACTTCCTGCAGTGCACTGTTGTTACAAATGAACAATTTTATATCAGTGTTACAGGCTTTCTGATTGTTGTTATAATAAACAACATGTTGACACTCAAATTAAATGTTGATTGATAATGATAAGTAAATGAAATATACATTTCTTTTTGAGAAACAGGATCCAAGTCCTTTTCAGAGGTACTGACAAATAAACAACTGTGAGCCTATCGGCAGCACATTCTTCTCTGAGGCTGACCTGAAATCAGCCTTCAGGGCAGCGATCCTCAAACTGTGTGACGTGTCGGCATCGCGGGGGGGCATGTGACTGCTCCTGTTTTTCTGTTTTTGTTATATTTTCAGAAAATGTGGCATGCAGAACTATTGTTTTGATGTCAGACAACCCAGACTCATTTTGGGGTGACGCAGCAAAAACAAAATGTGCTTCCATGGTGATTTCACATTCAGATAGAGAGAGTCTCTGTTTGCAATATGAAGAAATATATTACAGGAGTGAAAAGAGAAACAGGCGACACTTCAGAAGCAAACAAGACAAAGTTGGGCGACAGTGACGTTGATCATTTGCCACATGCAAGTCAAGAAAATATGCCGACGTATGTCCTGCTCTTGGGGTCACAGCGAATGTGGTAGGACGTGGAGAGAGACACGTCTGTGTTTTATGTCTGAAAACTCTGACAGCTGACAGTCTGCAGCCGAACAAATTCAGAAGACACTTGGAGACATCACACCCCACTCGCGTGAGGAAGCCACTTGAGTTCTCTAAAGTTCTTCCTGCAAAGGGGAACATGACAGAAAAAGTTATAAAAAAGTTTGAGCACCACTGCTTTAGGATCTCTAAGGACATCATCAACCTGCTGGGCTTGAAGTCTCCTCAGGAAAAGTTACATGGATGAAGCTTTGAAATTGAGGTCCTGGTTTCCTCAGTTGTCCCTTGATGTAAATTAAAAGTGTTACAACATTACTCAAAATGTAATTAAAGACAGCGTTGTAGTACTGCTTACCAGAGATCTTCAACTTTTAAGTCAGGCTAAGTACTAGCTACTAGCTGAACTACTTAATATTTCCTCAAAAATGAATGTAACGCCAGAGTAACAGTGGGATGACAGTTGAAAATATCTTACAGTTGTGGGCCTGGCTTTCTTCTGCCATCCTCACATTTACATTTGAGCAAATTTTCTGTCAGCCGTTTGTTTTTGTTAAACTGCCAATATTTGACATGAACTAGGACTGTCAGTGTTAACACACCAATAATGATCGATCAAAAGGCTGCGATTAACACGTTCATTTTTTTTAACCCTCTATGGTACGCATTATGATGCCAGTGAGGGAAAAAATGTTTGGAGTGTTTTTATGTCTCAAAATAGACT
>MDSQ01000328.1_pt1 | contig 11213 bp, 7 predicted proteins | sample 1008251 | NCBI WGS metagenome assembly MDSQ01 (sample SAMN05526597, study PRJNA338239) | gut metagenome | isolation source: Hindgut content | host: Naso unicornis | place: Saudi Arabia: Red Sea | collected 2016-05
TCGGTAGAATATATTCTTAATCAATTATTCTTTAGCCTATAAAATATCAAAAAATTGTGAAAAGTAATCTTGTCAAGACTTTAAAATCCATAGCTGTGAGCTGGTGCTTGTCTTTCACATGAAAAACACCTTTAATTAATGAGAAGGAAGGAGAGAGAAAAACATTTTTTAAAACACCTCTGTTTAATATGAACCTACAGTTAGCAGCCAGTTAGCCTAGCTTAGCATAAAAACTGGAAACGGGGTCAAACAGGTAGAGACAGAATCAGCCTACCAGCAGCTGTGAAGCTCTGACGAGGCGGAGTCCACCTGCACAGGTCACCTGTCAATCACACTGGACATCGAGTGTGACACTCGACATCCATGTCTGTTTTCGGATTGGATGTAAGTCTTTGATGGAGTCATGCCTGGTTGCCTAACAACCCCACTGTGACGTCAGCACTGTAGAAGGTCACTGCACCTGGACATCCAGAGTATCTGCTCAAAGTTCACGTTTGTTCAGACTGACAGACAAGAGCAACGCTTTCACTTCCACAGCCTCATTCAGCAGGTAAACGTGAACTCTTACCTGCACGATGTAGCTTCACACCAGCTGAAGATGTTTGGCACCTCCACACAGTCTGTCTTCTCTTTCTTTCTCTCGTCTGAGTGTCCTGTAACTCTGTGAAAATGAAGTTAGTCAGTCTGAGTCTCAATGACGGATTGGTTCTGTTTATGAGATGAGAAAGGGTCATTTTTGGTTCGATAAAAATTTAATGGTAAAATTAGTAAAAATAGTAAAATTTAAAGAAAAGAAACCATAAAGCGAGTCCTCATACATCAAATCCAAATCTCCTGCTCATCCAGTCGTCTCTGACCGTAAACACCCTGTTGCTGCTCAGCTCTCAGAGAAAATTTCACCTGCTAATGTGGAAAAGCCAGAGAGCCGTGACTGTTTGCCTCTCATCATCCTGCATCCCGAACCTAACAAACAAACCCAACAAACAAGAGTAACAAACAAAATCTATCAAGGAATCCAAGACAATTTATTGTCATTTTTGCAGTGCAAAAACAAAAAGGAAAAAAACAACGGTACATGTTGATGCTGGTGATGTCATACAGTTCCTTCAGTTCATTTTTATGAATTTGCAGGAACGTAAACAGAAACAATTTATGTTTTAAAGAATCCTCTGGGCAGGTAAAATACAGGTTAATACAGGTTGGGAATTCAAAAGATCAGATGAAAGAACAGGACAACAGTTAAATAAAAATGTAGTTAAAATAAAGATTTAAAAGATCCTGTAACAGAAGAGGCCTCCATCTTGGTCTCTTCAAACTTCATCACACAAAATCAGTGTGGAGTCGAGTCTGTGACCAGCATTCACTCTTGAAAAATCTGGCTCCCATAAAAACAAAATAATGAGATGAAAAGCACTAAAAAGTCTCTTATTTTTACATTGTACGGTTGTTAATTAATACTGATCAGTGCTCCTTAACAGCTGGTTACAAGGATGAACAGACAATCCAATTTAACTGATCTTTGCTTCAAACTGCTTCTGCAGAGGATTTCCTGCTGCGACCACAAAGACAAAGTGCAACATTTCAGCCAACAAACACTTGAAACAGTTGAAAATTAGCCAGTTGGCTGACACTGGCACATTTATAGAACTATTGATTGATGCGTGTTGCCATATAAAGATGATATATATGATACGTATTTGACAGAGGTGGGTCAGAGTTACTGTTTTGTCAGTCACAAGTAATTCTCTTGTCTTTGCTCTGAGGTCCTGAGTCAAAGCCAGAGTCCTAAACTTTCAATTTCAGGTCCTAGACAGTTAGCACTCTTATTCTATCAAACTAATACAAATTGTGAATGCCTTTAGAAAATATTTCCCTCTTAAAATGACATTAGACAAGTGTGTTTAAACTTAATCACACAGAGAGAGTGCTGACATTGCACTCATAGCATATAGCACTGACCAATACCACAACAGAATGAAAGATTCTTCCTTTAAATTGATTTTGTACGTTGTCGCATGTTTTATGCCCAAAGGCGTGTTCTGTAACGGAACCCACTCCTTCATGGTTAATTCTTAACTTGATTGGATGTTATTGGAATTTTCTGACCCCCTAGAGCATCAGTAAAATCTTACCTATGAATATTTTCCACAGGCTTTAAATATTAAAATACTCGTATAACCCTCATGGTGTCGTAGTTATTTAATGAATTATCAGAATACGCTGTCATCTGCAGTTTCACTGTCTTCTATAAATGATCTTTGGCTGAAATGATTTAAAAAAAACAAAACAATGACCAGCATTGTGAGGCTGAAACTTGATGAAACAGCTTGATGGAGATGCAGCGAAGACTTTTGCAGGGAGTATCACAGATACAAGGAGAAATTTAATCCGAGGTGTGAAAAGAAACAGAGCTTTGGACAAGGAAAGAATGTGATACCTGAAGGAGTTGAGCATCTCCTGCTTACGCATGAAGGGTTTAATCTTGCAGTGCAGTTGGAAATAAGATCACAATTCACCCTCTCACCTAAAAGAGCAGAGAGCATCCTGACATTAGCACTAATAACATCGAGACTTTTTGCTTTGCATGTCTGAGCCTTAACAGAGTGTTTAGTGCTGTTTTAAGAGCTGTGCTTTATGTGAAGATCCACATAGTTTTATTTGTGTTAGGTTTTTATATTAGTGTTTGCAGAGGAGGGATATTTATAAATGGAGCCTGGCACACACACATGCACACAGACAGAAGTTGCAGCTGTTGGCAGTCTGTCATGGAGAGTGGAAGTGACTCATGGAGCATCAGCACAGAGCGTCTTCTCAAAGTCAGCATGTTGATATGTAAAGGTTTACATGCTGGGCCGAGAGGAGGGGTAGTGCTCCACCACAAGGACAAACAGGCACATTACGGTTTCAGAACGGAATGAAAATATAACACATGAATGTTTTTTTTTATGCTGATCTGGTGTCTTTTAGTGAAATTAGTTTTAAAACATAAAAACTTGAAGGTGTCACAAAATCCCATCAGCTTCCTTTTAGCTTCAGAAAGTTGCAATGAAAACTGTGACGACACGTCTGCTAATATGTCGTGACAAATTCCTGACAAACAGGACATCCCCATGAGCGCAGCTGTACCAGTAAAGGAAGACCAAGACAAAGAAAATGTTTTCTTATCAATTCCTCTTCCCTAAGATTTCTGGATTTGGTTACTGGTAACTGTCACAAGCACTGGTATATTAAGGATTTAGATTTAAGATTTCCTTAACATAAGCAAAAAGTATCAATACTACACTGAAAATATTTCACCACGAGTAAAAATCATACGTTAAAAACATTACTAGAGTAAAAGTGTGTATCATGAGCAAAATGCACTCAAGCTTTTTAAAGTAGAAGTACTCATGCAGTAAAATGTTCCCTGTCAATTATTTACTTTTATTATATATATATGTTTTTGGATTAATTTTACTACTGCATTAATGTGTATGTTTTATTTAACTGCTGCAGATGTTTTAATTTTATTTTAACTAATTTATATTTTTGAGTTGTTTAATCCGCAACAATGCATCATTTTCTGTAAGATCAACATCATGTTTGTGTATGAGAACAATCTATCTTTATAAAGTAATTCAAAAAAGCTGTTTTCAGCTTTGTTACAACACATTTGCAGGCTAATCTGAGAGGGTTTTTAAAGCTTTCATCAGTTTAAGATGATAAGAAAAAGAATTCCACGTGCAAAATTACAACATTTGAAGACATACGAGTTTTACTTGACAGGGAAATGAAAAATTGACGAACCAACTGACTTCACTAGCAACTAAAGTTGTCAGACAAGTGTATGTGGAGTAAAAGGCATAATATTTGATTTGGTGGGGTAGAAGAATAAAGTTACAATAAATGGAAACACTCAAGTAAAGTACAAGTACCTCATAATTTTATTTATAGTACAGATCTTGAGTGTGCTTAGTTCCAGTTGTCACAAATCCTATAAAAGACAAATGGTTCTTTCTGTCACATACATGACAATCCTCATGTTTTTTGTTTTGTTTTGTATTTTTTAAAAATCTTTTTTTCCTTTGATTTTTTTATGTGACAGCAAATCTGCTCTAATCTGAAACAGATCTGTACCATCAGTTCCTCAAACTGGAATTTAGGCCTCCTTCACACAATAATGTCACAGCTTGAAAGTTTCTGTTTATTAAAAGTATGAATAACAGCACTTGGTTTATCTTTAGTCATACCTTGTAAAATAAAGATCCAGTCTGATGAGCCAAATAAGAGGTTGAAATTCTGCTTTGAACAATTTAAAGCAAGTGTAAGAATGGGAGTTCACCACTAGAGGCTGCTAATGTTTCATTGTTGACATACTGCAAGACTACACAAGAGCACAAGTCAGTCTGTTCAGCTTACCGTAATGTTTTCATTCAGTTTCAAATGTATGCATTTCTGCTAATGAATCAGCAACCAGTCACACTGTAAACTGGATTAAAATGCACCCCACAGCTTATTATATCATATTGAGAATCATCATCCCACTCAGTTAATCCATTTTTGATTAAATTGCATCTTGTAGAGTGAGTGTAAAGGGATTGTGAAGCTCCGAGATATATTTTCAAAACTGATACACATAAAAAAAAACACAACATGGAATTAGCACCAAATACTAAACACAAAGTCAATCAATCATCAAATAAAACTGGATCCATGGTTGCTAAAACTGTTTATGTCCATGTTCTTAACCATCTGGAACAAATGAGCGATGTTTAAAGATGTTTTTCATTCGGCTTCTAAAAAGACACATATGCTGCAGGTGGAAAAATCAGTGCCTTCCCTAAATTAAAGGCTTCTCTTGTGATTCAGGCCAAATAGACCGGGTGGTCGACCCGAACGAAGGCAGAGGAGGTCTGAATGTGGAGAGAAAGCACCTGTGTTTCCTGGTGTTTATCAACATCTGTAAGTGCTGCTTTGTTTGCCTTTCACCGCTTTTCCAGAGATTGTTTTGTTTGGCAGCTCTTGCCGTGTGCGTTAATTGTGCAGGAATGCATCTATGAGGATGTCTCAAGCTGCTTCTCTGACCTCTCTATGTGATGCTGCTTTGTGTTATGCTTCAGGTTATCCTGAGCATAATTGGAACCCTGTTGTTGCAGTGATCAGATCAACATCCCAGCATAAAAAAGATATTCATAACATTCATCTGGATGGCAGCAGTAGCTTTAATTTGGTCAGAGTTTATTTGCAGTCCAGGATTCAGAAGATGGTTTTCACTTCCCATCTGCAAAGTTTGATTGATCTAATGTTTCTTCATTTCCAGACTAATGAACAATAACATCTGTAGCCGTCGAACAGATGGCTTCTGACAAAACGTCTGAAATAAATACGCTAAACAACACTTTTGATGCAACGCCAGAGGGTTCTAGCCATTCCACAATGCTGACCTCAACAAAAAAAGCCAGCCACACAAATCTGTCCTGGCCCAGGGAAAGTAAACCACGATGTAATCCACTAATACTTCCTTCCGAAGAGGCTGCATGTTATTGTTTGGCTGTTCCACTTGGCCCTGATGAAAAAAGATGGGAAAGACGGTGAATTAATCCTAGCTCAATGCAAGGTCATCGAGAGGAAATGTCGTCCCCAGCAGAGGGACCGACAGGATGACAGAAAGCCCTGCTGAGGCCAGAGAAACTCATTGAAAAAGATCTCTGGTTTAGATTTATTTGACAGGTTACATGACAGTGTTTTACATGCCGAAGAGGATGGAAGCAGCAGAGACAGGGATAAGATAGAAAGACAGAAGAAGAACTCTTTTGAGTGGCAAGTGTTTACAGTCACAGAAGCTTGAAGAGGCTCTGCTTTATGTTAGAGATGTTTATTTCTGTCACTGATAACTGCTAATGGCTTCACTCAGAGTCTACAGCTATGCTAGCAACTCTTTGAGGCTGGACTTGAGCAAAGTGGTGCTTTGAGCTAAATGCTATTGACATCATGCTAACATGCTCCCAGTGACCCAATGTTAACATGCTTTGAGTTTGTAATGTTTGCCATGCTCACCATTTTACTTGTTGGCATGCTAATATTTGGTCATTAGCAATTTATTAGCAGGTAAGGTATCTCATATTGCCCTCTGTCAATAAGTGTTAGCTGTGTATTTATGTTAGTTTTGACATATGTTGTCTTCCTGTGTGAACTTGGTTGTACTGTGACTTAAAAATATTTTAAAAATATATTTTTATTGTGTGGTAGGTTATGTCTTTGACCACTGTGAGCTGCTAGCATGGCTAGAAAGAAAGCCTTAGTTACACAATGTGTACAGTTATGTGTTGCAACTATACTTTCAAAGTAATATGTTACTGTATTTCCTTTACTTTTGTCAGTAAATTATTATTATTATTATTTTTTTCAAAATAAAGTAATTACATTAGATACCTTGATAGGCTACTTTATTTTTTTGTAGCTAGCTAGACTTTTGACCCACTGCAGAGGTGCTTTGTCTACACTAGTTTATACTCGATAATATATCAGGTCGTACATGTGAATGTTTTCCCTCCGTCTCTTACGTTAGGTAGAAAATAGTTTTGATGCTGACTGCCTAGTGTTCAAGAACCAGATCTGCCGGAATGTGTCCGAAACTGACTGTGTTTTGTTTTGTTTTGTTATAGTAGCTGGTTTTACAGGTGAGTTTGACTGCTTTGTTGTGTGTTGGGCTTTCCACTAGGGGGCAGCGCAACCTCTAACTCAAAATGCTGTGTGACTGTATGGTGAGAGAAGACTTACAAAGTCAACCAGCATGCTTTTACCTTGTCCATTAGTCACTGAGCAGTACAGAGAACTTCCAAGGAGCAACGAGTGGCCTACAGACACAGAAAGTCTTTGTCCACAAGGCGATGAAAGCCAGTCACATTACCAACAAAAGTGACTAAAAAGTTGCTTATAGTTGTTATCCATTACTTTTTTGGTGAAAGTAATCTGTAAAGTAATTTAGCTACATTTCTGATGAGGTTAATAACTAGTAATTTATTTTTTTCAGTTACTAGCACAATGCCGAGAATGAGTGAAACATTTTAGTTTGAAGGGACAGTATTTGAGTTAAATAAGCTTTGTTTGCCTCAGATCCGTTCATCCATTAACACAAGCATGGATGTTCTTTCTTAAGTGAGACCATTTTAGACCATTTAAACGTGCTTCTTGAGATGTTCAGTTGTTTATTTGAGGTCTACATGCAGATAAGGGCAATATTGGGATTTTTTATTTACAGTTTTCAATTTCACAATAACAATATATATTACATGCAAAACAACACAGAGGAAATAAAGCACCAAGTCGAACACAAGCAGAGAGCAGAAACGTTACAGAAAGGGGGACTTCCTCTGTATTTTAGTAATATTGAATGTGTTAGTAAACCATATATACTGTTTGTTTTGAGACAAGTTCTTGTTACTGGAGATCTTATAAAAATATGTTGCTTTTGGCTTGCATCACGTCAGTCAACAATCACACTTCATTACTTCTGACCGCTGCAGCCTTTAGACCAATAATTGGCCACACACTTCTCACTTGTTACATCAACTTTTATTATGTTCTGGACGCTGAGCTCTGAAGTCGAAAGCCCAAAATAGAAGCAGTGCATCCATTCTTCCACTGTTTCTTTATCCAGCTTACTACTTAATGACCTCAGCGCTGGTTTCCCATGTTTTTTTGCTAATTTTCCAACATGTCAAAGGAATAGACCAATAAAATTACACGTCTTTTTATGAATTAAATAAACAAGCAAATGCTCTGTTGGTGTGAACTCAGGATTTAAAGTCTCTCTGGGATCCATGATGGCTGATTCGGCCAACGTACGAACCAAACATGGAATTCACGGCAGATCATTTTAAGCTCCTTTCATCCCACTAAGAAGCTTTTACGCTACTATCTGTTTAAATAGCTCTTCCTGGGGTCTGCAGCCTGTCTTTGCTTTACAATCTCTGTGTACACCGAGTGTCATTCTCGCTCCCACAGACAATCAATCATATCAAACTCCTTTTCAGTTTTTCTGGACGAGGGAGTCCCTCACCTCTCACATTTACATTCTTATTCTACTCCATTTATTTCTCTAAACCACAGGATTTTTTGCTCAAAATCAGGAAAACGCAACCACAAATTACTTTATAATTACTAATGTAATAATAATATGCTTCTGTCTTCACAGTTAGACAGAGTCATCTCTTACTGGGAAAACTAATATGTAAAAACGACTATTCTTGTGACAAAAGTCAAAAAATGAGCTGATAGGTGGCCATTGGCAATCTTGATAAATTGGAAATGAGATAACTTTTTGCTGTATTTGAAAATCTACATAGGAACTGCTTATTGTCTCAGTTTAAAGCTCCGCACATTTAAAGAAACACTGATACTTTTTAGTGAAAAACCTTAAATCTCAGCTTTTCTGCAGGGACCACACAGGTGGTTTTGCATAACTGCGTACTGGCATACTGCAGTGAAAAAGAGAATGAATGGGAGTTTCATGCACTGATGTCAGCATTTTCTGTAATGACTTCAGGTTGACTTACATCTGATTGTTTTCATAGCTAATTCCCCATTGCCCCTTTTATTCTGTGTTTTGAAAATTTTTTGCCTCATCAGTCGTCGATTCTGTGTCAGTTTTGTAGCTGAGAAAATGATTTTCTTTAGGTTCTGGTCTTGCAACACCAAATAAGAGACCTGATCATGTTTAAACAAAGGAAAAATGATGTCACTGTCATAGAAAGTCAAAGCAAGGGGCTACACAGCTAACTTGCTAACAGCTCTAATAAAGGTTGAAGGCAGCAGTTGACCTTTAAGACCTTTTCTGGGGGAAATTGTAAAAACAATATCAGTAAAAATTCAATGATAGTGATTACAAATCAGAAAAAAGAGAAGAACCCTGGACCCACAAAATGCTAAAATGCTGAATTCACACAATTTCGGCAAAACGGTGTCACCAAATGACTCAGGGAATGTGACAAGGAGGGCGTTTGTGCAAGAGGTCTTTCATACAACAAGTTTATTTTACCTTACCCTCATGCCACCCTCATCAAGCTTTGGAGGGAGACTCTTCCTCAGAGGTCTAACTTCCAGTTATTTTGTTGACTTCCAGTTATTTTGCTGTTCCAGTGTAATTACCCTGACACACCATTTGAATGAGCTGCTGTGGCTGGGTTAAAATATTTTGAGCAGCTCATTTAGAAATGGAACAGATAACCAACAGCGTCAGAACTAATCAGTGTCATCTGATCTCACAAAACCACTTCACTAAAACAAAATTACTTTTATTTCTCTCTTATATTAGTTTCAGATTTTGATTCATTTTTTTCCTCCACAATAAAAGAGCTGTTAAATTTCCCTCCATCATTCTTTTTGCTTTTGTCAGACTCCATCTCTTGATCCTGCTTGTGATGCACTCTTTGCAGTGGATCCTTTTTCTATCTTCTAGTTGTAATTTAACCTTTTGTGCATGTCCAGATCCCTTATACAGGGTTAAAAATACTGTAATTAAATGATTCTTCGGAAGGCATTTTATGATTAAATCTGATATAAAAGAAATCAGGGCCAGACAGATGTGCTATTTTTACATTCACTTCCTTTCCCTTTATACCCTTCATGTTTTTATTCATTTCCATGTAGGCAGGTGGTCTCTTCAGGGATTCAGTGGCCCTGAGTGTTCTTACTGCAGGTACTGTGCTCCGTAATATCTGATCTGGTCGGGGTCCAACATTGTCTGTCTGCATGTAGCTCAGATCCCCACCTTCCTCTGGGAGTCCCATCACCTCGCCAGCTCTCAGCTGCTCCTTAGTTCACAGGAAAGGATCCATTTTCAGCAGAGCAGCTTGGTTTTGGATGTAAGGAGTCGGTGCTGCGTACATGTGTACAGTATGTGGAGATGAGAAGTGCAACGCCACTTTGCTTGACTTCCTGAATGCCCACTGGAGACAAAACTTCCCCCAGTTTAGAAATGCTTCTCAGCACCCTCTGTCCTCGCACCAAAGGACAACGCTTAAGACCCACATGCCAGCTTGTGTGGACCTTCTTCACACTCGGCTGCTTCAGACTATAGAGCACATTCCAGCGAGGGTGTCGGGTCAGTGCAAGCGCTGAAGGACACGCAGCGCTTTGCAGGCTGCAGTAATTTGTTTAACCTCTGATTAGGCCCAGGAATGTCGACTATGGAGAGACACTACAGGTCCCGACAGCATCGTTTGACACTTTGGCAATCTGTCTTTGCCACTAGTAAGCAAGCAAGCGAGTCACCACCAGACAAAAGCCACTCCACTGCCTGGGCAGGGACAGAGTTTTGATGTTTGCACCATCTGGTTTGGTCCAAAAAAAGGAGGAAGAAAAGCATGTCTATCTGTGGGATTTATCTCAAGTCTTTCTGTGCAACAAGCTTCCTTTTCATGAAATCCACTATTGTATTTGCATCGGAAGATTTCAACTGATGTTGGAGATCTTATCATGAAAGGAAGCTTTAAAAGAAAGACGTAATGAGGGCTCAACTAAGAAACACCGACTTTAACCTCGCTTCTATCATCACATCGACTTGGCACAAAAAACGCAGCCTCGACGCAGATTGAAAACATTAGTGCATCACATGCTTTTTTATTTAATCTAGCAACACAACACTGACCACATGTTACAAAAGATGTTTAAATAAAATCTGCAAAAATCTGGAATTTAATGAGGTAAAAGCAGAGTTATCAAAGGCACATTTCTCCAGGGTTATTATCCTAACTGTCATTTTCTATGCTCAACTTCAAAACATCATTGTACTTCTGGCAGAGTAAAAACATCAAAAAAAGAACAGTTTTCCTCGGGAAGGCGGCCCTGCATACACACACATTAAATTATACAATTTTAGTATGCTAATAAACATGTCAATTGTAGTTTTATAAGTTCCAGATACTCTTTATCTTCTCACCACATGTACCTTTAGTAAATACTGCGAAGTAGATTCTGTTGTTACAGGCTGGAAGTTATGAAATATGTGTTCGCACGGATCACTGGTGGATTCATTAATTTCATGCTTCATATCAAATTTCAGCTCCTTTTTTTTTAGAGCTGCATTGATGAGAAACAGAAACAGGCTGGACTCTTAGGCTGCGTCATGTTGATGCCTGCAGAAAATACCTTCAATGTAACTTATCTTAAAGCTGGGGTAGGCAACGTCTGGAAATCAAGCTAGCTGTAGCATGAGACTCCCAAGGAAGCAA
>MDSQ01000329.1_pt1 | contig 11208 bp, 7 predicted proteins | sample 1008251 | NCBI WGS metagenome assembly MDSQ01 (sample SAMN05526597, study PRJNA338239) | gut metagenome | isolation source: Hindgut content | host: Naso unicornis | place: Saudi Arabia: Red Sea | collected 2016-05
TCACACACACACACACACACACACACACACACACACACTTCCACTCCACATGCTGACGTTTGTCCTGATCTGATGACTCATTCAGTTATGAGTCTTATGCTATTTCTATATGAATACAGATGCACTTCTTTTTTTGGGAGGCACACACACGCACAAACACTCAAAGGCATCATGCTCGGCTGGTAATGATGTGAAATGCTGAAGATCTTGCTCTAGTATAAAGATGCCTATGTAAAAAAGAAATTTGGGGTGCAGTTTGTTTCATTTTAACACTATATTCAGATCTGAGACGTTCAAACTATTTGCTACATTCATACAAAGCACTGTACAGGACAGACTTCCCATCCTGAATTTGATTGGATCAGTTTACTTACTGCCAGCATTAGTCCAAAAAATGTGTTTGTGTCTTTCCTTTGCGTACGGAAGCCGAGAGCGGCCATGGTCGCTACTATCTTTTGTCGTTCTGTTCTGTTATCTGTTATCACAGGAAAACAAGGCTCGTTTTCCTGTGACAATGGTATAAAAAAGCCTGTTGTTTCCTCTTTTCTAATAACTTTTATTAGAGATCTGGAGTGCCAAATAGCAATAGCAACATCAGGTCAGGCTAATCAATCAAAGTTGCCGTCTCTACTTTACTTCCCCATAGTTTATATACAGTCATTTTAAGGTGTTGCATGGCGGCTGCAGTGTTTTCACTGAGGTTCAGTGTGAAGCTCGCTGTCATTATGCTGAAACCCCCACAAGTAAAAATCAGGCTTATGCCTTGAACAGCTGTAGTCCACAGACGCATGTGAGCCTGAAAATGACAACTTAAGAGTTATTTGCTGGATTACTTTTCAACACACGAGCCAGTTATTAACGAAAAATTGAAGAAACTGCTTATAAAAGTAAATTTATATGAAATTAATACGCCAACAGAGAAATTTAAAGCAAACATTTACCAAGCAATAGTAAAAAATAAAAGAAGTTGTGACAGGTTTTTTCTTTTCCAGTAACTAAGTGAGGATGTGCAGTTTGAACTGTATGACTGTCACATTACACTTAACCTTATTGGAAGTGTTGCTTAAAGAGGAAAGCCCTCATGTTTTTGTGTCTGTTTCCCACACAACCACTGACAAGTACGATCACTACAGGCCCCGCCCCCCCCCCACTGAGGAATAAATCCACACTTTTCAGCAGCCTGTGCTTCACTTTGTGTGTTTGGCTTGGCCCAGGCACACACACCATCATAAAATTCAGTGGAAAATAAACTGGAGAGCCCCACTCCCCACCCTCTGACTATCTGCACACACCAGGAAGACCTCCAGCTGACCCTTATCTGACGCTGTCAATCAGCCCGGCCCGGAGAAGGAAAGGAGAAAGAGTTACAGATAACAGGACCTGGGGAAGAAGCAGAGCAGCAGGAGAAGTGAAAATGATCCTCTTGGTTTATCTTTTGATGTCTCTCTGTTGTTGGGGTCTGAATGGAGCTGCAGCAGGAGGCTCAGCACTGGAGAGGATAGAGAAATGTGGCACCAGCTGCTCTCAGGTAAAGTGCATCCTCAGGAACACTCTCACTCAATATGTTATGTCCTTTTACTAACTCCATCTGCTGTCCACTTATGGTTACTGTTGCCAAGTCTACAGTGCAGCAACTGTGACTCATTCTACTGCTGCAATCAGTAATATTACTTATGTTGTACACCGTTCTGGGGAACTGGGCGTTTTTAGTAGACAATGACTTTCCTAGAGGGCTCTGCAAGTATGAGTCAAACAGTTTAAGATGATTGTGCACTTAAGCAATGCCATATAAACAGTTCCAACACTTTTTTTGAATCACTTATGAGTGTAATAATGTCTACAGTGCAAGGATACATCAAAGGTGAGCGTGCATACAAGCACGCATGCTGTAAAAGACTCTGCTACCAAGCTAATGTTAAGTGAGCTGCTCTCTATTCTTTGACAGCTACAGTAGTTTTTTTCCATCCCGTACAATATCCTCACTTTATCATTTACTCAAACCCGCCCCAAGGAGGAAACCAAACCAACTGAGAATCAAGTTGAGGGTAACGTTGACAGATTTACTTTCCCTTTTAGCAGTGGTGGAACGTAATTAAGCACTTGTACTCTAGTACTAAATGAAAATACAAATGTGAGGTCTTTTTACTTCACTGTATACTCTGCATACGCAAATATTGTGCTTTTCACTCCATTTCACTCCAGATTTCTCTTACGAATCAGACTGCAATGATTCACACCTCTCCTTTCCAGTGAAAACTTTCCGTCTTGGATTCGATTATTTTAATTAACTGCTAAACAATTTTGATTAACTGAATGATTATGTGTTCCTTATTGGGTCTGAAATGATTGATAATTGATTTAAAACCCCCCTAGGCTCATACAGATTTTTTCCTAAACTCATGAAAAGTTGTCTTTTTACAAATATGTGTTGCACAACAGAGACCAACGCCACAAACCTATGATGGTCTTCTAGAAAATAATGCATTTCTGTACATTAACTATCCAAAAATACAGCAGTAAAGCAGCTCCGCCTTAAGCAACCAGAGTAACTCAAGTTGCAATGTACGCTTTAATGCGGCAGTAATATTAATCCCCCAAAAATCCTATAAAATAGTAAAACACTAACAGGGACCATTTTCTTGCAGAATGAGTGTCTTTGGTCATACTTTGCTGATTACATGCTTTAACTTGCATAAGTAACATTTTTACAAGCACTGTCTCTCATGAAATGAATAGACTTAGAAACTCTGACGATTTTAGCTGTAAACCTTTTTCTTCATGTTGCAAGTGCCCATAAAGAAATCACTCTCATTTTCACGTGTCTACATGTGCGCAAAGACATAAATCAGCGTCCCAACGTTTTCGTCAAGATATTTTTTATCAGTTTGAAACTCAAATATGAGCTGTGTTGACTTTCCAACATTGTTATTACCTATTGGGCAATACGAATTACCACACACGCTGTTTGGGCTGCCGATCACTGTTTGGTTCAATAACAGAAAGAAGGAACATTGCCTCATAAAGAACATAAGCAAAGCGCAGCAGAGAATATTTACCCAAAGCATTCGGTAATAAACGATGAATGACATTCCTCACGTCATTCAACTGAAAACATACACTAATTCTGTCAATCATACTGCCGCACAGTAATAATAGTGCATTAAAATATTTGGGATTGTGCTTGGGGGACGCATTTTCCAGCTGATGAATAAACAATAGGGTGAATTTTTGTTTTGGAAGTGAGCCTATGCAAATTCACACCACTGTATTTGTACTCTGACCTTGATGATGCACATGGTTGCATAAGTTGCATCCTTGTCTGGAATGTTGTCATCAGTGTAATTCCCTATAAATTTAGCACAGGCTCTGGTTGCAGCTACCTACTTAAAGCACAAGCGGGACAAAGACAAGTGGGATCTTGATGAATTCAGAGAATTTTCTTTTTGGATTTTGGAGCTTGTCTGTTGGACCACAACAAGCTGCAGCAAGGATACAAACTGGTTGGGTCCAACCCGAGAGAACAATGAGGATGTACGACGCTCCAGATTGCTCGGGAATTCCCTTATCAGCGGAGCTGCTACTTTTTTGCTCTTTGTTAAGAATTACTCTGTCACATGCAGCTCGCACTGAATAAAAAGATACACGGAAAAGAGTTACAGTCTTCTTCACCTGAGTGTCTCTTTTCTCTCCTTTTCTCTCCTTGCAGGGCCTGCACTGCAAGACCAAACCAGATTGTGAGTATAAACATGCATAGTTGCAACATTACATCTTCATTCATGCGTGCACACAGGACATGATCCTGCACTAACATTCGCCTGATAATGCATGTTGCTATGGAGATTCTACTATATGCATTTGATACGTCCATGTGTTTGTATTTTACTGTTACGTTGCCAGAGAAACTGTAATTGTTGCTCCGAGTTACTGGGTTTAAAAAGTCAATGAACCCACGTTTAAACCTCAAACGATGCCAAAACCTCCCTATGAAAGCATATTAATCTTTTATGAAGATCTGAAAACACAGTGACCCGCTTATTATGAGGTTAAATGCGTACCCGACATGCAATGAAGCAAATACACAGTATAATATTCAAACTCAGCTACACAGTGCATCTCAGGCATGTGAGTGGGTGTTAAATGAAACTGTACTCACTGTTTGTTTTCTCAGTAAGTGACAGAGGCTGATTTAAATGTTTGCTGCACAGCTGACATGGAAGCTCACACCCAATGGAATAGCCTCCCGTGATCTTGACCGCATTGTGTATTTGACTTAATTGGGAGCGTAATACCAGAAACACTCACCTTAAACGCAATGGAAAAATGTACCACTCTTGGTATGACTTCGGCGAAAAGAAAAAAAAAAAAAATTGGCATCCGTGAAGACCTTATGTGCTGTGACAGATCATGTGATACACATACTTTTATTTTATCTGGCCCTTTCCTGTGTAGATTTGTTTCCTCCTCCGTGTCAGAACCCTGCTGATGGTGTCAACACTTCCACTGTATTCCACAACATCAGCCTCTCCACTGTCATGAGGTGTGAGGGGAAGCAGAAGTGCTCACTTCATCTCAAAATCAAAACCCAGTTACAACTTACCGGTATGTAAATGTGATGACTTAAAACACTTGCTACAGGCTTTCATTGTAAATGGTAAATGGACTGTATTTATATAGAGCTTTTGTAGTCTTACAGCTACTCTAAGAGCTTTTACAACGCAAGTCTGCATTCACTGCAAGGGGGCTTCTTTATAAAGAACCGACCTGTTCATTAGGAACTCATACGCACACATTCACACACTAATGGAACAGCCATTAGGAGCAAATCAGGGTTCAGTATCTTGCCCAAGGACACTTCCACATGTAGACTGGTGGGATCGAACCACAAACCTCCTGATTGGTAGATGACCTGCTCTACCTACTGAGCCACAGCCGGCTGCTAAAATTACCATTCAGTTGCTGCTGTTCTTTTTTTAAAAAAAAAATTCCTATCCACAAGGTTAGAAACTCTAATTAGCAGTCACCACATTAGGAAGTCCTTTTGTAATGACTAAGTGAGTGACAAACACTGACTCTTTGACTGCAAATAAGTCAGTTTCCAGCACTTGGCGAAAGGCCACTACATTCTTTTAATTTGCTTCTAATAAATCTTCAATTGGATATTTATGAAATAGTCTTTTAAAGTCCTCTCTGTTTTGTGCACTGCTTTGGCAATAACATCACTAATTTGTTCGTGCCAATAAAGCAAATTTGAACTTGAACTTGAAAGAAACACGCCACTTAATTGCACAATAACAGTTCAGCCACGAACACAAAATATTAAAATTAAGTAAAGAAAAATATCTTGCTTTCAACCATAGATCGTGAGAAGGAGAACAGCAGATTGATCTTGCTCGTAAAAATAATCTCCTCTGGTCTGTGTGCCGTTCTGCTGACTGGGCAGGCTGGGAAAATACACTGTAAAAGACAAGACAGGACTCTCCAATCTCCTCCCTGATGGTCTCATTTGCTGTTGTAGATGAGATTTGTGGCCTCAGTATAAAATTAAGACTGCGTCACACCCAGTTAAAAGTTCCTCATAGGGACTCTAAACCCTGATTTCCATTTTTAGCTGATCTTGTTGTGTGTTATCTTCTTTTACATTGTCATAATAAGGAAGTGTCAAATGCCATTTGAGGTCCAGGCAACATGTGACAACTCATGGTTTGAAACGGTTATCGCTGATGACTCATTTAAAATGTGCAGATTTACAGTGAAGGAAGGAAAACAAGTTTCCATGCTGCATCTTTTGTTTTTGCATGGTGGAAATGTCAATTGACTTTTTATTATTTTTTATTCTGCACCGAGGGCCCGGTCTGATAAGGTGCAGATCAAAGCACACATGCAGGCACACTTGTCCACATAAACGGCACAGTTCAATAACCCTAACCTTTATTGACTTCCTCCCTTTATGGACTTGAGTGGGGAAATCCCTTCAGTTCCCTTTTAAGACTTTCATCCATTCAGCCAAAATGTGACACGTTGTTGCTTGTGTATCACACTTAAACCAATGCAGACTCACAGTGTAATGCATAACCACTTGTTTAATGGTTAACTGACTGGTTAGTGGTAACTGTTTCCATTGACGACTGTGCTTTTTTTCCCTTCATGGCACCTGACTTTGACTTAATTTTCTCCCCAGAGCCAATTCATGGGGTGTCCGTCTGCACCGCCAGTGCAGGGATGATGACCAACTGCCAAATTTTCAGCTTCACTAAAACATCGAGGAAAAGAATGTCTGGGCTGCAGGTACAATTGAAGGAGCAGTGTTTATCATTTTGCAAGAACCGATACAAATATTAAGTAGTAAGAAAATTCTATATCCAATACATCGGCCAATTATGTATATGTAATATATCAAATATATGTGACAAAGATATGTAATGGAGGCAGGATATCTCACATTTTTACAAACTTTAACTTTATTCCAAACATCAGTGCACTGAACAGTAAACACCTCACTCATTAGTTATTAAATAAGGGTCGATCTCTGCTCGACAAACTACGTAATAACACCATTTTAAATCTCTAGTGCGAGCATTTTTTCCCACCTTTAAAACATTTTTAAAATATTGATGCGTATCGCATAACATACACGCCAATACTGATATATCTGCGATAGTCAATATCAGCCGATATATCAGACTGGTCGGGTCCAAGTGTAAAACATATAAAGAATGAACTAAAAATATCAACAGAATGTGAAGAAGTAACTGATGTTATTTTAAAGATATCTGTGAATTGTGCTGCAGAGATACCTACCCAAGTTAGCATGCTAACAAGCTAGCTCCAAGTTGTCCTGTCATGAGATTAATTGCCCTGTGAAGTTAATGTGAAATACACTTGAGTTACACTCAATAGAAACAAAAAAACTAAACAAAACCATCAGGGTTTATCTTTCCACTGTCCAATCAAAAACTAAATGCTGAGCATAAAACCCATTAGAGTTATTCTCGCTCCTCTCCTGTTTCACGCCACTGCCACCCAGCTTGTCATATTGTAGTCTCTGGGGTCAGAGTCCTTCTGTTAGAGTGAGTTTCATGTCTCACCTGTTGTGTAAGCAGGCAAATGCTGAGAAAGAGAAATAAACATTTTAAGGAATGCAATTGCACTGCTAAAGCAGGAAATTCAAACAATACCTTTTGCAGCATGTTTTGCATCAGTCAGACACCATCCATTTTTTTTTGCGCAGCATAAATTTACTGTCAGTCGATACAGCATAGGTCCAAATATGTACAGCAAGACCGCTGAACTCTGACGGACATGTGACAGCTTGTGTGTGCTTATTTGCTCTCTTGTTGAAGGTGGAAGTTGAGAATGATTGCACTGTCATTTCACCGAGCCAACAAGTCAAAGTGACGGTGAAAACTGTGCCAAGCTACTGTGACATAACCTGGACGAGCACCTATGAAGCTCCAAGTAAGAATATGTGCAAGTTTGCGTACTTATGCAAATACGTGCATGAGATCATGGTGATGAACAAATAGGGAAGTGAGTCTGTAGCTGCTTTGTATTCCGAGTAATAGTAAATAACTTGGGCCGGTAAATGGTGTCCGGTACGCAAAATATTATCTTGACATTGATAGTGATAAGTGACATTAGAAAATATTTGACCCACAGTTTTGTTAAAATGAAGGTAAATGATCTATAAGGATAAACTGTAGCAGTTGGATATTATGTAAAAGTTACACACACAGGAGTGTAGGCTATAATTAATTCAGACCAGTGGTTCTCAAACTGCTGCGAGGCACAGAGCCAGTCACTGCAGGAGAGGCATTGATGATCAAGGGAAAAACACTGAATGAAATGAATATAATTTATGTCAGGAAAATAAGCAGGATATGCTAATGTTATCATGCTGACCTTTATTTCAATAAAATTTAATGAGGATTTGAAAAAAGTTTTTTAATTTGATGCTCCACTATAACTGTTAATGATTAAAGATGTGTGAAAAAGATGTGTTAAAAGATGTGTGTGTGTGTGTGTGTGTTTGGCCTCTGAATTACTATGTTAAACATTATTATTTCTCCACAGAATGCAGCAATGAAGATTTGCGAAGAAATGTCCCAGAATGCATCAGTAAGTGCATATTTTTAGCAAACAAGGCAACAAGCATGCTTATGTTTTAAGCCAGGGGTTTTTGTCAGATGTTCTACATGTAAGTTAGCCCCGAGAAATTAATTCAAAGAGTAACTTTCTCCTCTGGGATGGTTTTGAATGAATCCATTTCACATATTTGAAGACGTAAAAGAGATCCAATATTTATCACAATGATATTTAGAAAAAAACGGAGAAAACCCAGAAAAATTACCCTTATTTTGTTGAAGTTTTCTTCTTCGTTCTCTGACCCCTCGGATTTATCCTGTGACCCTTTGGGGGTCCCCGGCCTCAGCTTGCGAATCACTTTCACAGGCTATCTTTTGTAGGCCCTCATATATACTTATAGTGAGATGAAAACCTCACACTAACTTGTCTCTTACAGCTGGGAGGCTGTCGTATGATGTAAATCCAGAGAGGAAGGAGCTAAGCGTCAGTGTGTCAGACATGCTGGAAGATCACAACTACCACCTCCGTCTGTGCAGGAAGGACTTCATCTGCCTTGGCACAGGAGCAAGTTCACTGGTTAGTTCCTATATTTATTGGACACTGAAGAACAGAATGTCTGCTTTAGTTGTAAAATATTAACAATGAGCTGTACTTCACACGGTAGAGGGACGTTATACATTCTTCCCTCCTGGCAATATGGCTACCTCTGTTGAGGGTTTGCAAATGAGTAACAGTTAAACAGTTGAAAAGTAAAAAGCAGTATAAATACTTTGGGATCTGTGTCATCACCACACATCAAGAGGGACCTGAGCTCCTCTCCCCCATGTTCAAAGGCTTCCAGGATAGTCGAACTGGGGACCCTAAATCGCCTGTCGATGAAGCTGCGTTTCGACCAAGCAGCACTGTACAATTCAATACGGTATAGTACTCCTTAGAATGGTAAACCTTAGGTTTGGCTTGCGTTTCCACTGTCAACCATCTACCATACCCTTACTTAGTAGGCGGGGTATATGCTGGATGATGACAGCCCTGTCAGCTACAAAAGTATCGTAACATCATAGCAGCGAGATACAGTGCAGCCTGCCAATGAATTCCACAAAGAAGAAGAAAGCATCACTTCTTTGTTGTTAAGGAGATATTTAAATGTGGCCCATATTATTCATTCATTCATTATCCATAGCAGCTTATCCTTTGCAGGGTAGCGGGGGTGCTGGAGCCAGTCCCAGCTGACAATGGGTGAGGACAGGGTACAACCTGGACAAGTCGGCAATTCATCGCAGGACTGACGTATAGAGACAAACAACCATTCACGCTCACATTCACACCTATGAGCAATTTAGAATCACCACCTAACCTAACCTGCATGTCTTTTGGACTGTGCGTGGAAGCCGGATTACCTGGAGGGAACCCATGCAGACACGGGGAGAACATGCAAACTTCACACAAAATGGTCCTACGCCAGCCAGGACCCTCTAGACATTGGGCAAAAGGACCTGAAATTGAACGCAGGACATTCTTGCTATGAGGCAACCGTGCTAACCACTAAGCCACCGTGCTGCCCAGCCCGTATAGTGTTTGTCCTTTATTCCCCTGTTGCACAGAAGTGACGATTTTGTCGACCAATTAAAGGACTGCAGTGTGTCTTGCTCCACCCTTTTCAGAGCCATATCAGTGTGCCTCGTACCCCGACAAAAGGATAATCAAAAACATGATGTATGGATCAGTTATTTCATCCTCAGCTTTTGACAGTCGAATTGCAAATAATTGTGTGTCATACCTCCAACCTTTACATGCCGGATCAGTGTGCTTGGTACCCCAATGGAAGGGTGACCAAAAACCAGGATGGTACCGATCAGTTATTTTGGTATTACCCAAAACTTTTCACAGTTGAAATGCACATAATTTCGTGCCGTATTGAATCAAACCAAACCGAACCAAACCAAACCAAACTGTACTGCGCTGATGAAATGCAGCTTCAGTGGCCCACAAATGTGTACTCTCACCCACTGGGAGCTGTCCATTGCCCTGCAACCCTTTACATGATGCATTACAGGTACAGATGATGAATGGAAGGACCTTGCACATCCAAAGTCCTGCTTTTGATGTGGTTTACCATTAACTTACAATAATCCTTTGTCTATGAAAATTAATCATCTTCTCTTATCATGAGCACTGTGAACATCCCTACAAATGATCTTTGAATGTCAGAGCACCCTCTGAAACCTGAAACCTTTCTCCCTCCAACCAGTCAATGAGTTAGAAGGTCATTCACTTTGAATAGTAAATCATTAAATTTACTTACTCTCTGACATACTGTCTTTACCTCTTAGTATAGATCTCCAGTTTGAAACCAGAAAACTCTCACAGCTCAGCTGAAGCCTTCCAGTGGAAAAAATCATTTTCAATCATTTGACTCAGAAATGACAACGAATTGTCAAACACCAACCCATAAACACATACATGCACTTACACACAATGTCAAAGAAAGATGGACAAATATTTTATGTTTTGTTTACCTTCCAGATTAGGAAGGAGGAACCTGTGAAGAAAGCCACCCTTCCATACTCCCGACCTTTGCCCTGCCTGTGCATTGAGGTAAAGTTACCACCAACACTGCTTGTTGCAAGCACATTGGATCTTTGTCCACTAAACATTTACAATTAATTTGAGGAGAATTTCATTTTTTGCACATCATGCCTTATAATAAGGATTTTTACAATCATATAAAATGTTCTACATCACTTGTACGACTAACGGTGCAGTGCCGAGAGCTGTAGCTCATTGCTAACATCACTACTAGCTTCCACAATGGATTCAAAGGTGAATCGCCAGAATCCTTCAAAAAACACAATAAACACTTTCAAAGACGACGAACTCAGTGGTCCGTCCGCTGATGTTCTGATGCAAAAATCATCACATAGTATGCTTTGCATTGAGTTTTATTTATCTGTTTATAAAGACCATTGAGTTTCACAGACATGGCCTTGAGGTTTGGATATCCCTCCGCTGCCCGACACCGGAAGATGGATTCTTTTGGAAAGTTTGTAGTTTTCTGTTGATCACTAGCAGTGTTGTGCAAAAATAATGTTAGCCTAACTTTACACTTAGTCCGCACCTCTATGGCAG
>MDSQ01000330.1_pt1 | contig 11201 bp, 10 predicted proteins | sample 1008251 | NCBI WGS metagenome assembly MDSQ01 (sample SAMN05526597, study PRJNA338239) | gut metagenome | isolation source: Hindgut content | host: Naso unicornis | place: Saudi Arabia: Red Sea | collected 2016-05
ACTACGGGGATAGCTTGGTTATGCTTAGTCGGTTGCGACTATCGACCAAGAACCCTGTGACTTTAGTCATGGGAGGTTCAGTGTCTACTTAATAAGTGGTAAAATCGTAATTATATCCGAATGTGGTCTTGGAATTACATGTACAGATACTACCTCGCCTAACCTAGATGCCGCCTCAGCTCCACTTTCCGTAGCCGCTTTAACTGCACCAACATCACCTTGTACGATTACTGTTACAAGCCCTGAACCTATTTTTTCAGTTCCCACTAACTCTACCTCTGCTGCTTTTAACATTGCGTCTGCTGCTTCTATTGATGCTATTAATCCTCTTGTTTCAATCATTCCTACTGCTTTCATATTATTATTCCTCCAGTTATCTTTAATTTTATTTAATAATTTTTTAATTTCTGCATGTGGATTAGATATAGTAATTGCTACTTTTAAAGCCTGGTTCGATAACCTTTCACCCATATCTCTAACTAGCTCCATCGCAACTTCTACACCAGCCACCGTGCCCGCTACTATAATAGTTACTAACCTTCCTCCTAGTGTTTTCTCACATCCTACAAGTTCTACGTCACATGATTTTAAAAGCTCATTTAGCACAATAACTGCATTAGTAAAAAAAGAAATTTCAATAACCCCAATTGCAGGTGCAACTGTTTTAGAACTACCGTTAAATTTCACTTTTGAAATGCTAGCCAGACGTTTTGTCCCTTCATAGGGGTTGTCTATTATTTTTGTAATTACCTCATCTGCCCTAGTAAATTGTTGATGGGCCACCTCAACAGCCACTCTAACATCTGAAATACTTCCCTCAAACTTAACCTGTACTGTTAATGGAATGTAGGCATTCGTATCTTTAGGATTGATAGTATCTACACCCATAATTCTAACACCGGCATTTTTACAAACTTTATCAGCTACTTGTAAAGCTGTCCCATATCCTGCTACCTCTATAAATCCTATAGCCATATGCACTACCCTCTTTTATCAAATTATTCTAAATCCACCATCACCAAGCACACATCTTCTTTGTCTCGTAAATGACATTGCATTGGTAATTCCCTCACCTGTTGGACCTGCTATAGTCATAGTCGTATGCCCTTCGCCGCCAAATCCTACACCTGCTAAAGTGGACGCATTTTTTACAAATACTGTAGTTTCTACTTTGCGTGCAAACGCTGTTAAATTATCAATACTTTGCGAAAACATAGATGCGGTGTGACGGTTACCTTGTTCTGCTATAAGCGCATAATCAATAGCTTCCGTTAAATTATCACATTTTACTATTGGTAGCACTGGCATTAATTGTTCCAACATTACAAATGGATGATTATGTGCTACTTCGCAAATTAGTAACTTATAATCCGAATTATCCACTACCCCTATAGCCTCTAACATCTTCCTCGCATCTTTTCCTACCCAATTTTTAGCCACATGATAACCAGAACTATCATGAGTTAATACTAAATCCATTATTTGTTGTAAATGAGCGTTAGTTAATAAAAATGCACCAGCCTCAACCATATAATATATAAAATCTGCGTACACTTCCTTTTCTACAAACACTTCCTTCTCTGCTATACACAAAATATTATTATCAAACGATGCTCCCATAAATATCTCAGTTGCAGCAGTTCTAATATTAGCAGTCTTATCCACAATAACTGGCGGATTACCAGCTCCAGCCCCTATTACTTTTTTACCCGATTGTAACAGCGACCTCACCATCCCCATCCCTCCAGTACCTACCATCATTCTGATTTTTGGGTGAGTACTAAGTAGTTTTACACTATCCATAGTAGGCTCCTTTACCATCGTAACCAAATTTAACGGCCCGCCAGCTACTTCTATCATTTGATTTATACGCTCTACTAAATATGTACATGATTTTTTAGTGCCTGGATGAACATTAAACACCACACTATTACCTGCTGTTAACATAGAAATTACATTATTAATAATAGTTTCCGTCGGATTAGTCACAGGTGTAACAGCTCCAATTACCCCAAAGGGAGCATGTTCGATTATTGTTAAACCTTCATCTCCTGATATAGCCTCTGTTTTTAAAATTTCTATACCTGGCGTTTTATTAATAGCCAACAAGTTTTTCTTAACCTTGTCCTCATATTTACCAAGCCCCGTTTCATCATAAGTCATCTTAGCCAACGTATTTACCTCTAAAGTAAGTTCTGTCCTTAAAGCAGTAATTAACTTATCTCTATCTTTTAACTGATACTCTTTAGAATAAACTTGCTGAGCTTTATCCGCTGCCTCAACTGCTTCATCTACAGTTTCAAATATACCGTACTTAATTCTATTACTAGCTACAATTCCTACAATCTGATTATCTGGCAAATAAGTTTTTACCACTGGTTTATCCATCAAAGCAGGTGCTATATTTGCTAAAACCTGTTTAATAATATTATCAATATCTAATTCGTTAATTTCCATCAGTTCCCTCCTCTTATGCTATCTAAAATCTGTCTAGTAATCCTATTAGTCAAATCATCAATTAACATATCCTTTTCATTATCCCGCACATTACCTAAATTAGTAGCCTCCATACTACAACGAGGTACACCACCTGCACTTACTCCTAACATCTCTCTAATTTTAACCAGTTCATCTACTTGCTCACAGCTTAATTCATTTGCCCTACCTATAATTTTCCCTGTATACATCAATACCGTTGCATAATACTCTAATGACTCCAACCTATAATATGCTTCAAAAATATTTTTGCCCCAAGTTAATGCACCATGATTTGCAAGCAATACCGCATTATGACTTTTGCAATATGGTGCAATCGAATTTGGAACCTCTTGACTACCAGGAGTTGCATAATGTGCAATAGGCACCGAGCCTAAATTAACTACTGCTTCTGGTAATATCGCCTGGTCAAGACTAATCCCTGCTATAGCAAACGACGTTCCTACTGGTGGGTGTGCATGAGTTACTGCCATAATATCTGGATTTTCCTCATACACCCTAATATGCATTTTTACTTCTGATGACGGCTTACTTTTGCCCATTAACACTTTACCGTCTAATGACATTTTAACTAACATATCTGGTGTCATAAATCCTTTTGAGACTCCTGTTGGTGTAGTCCATATAATACTTTGACTTACTTTGCAGCTAATATTACCGTCATTAGCTGCAACAAATCCCTTATCATACATTCTTTTCCCAACCTCAATAATTGCTTTTTTAGCCTCAAAATCAGATAAATATCCATTCATCTAAATTTGCTCCTCTCAATCTTACCTAGCGTTTTTCCTTATAAATATCTCTTTTAGTGACTCTTCAAACGGAGGGTATGCAATACCATACTCAGTTATAATCCCAGTAATACAATCTCTATTCGTAATATCAAATGCCGGGTTAAAAGTGTTTACTCCATTTGGAGCCATTCTATTGGAATACCAAGTTTCAGTAATTTCCTCCCCTAACCTTTCTTCAATATGAATATCCTTTCCTGTTGCACACTCCATATCAATAGTAGATGTTGGAGCACAAATATATACAGGCACATTATGATACTTTGCAGAAATGGCAAGATTAGCAGTTCCTATTTTATTAGCAGTATCACCATTTGCAGCTACACGATCACAACCTACAAATACAATATTTACCCAACCATTTTGCATAATCATTGAGGATGCTCCATCACAATTTAACGTTACATTAATCCCAGCAGAGAGCAGTTCATATGCTGTTAATCTAGCACCTTGTAATAATGGTCGGGTTTCATCTGCAAAAACTCTAATATTATAACCTTTTTCATGAGCCAAATACATTGGAGCTGTTGCTGTTCCATACTTTGCCGTAGCAAGCTGTCCAGCGTTACAATGTGTTAATATCCCATCACCATCTTTTAACAGCGTTAAACCATACTCACCAATAGTTTTGCAAACCCATACATCTTCCTCTTTAATTGCTACAGCTTCGTTATAAAGTAACTTTTTAATTTCTGCTACAGGCAATTCTTTATTAGCTAAAACTACCGCTTCCATCCTTTTAAGTGCCCAAGATAAGTTCACCGCTGTAGGTCTAGATGAATCTAAATATTCTTTAGCCTCATTAAACTTATCATAAAATATATCAAAATCAACCTCCATAGTTTCCTTCGCAGCTAAATATACTCCCATTGCTCCTGCAATACCAATAGCTGGCGCACCTCTAACTTCAAGCCTATTAATGGCGGTCCATATTTGATTTTGTGTAGTTAACTCCTTTATCACAGTTTCATATGGCAATTTAGTCTGGTCTATAATTACCACTGCACTTTTATCATCATCCAAACTTACAGTTTCATAACTTAAAATACTTCGTTCTTCCATAATGCCTAAATCCTTTCTGATGCAACATCTTTTAATGTATCTACAAACTGCCTTCCCGTTCTATACTGCTTGCTATTCATAATAAATCTTTTCCCTACTAAAATACATACTTTCTCAGCTCTCACTCTGGCATTTTCATCTAATATAGTTGTAATATCTTTTACATTAGCTAATCCCACTATCCTTCTAATCATCTCAAGACCTGCTACTGCTGCAGTATCTGTTAAAACCTCTTCCAAATACCATTCTTTAAATCCATCTGTTTGCGCCATATCATCAGTTACATTTGCATCAAAAAATTTATCATACTTGTGCTTAAATAACTCAACAATATCTTCTACTGTTGATTCAATCCAATCTAAAAAAATCTTCTTCTCACTAATATCTTCTATAGTAGCCTCCCCGTTTAACCAAGCAAAAAATAAATTTGCAATTACATTTCCTATGTCATATCCCATAGGTCCATAAAAAGCAAACTCCGGATCAAATACTTTAGTTAAAGTAGGTGTTACAAATATAGAACCAGTATGAAGGTCTCCATGAAGCAAAGCTTGCCCATGCGTCATAAACTCAAACTTTAATTTTGCCACTTCTAATTTAAGTTTAGCATCATCATAAAGTTCTTTTTGCACAAAATCAGCCATAGGAGCATATACATTATTTCTTCCCATTGCATCATGGAATGGCTCACTATATACTAACTGCTCCGAAATTTCACATAACTCCGGATTAATATAACTTCTTACCATATCTTTCTTAGCTTTATGTTCTATACATATATCTGAAGTTCCCACCAAATTATTAACCATAAAAGTAGAAATATGCTCAGCAAACTCTGGGAATATCTGATGATTTATAAGTGCTGTTCTCATAATAGTATAATCTGATAAATCTTCCATTATAGTGGCACTCATAACCTCATCGAATAAATATACTTTTGGTACAATCCCTGGTGCTAATTTATCTTGTTGTAGTAATGCCTGCGCCTCAATACGTGCTCTATCAGTAGAAAGCTTTATATCGGCTGAAATACGTGCCTCGCGCCCTGCTTGCTTTACAATAACCGATTGCCCACTTTTAAGCGATGTTATTTTAAATACGTAATTTAAATTTCCATCACCAATTTCCTTTGCTTCTATCTCTTCATCCGCATCAAAAATATCCAACTTTTCTTTAGCATAAAGTATTGCCTCTGGGGCTTTCATTAAAAAATATTTATTAAACTCTGCCATTACAAACTCCTCCATAAAAATAATAAAACATATTACTTTTTCCTAAAATACGTACTACCTAATGCCACTGCTAAAACTAAACCCTTTACAATATCTAATGAATAATAAGGCACAGATAACATCACTAATCCATTTTCTAAAATTCCTATTAAAAGCGCTCCTGCTAAAGTACCTATTGCATTAGCCTTCCCAAGCCCCCCAAAAGAAAATCCAATATATGCAGCAGCCACTGCAGGCATAAGATATCCAGAGCCTGCATTAATTTGTGCTGAACCTACCCTCGCAGCAATTAATATCCCCCCCATTGCTGCAAAAGTAGTGGACATAAAGTACGCTAAAGTTCTATATTTATCTACTGCTATACCTGATAATCTCGCAGCCTCTATATTACCACCTACTGTATACATATATCTGCCATGCTTTGTATAAGTTAAAAATATATGGACTCCAATTACTATCATTAACATAATAAGAATAATCCATGGTGCCTGCCCAAACTTTAAAAATAAAGCTGGAACTTTACCCGTTGTCGCTACACCATTTAATCTAATCATATTTTGAGATACTGATCCACCGCCAGAGTAAGTCATTGCAACACCTTGAAATATAAACATAGATGCTAACGTTGCTAAAGTATCTGGAACTTTAAACTTAACTATCAACAAGGAATTTATCACTGCCACAGATAGGATTACTATCAATGTTATTATCAATGAGGGTATTGTAGATAACTCATACCATATGAACATAGTCATAATTAATGATGCTGAAAAAGTAGCTGTAGAACCTACTGATAAATCAAAACCATTAACAGCAAGTGAAATGGTGACCCCTATAGCGATAACTGTTACAATAGAAATACTTCTTAAAATAGTTGTCATATTACTTACTGTCAAAAATGTATTCGGCATTAACACTCCAAATAGAGCTAATAAAAATAAGATAGTTATTACAATCCCCCACTTAGTTAAAATACTCATAAGACCCGCGGTATTTATTTTTGCTTTCATTTAACTCCCCCCTGTCGAATAATAAAGCAATTCTTCTTCATTGGTATTAGCAGTTTCTAATTCTTTAACTACACAGCCATCATACATAACATATATCCTATCTGTAATCCCAAGTATTTCCGAAAATTCACAGCTAGCATATATTATGCCTTTACCCATTTGTGCTAACCTTGTAATTAACTTAAAAATGTCCTGCTTTGCACCTACATCTACCCCTTTTGTGGGCTCATCAAATATATATATTTCAGCCTCAGATACTAACCATTTACCTACGGCTACCTTCTGCTGATTTCCTCCAGACAATAACTTCAACTTTTGATATTCAGACGGTGTTTTTATCCCTAGCTCTTTAATTAACTCTAGCGCTTTATGCTTTTCTGCCACTCTATCCACAAAACCAAATTTATTAGTATATTTACTTAATGAAGATGCTGATAAATTACTATATATTGACTCTTCTACTAAAATACCTTCTTTGCTACGCTCCTCTGGTACCAATGCTAAACCTTGCTTTACAGCGCTACTTGGATCTTTTATTTTAATAATTTTACCTGCTATCTTTATCTCCCCTTCAACTTGTTTAATTGCACCAAATAAAGTTTTACACAACTCTGTTTTACCAGCTCCAACCAAACCAGTAACGCCTACAATTTCTCCTTTTCTTACATTCATATGTACCTTTTTTATTAACTTTTCCTTATCAGACAATCCTTGAACATCTAGTAAAACTTCACCTATATCAACCTTACTCTTTGGATACAACTCCTCAAATTTTCTGCCTAACATTAACTCTACTACCTGCTGTTGAGTTAACCTATCATCAATTTTTTTATTAGTTACTACTGCTCCATCTTTCATAATAGTTATACTTTCGCATATTTCAAACAACTCATTTACTCTATGGGAAATAAATACAAATCCTACATTATGATTTTTAGATAAATCCCTTACTATCCTAAACAATTCTATAGTTTCTCTATTACTTAAGGGTGCTGTAGGCTCATCTAACAGTAAAAATTTACACTCTTCTACTACGGCTCTACATATGAGCACCATCTGTTTTTGTGCTAAAGAAAGCTCTTTAACTGTTGTTTTTACATCTAAATTAACATTTATTTTATTTAAGACTTCCTTAGCTTTGTTATAAATCTCAGTCCACTTAATAAAATGCTTTCTATTCATATTATTAACGATACTATTTAGCATAATATTTTCACCAACTGATAAGTATGGAATCAAAGCGGTATCTACCTCTTGATATACAATTTCAATACCTTCCTTTTTAGCTAATTTTGGTGTTCTTATGTGCACTTGTCTACCATCAATGAATATTTGACCTGTATAATGGCTATTAACTCCAGATAATACCTTCATTAATGTAGATTTCCCAGCCCCATTTGCGCCAATTAAAGCATGTATCTTGCCACGTTGTATTCCAAAATCAACATTAGATAATGCTTTTACGCCTGGAAATTCAATAGATATATTTCTCATTTCTAGCACTAAAGATACCCTCCCACATTTTTTATAATATAGTTATCACTCTATTTCGCATATGTATCTCTTAATTCATCCATCCATAGTTCATTGAAAGCATCTGATTGCCCCCAGCCTGGCACCACCTCTGCAAGCGTACTCATCGTTGTATCATCATTTAAATCAGCTGACCTAATTAGTTGTGCTTCAAAATTATAAGTCTGTGGCATCTCTTCACCATGCAACTTCTGAACTAAAATTCTAGTACTAATCACACCTATCAGTTCTGGATCAACTGCTGCTGTTGCAGTCCATACACTACCTTCCTCCATCATTAAATTAATATCTTGGTTAGAAACATCTATGGAAACTAAATTAATATCTGTACGATTTGCTTCTTTTAATGCTGTATACCCACCTTTTGCCATCTCGTCCCAAGAACCCCACATAGCATCCACACTTCCAACTTGATACTTTGGTAATACAGCCCCTACACGATCTGCAATATCTCCTTGTACATTATCTAATGTTGATGGACCTATCAACTCTAATGTTTCAATTAATCCAGCCTGCTCATATTCCTTATACACTATTTCTCTGCTATCAAGAGGTGGTATACCTGGACCAAACCATAATTTTAATACTGTAGCCGGACTGTTTTCTGATGTTGCAACAATTTCTTCTAATGACAATCTAGCTAATGCCTCATCATCTTGAGCAGTTGAAGTAATACCTTCTGGTACTATATCATCTTGGAATGCTGTATCAAATGTTACTACCATTATTCCTTTTTCTAAAGCTGGCTCTAACATCTGTGTAGAATATTCGGCCTTTCCATGTGATATAATTAATCCATCATATCCCTTCTCTATTTGTTGTTCCACCAACTCTTGAAACCTTGCATCATCTCCATTTGAAATAAACGTATCTACTGAATATCCAAGAGCAGTCCCCTCTGCTACTACACCTGCTAAAAACTGTGTAGTGTGGTCATCAGATGATAAATTTCTTATTACTGCAATACTTCCTAGAGTTTCAACATCATTAGTACTAGCCTCACTCGTAGAATCTGATGAACATCCTACTACAACAGAGAATGCCATGATTGTTAATACTGATATACATTTTTTCATAAATAACCTGACTCCTTATTAAATATAAATTTACTTAACTTAACATGTTAGCTTAACAGTTTAATATTATTGATATGTAGTACAAATATAAAATATTACATATCAATTTATATTTTATACCATTTTGTATAACATATTATTGTTTTTTATGTTTACATATTGCAATCATATAAACTTAGATTATTATTATGGTTTTGAAAAAAATCACGGTGCATTTTATCACATACCAAAATGACTACTTCATGATGAAAGATACAACACAATCTCATGGGAAGCCAAGGTATTATATGACTTAATGCTATATAGAATGGAAGTATCTTATAAAAATAATCGGATTGATTAGTAGCACAGAGTATTTATAATGTTTACTTTAGATGAAGCAACATTGAAAATTGGGTTTACAAAAATAGTATTATGGCGGAGTTAGATACGGTTAATAGCGTAGGGATGATTGAGCAAAAACGTAAAGGATTAGGACAATCCGATATTGTTTATGGGAGAAATATTGATAGGGCATAGCTTATAGGATATAGCAGACGTTAAAGTGATATTGCTGAGTTTAATAAATTGCAGAGTTGTTTGAGATTAGCACCAGTGAACTTTTAGGTGAAAACTTTCAATTAAATGAAATGGAGCAAAACGAAATTTCACAGCAACTTGCAAGAATAAACGAACAACTTGCCATTAAAAATATGCGTTCACGCAGAGCATGGACAATCGTAGGATTTGTTCTTCTTGTTATTATACTTTTCGGTATTCTATTTTATATTAGTGGCAATATTATTTTTAACAGTTTTTAAACTCAGGTACAAGCGATATAAACAATCCGGTGTGGTAGATGGAAAGTATTCGAGTTAACACACTTCGTATGGATTGTAGGAATATCATGTGGAGTTTTATATTTGCTCAGTTTATTTTCATGCAACAACGATATTGGTGCAACTTCCAACTATGGAGAATGTGCATTAAAATCCTTATTGTTGGAGCATAAACAAACTAATCCACCTGTTTTAGTTTGTTTATGCTCCGTTTAATACTTTAACACAAAAATATTGTATAAATAATATACCAAATATTATGGATGTTAGGAAGCACACTCACTCTGCTTAATTAGTTCCCCAACGAATATTTTTTACAGACAAAATAACCTTCTAATTTAGAAGGTTACCTAAGTACTATTTATTTAATTCCTGAAATAATCGTTTAAGTGCTTTTTTCTCTATACGCGATACATAAGAGCGCGATATACCTAACTCTTCTGCAATTTCTCTCTGAGTTTTCTCCTTTTGATTATTAAGACCATATCTTTTTTGTAAAATCTCTTTTTCCCGCGGCTTTAAAACTTCTTTAATCTTTTCATATAATTTAGTACTTTCAATCCCAAAATCTACTTGTTCAAAAATCGTATTATCTTCTATACATAGAATATCAAGCAAACTTATCTCATTGCCCTCTTTATCCATTCCTATAGGAGAGTGCAAAGATGTTTCTTTATTTTGTTTTTTACTAGACCTAACGCTCATTAAAATTTCATTATCTATGCAACGAGCAACATACGTAGCCAGTCTAGTGCCTTTACTAGCGTCAAATGAAGTTATTCCTTTAATTAATCCAATAGTGCCTATCGAAATCAAATCATCCATCTCTTTGTTTAAATTGCTATATTTTTTAACAATATGAGCAACTAATCGTAAATTACGTTCGATTAAAATATCTTTAGCCTGCATATCCCCTTTAGCATAGAGGTCAAGGTAATGACGCTCTTCCTCAGCACTTAGGGGTGGTGGGAATGAAGTGATGCTACTAAAATAAGAGAAACAGGAAAAATATAGCATACCAGTATACCTCCGCAAATTGCTCCTATACATTATATGCTGTTGACTTGATTTTGTGCAGGTCCCTAAAATTAGATAATGTTTGACAAATATACAATTGATTTAGATGGAAAGTACATACACTTTGCTACCGCGATAACGCTAAATACTAAAGAGCAAAATTAGT
>MDSQ01000331.1_pt1 | contig 11190 bp, 3 predicted proteins | sample 1008251 | NCBI WGS metagenome assembly MDSQ01 (sample SAMN05526597, study PRJNA338239) | gut metagenome | isolation source: Hindgut content | host: Naso unicornis | place: Saudi Arabia: Red Sea | collected 2016-05
TTAGCTTGCTAAATAATCGACTTCTCCATGAAACAAATACAATAATTCTGTGTAGCTTGCTGTGTTTTGTTAGGTTAGCGGCACAGCTCTACACATTGTGCATGTTAAGTTACAATACTTCTGGTGTGTTGAGCCGGGAGGAGGGGCCCAGTTTGAATGTTGTGTTTACAAACAGCAATGAATGAATGCTACTGACTCTACCTTTAAGGTGGTTTTGCATACATAAAAAAAAAATTCATTTCAGCATGTTCTGCCAAAAAAATCCCCCTAAATCCTAGACGAAGGACCTTAAAATACAATCAAACAATTGGGAACAGGACTTTGAGGATTTGCAAAGGCTCATGAACAGAACCCAGCTTGACTCTCACTTTAGTGTCGGAGTCCATCAGAACTGACAAATAAGTGGAGCAGAATTTATTCTGAATCCATTCAGTTTTGTTATTTTTGTTCAGTTGCAATTTCATGACAAATTAATAACATTTCAGTCAGAGAACAAGCTCCGACCTCATCGCTCCTCGCAAACTTATTATATATGCAGAATTTGAGGAGTGATGACATAAATCTTAAACCCCCAGTCAGAGCTTGCAGGTGGTTGCTGGGGCGGTGGAGGGATTGAACGTTACCGCGCAGCACTGGTGAGAGTCTTCAGCGATGACAGAGCAGAGGGAGATGCCAGAAATCTCGCAGCTTAAATTGACCGCCTAATTGGGAGAATGCATGAGATGACGTATGACAAATACGAATCAGTGCGGCTCAAGTTGTCTGCCTGAACTAGCTCGCAGGCGTCGCTCCATTTTAACAGTAGGGGTAGTTCTTTTCCAACATAAACAGTATTTAATATTTCTTGGTGAGTTAATGAGTAAAGTTGTACATTCAGAGTCAGATTTTGACAAATAAGGAAACATTTAAATACTAAGAGAAGCTGTGAATAAAATAAGTGTTAAATGATAAGAGCAACTCTTAATTCTTATGAGTAAATAGGGGTAAAGGTTTCAAGCCTTAGAATATATATGGAGGGATCTGTCTGAATGTAGGAGGGCTTTGTGGAAGTGCACAGCGGATGATATAGACAGAGACAGACGTAGAGACAGAGAAATATTGACAGAGTTAGACCCGAGTGTATGTCTGGGGAATGGAGAAAATGGGTAGGCAGGAAAGCCAGGGTTGATACACTACAGGGCTGATGAGATAATGATTCTCAGGTGTGCCAGTCAGCAGAAACTCAAGAGCAGGAAGGAGCGCCACACCCACACAGAGGGCAGGGTGAACACAACCAACACGGGGAAACAATAAAACAGTATGCATGCACAGGGGGTTGTGACAGCAGGATGATTTGGATTCCAGACTAATTTCAATCAGGCGTATTGTAATGTGAAGTAGCTGATCAAGTTTCATTGGCTGTTGTCTGATCATCCTAAGTCAGCAAAACCACAGATAATTATTTACAGTCCTTTTTTTGGACTTTTGTCCCGTCAGTGATTCTTATGAGAATTGCAAACTAAACAATTAATTGATCCGACTGACTAGCATTGACTTCAATTTGTTCCTCTGTGTAGACATTCATCACCAATATAAAGAGGATGTTAAAAAAATAAAAAATACTGCTCTTTGAACTTCAGCATTGATTGTTTTATAACTTTAATGCTGCTGCTTGATGGTATTTCTAAGATAAGATGGATCATAAAAGGAAGTTATCCAATAAAAACAATATAACTGGATACAAAAAGATAAGATGACTGACAGTAAGTGAAGACATTGTTACATTCCTGGGCAAATGTCAAACCATTTGTATTTAAGAATAGACAAAGACCAAAAAAAAGAGCAGAAATATGTTTATACAGACGATGTATGGATAAAATAAAATGTTTGTGCTAAAAGTATGGAAGTTCAGAACTGTCAAAATTAATAATATATCATGATTCTAGTTCATATCACATAAATAGAAAAGGAAATGGCAGTTTGCAGCTTGCTTTAATGATGGCAGCAGTTTTTTTTACGGCTGCAGTCCCAAAAATTTATTTATTACCACATTAATCTGAGAGATGAAGCTGATGACTTTGCCAGTTAAGATTTTAGATTAAAAGAAACACAGTGAGGAACATTTAAAATATGAGGCAATGTAACAGATTAAACAGCTCAACAACATGACCAATACAATAAAAAGTAACTGATTAATTGATTTGTCAATTAGCAGAAAAATTAACCAACTGTTTTGATGACTGAAAGATTAAATAGTTTTAACTTCTCAAATGGGAGGATTTGCTGTTTTTCAGGCCTAAAGTTACAGTAAACTGAATACTGTTGAAGTTTAGACTGCTGGTTTAGGGACAAACAGAAATCTGAAGGCGTCACGCTGAGCTGTGAGGAGTTTTAACAGAAATTCTCACAATTTTCTTTTATTTTACAAACCAATCAATGACTGGACATCTTCTGCTTTCTAAGAAAGATCTATCTCCAACTGTCCATTTCTGTGCAGAAGCAAGTACATCAGCATCAGTCTGAGATTCAAAAGCACATCATCACATTGAAGTGCATGCACACACGCAGTGTTTGTCTCAGCTGGGCGTCCAGGTTAGAGGTGGTTGGTGAGTTCACTTAAGCTTTGTCCCGGCTGAGCAGCTCTTGGTCATGAGTACATGAGCAGACAGTTGGCAGGTTACTTACTGAGAATTTCTGCCTTAAATTGTTGTCAAATATAACTGTCTGGGTTCCAGGTAAGAAAAACTGTATTTTTAGAGAGATTTGGCAATCAAAGTATCTGTAGATTGTGTTCATCCACGATTCAAATGAACTCTGCTTAGTCACACTCCATCAGTGGTGAACTGACCATGTAATGCTATAATTTCTTGGTTTCAACATGCTGTCATGTCCAATATTTCAAGAAGGTTTAGACCACTGAGCCTGTAGTTAAAACGTCAATATCATGGTGGAAATCAGTATCTTTATGCCTGAGTTTTTGTGACTTATGTCTAAGATCTTTAACTCATCTTTATAGCTATAGATGTAGATATCTTCTTTTGATTTTCTCCCTAATGTTGGAGTCAAAGACACAACTAGATCTATTTGTTTTAGCTAACACTTCAACACAAAAATTAAATCCTTTTGAAAAAAAGACTTAAAGGAGTATTTTGTTCAATCCCACCGGACAAGTTCGATGTTTCTCTCCTCAGTTTGACTCAGTCATAGTGGGAAAGCGGAACAATAATTCCCTGTGAACCAAAGACCACTCACTGTGCAGCAGTGCTTTCTTTGTCTACCGTATTGCCTCTGTCGTTGGTACAATTAAGACACGTCTGATCTGTACAGGAATCCACCGTCTTACATTTGTCATGTATGTCCCCTCCATCCTATGAGGCCAAGTGAGCAAAGACATGCCCAAAGGAACCAATTAGTGCCCAGGAGAATGTGCATACTGGATTTTAAGCAGTTAAAAAGCCCAGCACGAGCTCTGACGAGGTAAAGTCTTGTGAATCTGAAGAATCTGTCCAGTGAATGTGGTGTCCTGATGCTCCAGATGTAGAACAATTAAAGCAGTTGGAGTAATTGCTGCAGGTGTTTTCATTGCATTCATTTTTTCCCCCATTATCTCTGCAAGGCTGTAATTAAAATACACCCTGCTTTTTCTCTCAATTCACTCTCACTCATGGAAAATAGCCTGATATCAGAGTCTTTCAGAGCTGAGAAATCGGAACAATTAGTATTCCAGTCAGCATTATGTCCTCCATCTACTGAGGAAAGGACAGGTTAAATATACGCCCTGTGCGGTGGGAGAAAATAATAAGACTCATTAGCCTCTGTCCCCTGTTTAGTCTTGTTGGTGTTAATTATATATCTTTTAAGCCATGGTGAACTTCTTCAGTGTGTAAATGAGGCTACTGCAAAGCTTGGCTGCATGTCTTCCTGTATGTTTACCCAGACTAATGCTCCTAACATCAGAACCCTGGATCACAAAGTAAGATTTGAGGGGTAGCAGCTATATTTGGTTTTCACTCAAGAGTTACGAAGTTTTCCAGTGTCACAAAGTTATGCATATTAATGCATAAAATGTAATACTATCAAGAAGAAATGAAATTATACAAATCATCTGCTTCAAAAAGATGCTTTTAGCTTATGTTTAAAAGAATATAGTTGGGGCGCCCAGTGGCTCAGTTGGTGGAGTGGGCATCCCATGTGCAGGGGCTGTGTCCTCACCGCAGTGACCACGGGTTCGATTCCACCTCTGGCCCTTTGCTGCATGTCATTCCCCCTCTCTCTCCCCTGTTTCCTGTCTACTCTTCAGCTGTCCTGTCTGAGTAATAAAGGCACTAGAAGCCCAAAAATATATATATATATATATATCTCTCTCCCAGGATTGTCACTGGTGCTTATCCTTGAATCAGTTCAGGATATCCCCTTAATAAAAACAGAGAATACACTAAATGTACAATACTTATACACTACTCATGTTTCATCTCAGGCCCCTCCCCCATAGAGTTGCCATAGAAGTGCTAGAATCAGATAAAAGTAGTTGTGCCTCTTATCACTTAATATTACTGACACTGACCAGGAAGACCTGTTGATGAACTCTGTTTATTTAACTTGACCGCTCATATCCTTTGCAAACATGAAACATGTGTCCTCGTGTGTTTGCGTGCTGTCCTTTTCAGCTCCGAACCAATCGTGTGTAAAGGGCTGGCTAACTTTATATGGATACACGGACACACTGGCACACACACACACACACACTCTTTACCATTCACCGTGAAAACTGCTCTCAGCATGCGCTACCATCTAGTGCAGCTGGGTGTGTAGTTACCATAGAAACCTGGTAGTCTTGTTTCTGCATGTGTGTGCAGTGTAATGTATGGTACATATTTGTGTGTTTTGGAACAGGTTCACCCGGAGAACGAGGACTGGACGTGTTTTGAGCAGACCGCCAGCCTGGACATCAAGTCCTTCTTTGGCTTTGAGAGCACGGTGGAAAAGATTGCGATGAAGCAGTACGCCAGCAGTATCAAAAAGGTGTGTTTGTTATTATCAGGCCTCTCAACTTTTCCAAAAAACTATTTTAACCCACTGAAGCTGAATGTAACTGTAACTTTACTTGGTCAACATCTGTTAATTCCTAATCCAAAGTCCTTTCACCTCCCAACTGTACTCAGCTGAAGTATTACACAACATTTATTTACTGTAAACTGTTGTGTTGTTACATTAAGCTGCAGTTGACCGTTTGATCGCATCATGTTCCCCTGAACAGAGTCCTAGTCCTGCTGTGTGCTAAGCTGATACCTCCTGGGTGTAGATTTGCTGTTCACACTGTAGCAGCAGAACATTTCTGAATCTTTATTAACATGGACACCAATATTCCAATATTAACCTGATTAAGACAATATTCTGAATAAGACACTGCCGTGCAAACAGCTTTTTCTGATTACCTTGCTCTGAATAAGGTCATAGACGAAGTGAGCAATAATTGAATTAAGACACGTGAAGTATTCCAGTTGTAGTCACATTATTGTACACATGTATACACCTTAATCATTCTATGCCGTCCTATCAGAGTTTTTCGCAGCGTTTTGCGACAGCGACACATAGTTTATGGCAGTCAAACTGCTTGACGACACATACTCTAGTTTTTGGAAAATTAGAAAGTAAAAACTCAAAAAGTGAAACGGTATCAGTAGGTCAACCTGAAATCAAAACTAACCAAATGCACATCTAAGTATCCTGATTTGAACATAACTGAGAAAACTGCGAACATATAAAATGGCAGAAATAATAAAAAGATGATGAATTTGAATCAACAGGTGAGAGCTCTGACTCCACATGCAGTGCGGTCTGTCATCAGCCTTGAGCTCCAGCAGACATGTCAAACTTAGTGTAGTTGTCAAACCTCCGGCGCTTATGAGAAGGCCAGAGAGCAGAGCGATAATGGTGGGGTTAGTTATCATACAAACGGGGGTCGCCGCTCTCGACCCCCCTTGTGCCACGGCGGCACTCTAATCGCCCATCTGGACTCTGTGTGCCGCCGTCCTCCTGTTTGTGGTCGGACCTTATCGTAGGCAGAGGCTTAATCTGCAGCGGCGATAAGATATGTGCTGCTGCACGCACTCACTTTTACGCTCCCCTCACACTCCTGTTGTTGGCCTGTGATGCTCTGATATGTGTGCAATGGCGTCACTTACTGTTGCAGATTATTCATTCAGACCTTTTTGTTGTATTTGTGTAGGAAAATACTGGAAACTCCCTGTTTCCTATTTATTAATTTTCTGAATCTGGTTTGGTGATTCATGCACGAAAACATAAAGTGAGCAACTGAGGCAAAAGCGCGGCCTTTCGCTGAGTTCACCTGATAATGTGTAGAAAAGAGGTTGATAGAACTCCGACTGACCAAAGTAACCACAGCACAGTGAGTGAAGACATTTATCCTGTCAAACAGCTTGCGTACTCGGACTTTTTCTTGTCGACTGCAACAATAAAATGCCCCAGTGATCTGATACTATCTCTCCGCTCTCACACTTTGTCTCATTAACAGCTAAAGAACAGAACAGAAAATAAAGAGCAAAAACATCTGATTTTAAAGATAAGATAAAGCATGAGAAAAAAAAAGGTTTATCTCTACGTGAGGGCCCACATGTCCTTGAGGTTCTCTGAAGGCTGCCATATAAGGTCGCCCTCTCTGAGGCTCTTCATGTGGTTTAGGTAAGCATTGGGAACTGCTGAGATGAGAAGAGAAGAAGAAATGGACAGACGCAGAGAGAGAGCGAGAGAGAGGGGGATCACATCAGCTCGACCACAGTCTCCTCTGCCGATGTGAGCTGCTGTCTCAGCTTCGAGCTCAAGGAGACATTTTCAATGCAGCAGCAGCTCTGCTGAACCCTCCACACAGGTTGAGAGTGTAATCAGAATCTGAATCTGGTTTATTGCCACGTAGGTTTTCAGGTACAAGGACTTTACCTTCACCACAACACACAGCAAGTAGAGCAAATTAGAGAAAGATAAAAAGCGAGTACAGAAAGTCAAGAAGCATTACTAGAAGAAAGAGAATTTGAATGTGCAAAACTTCTCTATGTGTACTGTAAGAACAAATGGAAGGTGCAAGATGAAAGTGCAGTGACGATCAACAGCTGCTGTAAGTGTGAAAAAAGATAAAAGCATAATGTTCCAAAGCAAGTGTATTGGTTTAGCACATTTCAACAACGAAGCAATTTAAAAGTGCTTTACGTTGAGCATAAAAGGTGTTAAAACAAAATATAAAGGCAAGACAAGACAACGTAAAAAGACATTTAAAGTGCAAGTAAAAGTGTTAAATTGGAAGTAAAAGGAATCTAAAATAGAAGAAGACGATAACACAGGAAAATAAAAGTTGCATTCTAAGATTTTAACCCTCAAATTTGATTTAATTAAAGCCAATGGCAAACAGAAAGGTCTTCGGCTGTGTTTTAAAAGAGCTGAGAGCTGCAGCATTTAGTGCTTTACAAACCAACAGCATTTCTCCAAAAAAAAAGTTCTTTGATGGACTGGATGCCTGTGTAAAGATGCAAACAAGAAATATGGAAAAAAGTAAACAAACAAAAAAACGCCCTAAATTTGATAAAGAAGATGAACTGGGGCAATGAGCATAAAGCATTAGAAACTTTTAGCTGTACGTTATCCAATATATGCTCCCTTTTTTTTGCTGGAAATTCACAGATAAATGTGTGTATCATATTTGTTCTACATCGAGAAATTACTTCTGCTTGGAGCTGATTAGACCCCAGAGTCGTGCCACTTCCTGTTTTGGACTTTTAGTAAACAAACTTCTGAAACTGCAACAACAGAAATCTAAACACACTTTCTATGCTTTTTAATCTCAATTATTAATTTTTTTACGCCGCTCCTCCTTCAGTGCCACTTACAGAGAGAATGCATGTGAAATTACAGTGTCTATCCGTGCTCTGAATTTTGAGTAATTATAAATTTTCTTCTGGAACATGTCATTTTAAAATCATGCTTGTAAGCAATTCTTATAAAATTAGAAAAGTAGTGACATATCAGCATAATTAATAAGTGTGTGTTTGAGCTGTTTTGGAGTCTCTAGGAACCCAAACACAACATAAGGTTTAATATTAATAACATTGATAAAAAAGACCAGACAGACTAAAAAACTGCAGGCAAACAGCATGTTTCCTTATCTGCAGCCTTTCACACCAAGATCTATTCAAAAGCAATGTAATATACAGTCTGATAGAGCGGCAGGAGCCCATTCAGAAAAATGTACAATAAACTGAATCTTGTGTAAAATGGTGTTAAGTTTGCAGGAGATCTGGCGGCGACTGCAGTTGAGGGACAGCCGGTAACCTGAGCGAGCCTCTCCGCCACTGCTGGACCGTCGCCCATCTCTTTATCAGCACGGCAGCGAAGGAAAAACACACAAAATATGTTTACACCACGCTGATAAGATCCGGCACTCTGCAGCCATGCACGTCTACACTCAATATTAATAGATACCCGTAAAAGCACATACAGTGACATGCACACTCCCACGCTGTAATATCGCCTCTTGCTGGCATTTAGAACGAGGGTTTGGCTGCTTTTAAGGCGTTAAAGTGTCACAGTGATTGAGACAAAGATTATCCGTCAAAGAGACTGAGAAATATAATTTTAATTCTTTCATTTTTTATCTTTTTGTTAAATTTCTGATTATCAGCTGCCTCTGGTTTTATTTGGGTTCTTCTTCTCACCTTGTCTACTGTCTGTCTTGTGAAATGGCATTTGTATTCCTCTGATGGATTAAAAAGTCATTTATATAAAAATTAGTCACAAGGTTTGTTTTGCAGTAAATGTAATTCCTTGATATTTTTTTCTGCAGGGATTAGGGCATGGCTGAGGAAACTTATTATTTTTGGAATTAAGCAATTAGAGTTTAATAAATCATTTAAACTGCAGGCAGCTCAATTCAGTGATTGCTTGACTTGGTAAATCACATTCTTACAGAAGTCAGTCAGGGGAAGAGTGAAAACATCTTTCCCATAAAGAAAAGGCCTCAGTGTTGTTCTTTGCTTTTCTTTCAATTAAGCTCTGATAAAAAATGATGTTACAGCAGCATCTGTGCTTACCTGTTTATGAACTGCTGCCATTGTTGTAATTATTTTCATGGAGGCTTCTTGTTTTCGATGAACTTAAAACCACGTGACACTCTTGGTGCTTGTTCAAACTAACGCAGAAACTCTCCAGATTGATCGCAGAGCACAATGTTTAGCTCACATGATCAGGATGGTCTTGATAGCATATTACACCTACATGCGCGTGTTTGTGTGTGTGTGTGTGTGTGTGTGTGCTCATTGGTGGGTCGACCCCAAAGCCAACATAAGCAACTTTAATCAGAGTGCATTGTTTTCTTCGACCATGGAGCAGAAATATAAATTCTTTACTGTCATATTCAGACCAAAGCAGAAACAAAGTGACAGCAAACAAACAAACAAAAAAAAAAACAATAACCAAAAACAGTTAGGCTGGCGATTCACTGAGGACATTAAAAGAAATACCAATTTGTTGTTGCAAACAGGTTTGTCAGCCTTGAGCTAGTTGAGTCTGATATAAAATATTAGGGCCTCACCAATATGGTCAAGAAAATTCTGGTACATATTTATACACATTTTAACAAACTTTATTCCAAACATCAGAACACTGAACAGCCAACACGTCACTTATTAGTTAATAAATAACAGGCCACCCTCTGCTGGACAAACTCTACTGTTTCAAACCACTAATCAAAGTGCTTTTCCCACTTTTAAGAAATAGTTTTAAAATTGGCACGCATCAGAGAACATATATGCTGATACTGATATATCTGTGATAGGCCAATATCTACAAATCTCTGTCTATATATCTATATGTCTAAATATCGACTGATAATGACAAATCGATGTATCAGTCAGGCTCCATAAAATATATCTGATAAATGGAAATGATAAGTGGAGTGTGCAAACAGGCAACTTAACATTATTACAGCTTTGTGGGTCGTTAATATGTCACCTGTTGTGTTATCAGAAGGGAGTCCGTCTGCCCCCTAGTGGCCAAAGAAATTAAAGAAAATCTGCTTGAAGTGTGTCACACACAAAAAAGCTTCAAGTTCATGGACGGCGCACAAGAAAAAGATGATTTATAACAAACTAGATTAAAGAGAAAACAACATCTTCTTTACTTCCACAGGCGTTATTATTCTTTGGGACTCACAATTTGACCTTTAGTGTGATTGCAGTCATGGTTTGGCATCACAAGTGAGTCAGTCGAATGTGTTTCTCCGTGTGTGAGATGGTCAAAATGTAATCTTTGGTAAAAAGAGCAAAATCAATCAATGCTGTATGGAGGGAATCAATTCCCATTAAGGAACCAAGAAGAAACAGAACAGGAAGCTTTTTGCTGTGTTAGATCTCAAAATTTGTCTGACATTTAATCCAAGACTGTTTCATTAGTAAAAAGGAATCAAATTAAAACTGGACACAATGATGTTTATGCTATTAGTGGAGAGACCTATTGTTGTTGAAATATTCCTGAATGTCAGTTTTTGCTGGTGTGAGGGCAGAAATGTCAGAGACAATATGTGTTTTAATCACTTGTGAACTGACCTTTTTAGTGAAGTCGTGCCATGAACAACAACACTTCAGCAGCAGCCTCATGTGGGCCTTTAGATAAGCTTTTCTACTCTTAGCAGAAGCTTTAGCTGGAGGAGCAGCTGTGTCCTGTGCTTTGTTGTATTTAAAAAGTCCAAAACTAGTCTAAGAAATTTCCCAATGGGCCAATTTGCCTGGTGTCCCGAAAACAGACACCCATTCCTCCAAAAATACACATTCTCCTTGGTTATTATTTGAAACGCAGAGTGTGTAAAGTTCACAGTTAAATCACTGCTCAAAATACTCATTGACAAATATTGACAAACTAGGCACTCAAGCAGGTAACTGTTTAAATCTTTAGATCTTCAAGTTTCCAATGGTCATTAAACGTCTCATGTGTGACGTTGGACAAGTACCGAAATCTAAGCATAAATCTAACCTAAAACTGTGGCTTTTCACAAAATTCGCTTTGTTCCTCATGACTTCTTAAAAAATCTGCCAAAAACAAAACGTTTGCTCCAGGTGCATTCTGTAAAAAACAAAAAAAGTGAACCCTGAGCACTGCCTGGCAGGATGCCTTATGCAGCCTAAAGACAGGCTGCAGAGTTATTCCTGC
>MDSQ01000332.1_pt1 | contig 11190 bp, 9 predicted proteins | sample 1008251 | NCBI WGS metagenome assembly MDSQ01 (sample SAMN05526597, study PRJNA338239) | gut metagenome | isolation source: Hindgut content | host: Naso unicornis | place: Saudi Arabia: Red Sea | collected 2016-05
AGCAGGTCCGCTGCACCTTCCCCTCCCTGTTTTTTTTCTGGCCAGTGTTTTATTTTATTTGCTGACATTCTCTCTTTTAAGTCCAGTTTGCACCAAACATTTACGACAAGATTAACAGTTGTAGGAAAAGTTGCGGCGGTGTAACCTGGTCCATCTCAGCACCACTCAAACCAGCTTACGGTGTCGCCTGCAGACACTGTTGTTGGCAGAGACAAGTTAGAGCGTAAGGCACGTCACTTGTTTCAACAGCCATTCAGCTGGTATCCATGTAACCTGTGGAGCATAGAGCAACATGTGCTCTCTGACATTACCGTGATTTGCCAAAAATACCCCGTGACTATCTGAATACAGAGCCAAAGAGAGGTGCAGGAGTGTAGTGCTCTTTCAGTCCACCTGAATTACAGTATTCTGAAGGTTATTACAGAATTTTAGTACAATTGCACCAAAAATGAACTGCCTACCCTTGCTTTAAATAAAAGTTAGGTGTGGGGCAAAATATTGATATGGCAGTATATCGTCGTCCCGTCTCTCGAGATACACTTAATATATTGTTGGCGCCAAGTAACAATACTTTAATCAAAACAAGACGTCGCTGTAAACAAACTTGTCCGCCAGTTTGACTCACTAGCATCACTACTTTGTGACTCCTTGCAGTGCCACTTTTGACGTGAATGTGAGTAACGTAAATAGAAATTAATTCACTGAAGGCGAAGTTGACAGCAGGATAATGACGGACAGCAGGGAAATGAATTAAAAGTTTGTACTTTTACTAAAAGTACAAAACTACTCAGAATACAAATCACTTTTTAACTGTTGATTATCAATAGCAGGCATTTAATTGAAAGGTGAGATTCATGTAGAAAATATCTACTTATAACATGTCTCTTTCAACATTTGTCTTCTTTCTCAATTTTCTCTGATAAATGAAAGAGTGCATAAATTAATCTAAGGCAAGTTTTTAAAACAAATACACAGTATTTCCCCTAGGATGGAGTTCTGGCAGTGGAGGTGTCACACAGAGGCATCATCTAGGCTCTCTATATGTCTACTGGCAGTGGAAAGGCTCTAAGTACATAGGAGGTGTAATTAGCTGGTCTTTTATACTCATATACTCAGACTGTTTGGGAGCAAAAAATACTTCATGCGCTTTTTTCAAAATTTATTTTTCAGATATTTCATGTTATGTAGAAACATTTCATTAAACATATGTTGATTTAAAGACAGCCTTGTGTTGAGATCTTTTTTATTGCTGTAAATTTTGGCACAGAAATTTTAAAATTTACTGCAACTGAATATCTGCTGCAAATATCTGTTATCGCCCCTCTTAACTTAACTAAAACTTTGTATCAGTATCGGCTCTGAAAAAACAGAATCGCTTGATCCCTATGTAGTTGTAAAGGATATGAAGGTCATTAGTGCGTGTAAAAAGTAAACAGTAAATAAAGCTTGTTTGTGTTTTTCTTTAGCTGAAATGTTTAAGTCCAACCTTTATGACCTTGTTTTCCATCCCAGTTCCTACAGAGAAAGGAGCCACTGGCCTTAGTAACCTTGGCAACACCTGCTTCATGAACTCGAGTATCCAGTGTGTGAGCAACACCAAGCCTCTAACAGACTACTTCATCTCAGGGAGACACCTCTATGAGCTTAACAGGTGTCAGGGTTTAAGTGTATCTCTTTGGTATTTATCTTGCCACTGTTGTTCAGAATGTATAATTCTAACTTGCATGTCTTGGTTTGTTTACAGAACCAACCCCATTGGGATGCGAGGTCACATGGCCAAGTGCTATGGGGACTTGGTAATGGAGCTGTGGAGTGGGACACAGAAAAATGTGGCTCCGCTCAAACTCAGAGTAGGCAGTTTTAATCTATAATTGCTCACATTTGTGTGAGTTGAATCACACTTGTTGTGTCTGAACTTTCTGCTACCGGAGCATTTCTACAAAGTACAATTTTTAAATGCTTTTCAAAGTTGTATACAGATAAAGTATATCATGTCACTCTTTCCTCTCTAGTGGACAATAGCAAAGTATGCTCCACGCTTTAATGGCTTCCAGCAACAGGACTCGCAGGAGCTGCTAGCCTTCCTGCTGGACGGCCTTCATGAAGATCTGAACAGAGTCCACGAGAAACCCTACGTGGAACTGAAGGACAGTGACGGTCGGCCTGACTGGGAGGTGGCTTCCGAGGTTCGAAACTTACTGTGTTGATAACTACTGCTGTGTCCAAGTTAATTGAATTGTATGTCTCGTTTTGAGGGGTAAACTGTGAGTTACCTGAAGTTCCAAATTTCAGAGCATGATTATCCCCCAATTCAGATTTAGACTTGAAAAATAATTCCTTCACTGCTGTGCTGTGGCACTGGTAAAATCTCTATTTTTATGTAAAACTGTAGAACATAATAATTTAATAATTCCAAAAGTATTCATGTTTTTAAAGTGTTACTGTTTTACATCATGTTACTCCAGAACAAAGTCTGGTGAAGCCCAGAAAAAATTCAGAATTTCATTTTGCCTCTATAACATTAAAGCAGCTATAAGATCAGTATATAAAATGACAGTGTGAAAACAATTTGGAATGGGTAGCTTATGTCTAAATCCGCTCAAACTGTTAGTTTTGTGGCCCATTTTACTGTTTTGGCTCAGTCTTACAGCCTAATACAGTCATTTCCAGTCACAGCAAGCAGCTGTTTTATGTGTGAAAGCTCTAAAAACCCACCGTGCACCAAGTGCTCAGCAGCTCTACAATGAATTACAACAGAGTGAGGGATGCATAATTAGGAGAGATACTGATGATTTAATTTTTTGAGTAAATGTCATATCATAAAATTAAAAAGTTGTCCATTTGACTTCTTACAATAGCAAAACTGCCTGAGATGTCATTAATGCATTTGCAGTACTGATAGAGTGTACAGGGCAAATTATGACTTGAGCACCAGGCTTTGCTTATTATTATTACACAATATCAACTGAAGACTGAGCCCTCTATTCCTTTCAAGAGGTAATGAACTGTCCCATCCTCTGGTGTCAATTCTGAGAAAGAGAAAAGAAGCGAGCAGTCGATGCCAGTCAGCCCATGTGCTAAGCTCTCTTTTAAATTGCTAACGTTGCTGTAACATTGTTTGTTTTCTGTGTGTCCTGAGGTGAGGAATTTGCAGGATTAGTAGTGTGTGAACTCAACTGTGAACTGTGTGTGTGTGTGTGTGTGTTTGTTTGTTTGTTTGTTTGTGTGTGTGTGATCACCTCCTTAAAGGCATGGGACAACCACTTGCGTAGGAACCGCTCCATTGTGGTGGATCTGTTTCACGGCCAGCTCAAGTCCCAGGTGAAGTGTAAGACATGTGGACACATTAGTGCTCGCTTTGACCCCTTCAACTTCCTGTCTCTGCCGCTGCCCATGGACAGCTCTATGCATCTGGAGATCACCGGTGAGGAGGCTGGAGGAAGAATTGTGATTGTAACTTAGTTTTTTAACAACCAAACCTGAACCATGTACAATGTTGTGTTGTCTTTGTAGTCATTAAACTGGATGGCTCCACACCTGTGCGCTATGGCCTGAGGTTGAACATGGATGAGAAGTACACTGGTCTGAAGAAACAGCTGAGTGAACTGTGCTGTCTGAAGCCTGAGCAGATCCTCCTGGCTGAGGTCCACACCTCCAACATCAAGGTACTGAGACAGTACTGATCACAGATCACACTGAAGGACAGTAACTACTAATGCAAAGGGTAATATTCTTTCTGCTATTCAACTGAGATATCAAAATAAGGGCTAAGTTTACACAAATTTAAAAAAAAAACACTCCAACACCACAAAGAAGACTCAATTTTCCCATTATAACGGGATAGATGCAGACATTTTAGTGGCTGATCACATCACAAGCTAATTTCCGTTTATGTGGCGACATACATAAAAAAGAAATGAAGTCAAACTAAGCTTAACTGTAACTTAAATTCGATCCATTATTATTATTACTGTTATTACAAGCTGCAACTGTCTCATTGCAATTTCACAAACGTCTCGAGTGAAAAGTTCTGTGGAAAAATAAAACTTAAGTTACACATAAATACTTAAGAAGTACTGGTCACTCTGTTAAAGGTTCAATGTGTAGGATGTAACAGGACCTTGTCATAGAATATGAAATAAAATATAATTTTCATAGTATGTTTTCATTAGGGTATTTTAATAAGCACCTGAAAATAAGAATCTTTGTGTTTTCATTACCTTGAATGAATTAAATGAATGAAAGAAAGTTTATTTCGGTCCGGTCATTTGAATACACAACCGAAAAGGTAAAGGCTGAAGCTCACGCTTATTTTCGCCCACCCTTCTTACCTGATCAACTTATTCAGATCATTTTATTCAAAATTTTCAAATACCTTACATTTAAACAAGCGTCTGAATTCAAGAATTGACTGGCACATCTTCAGATCATCATCAAGATCGTTCCGTACATTCACACCACTTACAGAAATACATTGATCTTTTATTTTAGTCCTGGATTTTATTTTCTCAATCATATGCTTCCCTCGGAGCTCATATCTACATTCCCTTTTCTTGAACATGCTCACTATTTTACAGGGCAACAGATTGTTATACACTTTGTACATCATCAGTGCTATTTTATAGTCTACTACATCCATAAATTTGAAAACTCTTAATAAATAATCCATTTGATGGTTCTCTGTAATTTGATTTTGTGATAATCCTTACAGCTCTTTTTTGTAGGATAAAAATAGGTTTCGTATGGGTAGGATATGCATTCCCCCATATTTCCAAACAATAGGTTATGTAAGGGACAAACAATGAATAGTACAGAACATACAAAGCATGCTGGTTCAACAAATTCTTTACCTTGTATAATATGGCAATTGATTTGGCTATTTTTGATTTAACATGATTAATATGCATTTTCCATTTCAGTTTACGGTCCATAATAACACCTAAGAATTTTGTTTCGAACACTCTTTCAGTTTCTGTATCCTCTATTCTCAATTTAACTACTGTACCTATTTTACAGTTCCCAAATATCATAAATTTTGTTTTACTTGTGTTTAAAGATAACTTATTTACATCAAACCATCTTTTGACCAGTTTCATCTCACTTTCAACAGTGGTGATCATGTCATTTAATTGTTCCCCAGAACAAAAAAAATTTGTATCATCTGCGAAAAGGACACAATTCATATATTTAGACACTTTACAGAGTTCATTCAGATACAAAATAAATAGTTTTGGCCCAAGGACCGACCCTTGTGGGACCCCACATTTGACCTTCAATGACACAGAATCAACTTTATCACAAGAAACATATTGCCATCTATCACTCAAATAAGAACATAACCAGGAGTAAGCTACCCCTCTGACGCCACATTTTTAGATCTTTTGCATTAATAATCCATGATCAATCATGTCAAAGGCTTTTTTTAGATCGATAAAAATTCCTATTGTGTATAATTTATTGTGTATTGCAGTGGTTATTTCATCCATAAATTTCATGAGAGCTTCATGAGAATCCAGTTGACTGGTTTGTTCTAAAACCATACTGATTCTCACTCAGGATGCTATGTTTTTCAATAAAGCTCTCCAATCTGATCACAAATAATTTCTCAAGAAATTTGTGAAAATTGTGGAAGCAAAGATACTGGTCTGTAATTTGACACAAGATCTTTTTCACCAGACTTATACAAAGGAATAACTTTTGCTGTCTTCATTTCATTTGGAAAGATTCCAGTTGTGAGTGAAAGATTAAAAATATAGGTCAGAGGTTTAACCACACCTTCTATAGTGTCCTTGATTAAGGCTATATCCAAACCATTGTTATCTGTAGACCGTTTGCTTTTAAATGCTCTGACAACCCTCATTACTTCATTTTCATGAATGGCTGTAAGAAACATACTGTTTACATTTATTTCTGTCAGGTTACTTACTTCATCCGTATTAATTGGTTGTTCCATATCACTTGCTAAGCTCGGTCCTACATTTACAAAGAAACTATTAAATTCATTTGCAATATCTTCCTTGTTATGAATATGAATATCTAACTTTAAGATGGATTGGGGGAATTCAGCTTTTCCAGTGTTCTTTCTAATTAAGCTGTTAATTACTTTCCAGGTCTCTCTGATATTGTTTCTACTCTCTTCCATTAGTTTACTATAATAATTCTCCTTGCTTATCCTAATTATCTTTATCAATTTATTTTTGTATAATTTATATCTTCTTCCAGCTTTTTCTGTTCTACTTCATATAAATTCTTTGTATGGTGTATTTTTCTTTTTAATTGCATTCTGTAGGGTTTTAGATATCCATGGCTTATTTTCTTTTTTACCATCACTATATGTTCTTGGGGTGCAATTTTTATCATAGCACTCTTTAAATATCCTCAAAAATGAATAATAAGCTTCGTTTACATCAGCAACATAAACAGGTTCCCAGGTTTGTCTCATTAGATCCATTTTTAATGACTCCACCGTTTCTGGATTTCTCAGTCTAAATGTTGTTAGAGTTTTTTTCACAGGATTTCTCCTTAGATTGTAGTGGAAATTTGTAAAAATTGGTAAATGATCACTTATGTCGTGGATGAACAACCCCCCTACAGTTGCATCTATGATGTTAGAATAAATATTGTCGATTAGAGTTGCACTAGACCTGGTAATTCTACTTGGTTTAGTGATCCTTGGGAATAAACCAATACTATACATGGTGTTAATGAAGTCAGTTGTTCCCATATGACCTTGTGGGTTTAATAGATCAATGTTGAAGTCCCCACATACAAATACAACCTTCTTATTGATTATTTTTTCATACAATTCAATCATTTGTTCCTTAAGAATTTCTATTCCACATACAGGACCTTTGAGAAATTTGTAATTAGGCTTCTGCTATTTATATGTATAATTGAAAACACACCTACCATTTTGACCTTTACATTGAATTTCTGTTCAGTACAATACCTACATTCGTTGTGCATGGTATGGAAAAAATTTGTTTCTGGGTCAAAGTCACATTCCATGTCATGTGTTCTTTTTCCAGAGTAATCAAATGTTTCATAATTAAAATCTAGATATGAATTTAGAAAAGTAGCCGTCTCATTTCCTCCAGTCGTTACATCAAGATCGTCTCTTTCATATGCCATCATTGGTGAAAAGAAAATAAGAAAGAAAATAAGAGTAAATCATAATAAATAAAATATCAAAAACACTGAAAATGAACTCACACGTGCCCAAAGTTCCACTCGTTTGTATCTCCACAATGTCCCCCACAGACAACCATCTCCAACAGGAAAATAAAGCAGTCCTGGGCAAATAGCCCTCCCTTGTTAATGCTCACGACATGCCTGCAGCTCCATGCCATTCCAAGTCCCAAGCTCACCCGAAGGAAATCTCCAGTCACTGTTGGCTCACCCGGAGGAAAGCTCACCTGGAGGAGCGCTCCAGTCACTGTTGGCCAACCATTGCGCACACAGTCCAAACAAGTGTCTATTGTCCATAAGCTCTACATAGAACATCCATAGAGTTCCTTTGATGAAATCTGAAGAGACAGCGACAAACTTTTCACTGTACTTATTTCCATTACCCCATTCAATCTCATCGGAATTTTTCCAGTTCTTCAATCTCCCGAATAACGATAGATTTCTCCTCTTCGGGGGAAGGTCCATTCGTGCGTATCCATATCTTGCAATCTCTTGTCCACGTTGCTTTAATTTTTTTCTGTTTTCTCAATAAGCGCGCACATCTGGCAATGTCCGCGTTTTTTTTCATTAGATGTTCATTCATATCATTTGTCACCTTCAGCTTGTTTCCTTGTCTCAGTAAGTCCGTCTTGTGTTTCCGATTTGCAAACCGTATGATAATGTTTGGCTCCACTTGGCCTGCTCCTTTTGAAGCTCTCTTTGGTAGTAGGTGACAGGCTGATATACTTTCCCTTTGAATGTCTATTTGTTCACTGTGAAAGAATTGAATCACCTGTTCCTCGAGAGTCTGTTGTTCATCCAGCGGAGCGTCCTCTCCCCTTGACTCCCCGCTGGCAACACGTGCGTAAGAGCGGTGTCTGGTTTTCAATCCACTAATCACCACATTGTCCTTGCGTGTGTCTTGTTCCAAATCTTCGACTCTCCTCTCCAGGGCAGCAATCTTGTCATCTTATTTCCTTGATCAGTTTCTTCAGACTGTTCACCTCTTCCTTCACCAGATCTTTCACATCTTTCAACAAATTCACTAGTGTTATATCCTGCATCGCATTGATTTTCCCCGTGAGGGCGTCCAGCGATTTCTTAAACTCATCCATCTCGGCTGTTGCACTTGCCTTGGGATCTTTCTGTAAAACTTTAGTAAAGATGTTCCCTCATAAGTGACAAATCAAAGAGGGAACTCTATTGGTTTTAAAAGTTTGATCCGAAAGTTTTGATCATCAAGGAGTGGATTCCGCGAGGCTTCCACTCCGCCGCCGCCATGTTCTGTTTTACATGTTACATTTTACATGTTTTACATGTTTTACAATAACATTTTATCAGTGTCCTAGCTGTTTATTTAGTGTCAGTAAAGGGGTTGTGAGTACAGCTGAGGGTGGAAGCAAGCATTTGCCTCCCTCCTGAGTTCCAGACATGAAGATAGATCCCATTCTTTGAACTGTGCGTGCAGTAACAAGGAGGAGACAGGCAGAGCTTGTCCATCGCTAATTAGCTTAGCTCAAACACTGGTAGTCAGGGGGAAGTGCTAGCCTGCCACCACCTAAAGACATCAGATAAATTTTCCAGCAACTCTTAACAGTTCTGTGTGCTTGTTGTGACTTGTTTATTTACCATCTTATGTTATGTTTGACTCAGATTAGCACTTTACGTTGTATTTTATGCATTTCTTCTTCTTCTTCTTCTTCTGCTTCTGTATATGTGCATGCATGTGCCCTGCGGTTCAGTCCCAATACGTATTTGATTCTAAAATTACATAAAGTGCGAATCTGAGTCTAAAAATAACATAATGCAGTAAATAAACAAGTCAGAACAAGCACACAGAACCATTTAGAATTGTTGGAAAGTTTGATGATTTTAGGTGGAGGCAGGCTAGCACTTCCCATTGACTGCCAGTATTTAAGCTAAGCTAATTAGTGGTGGACGAACTTGGCCCATCTCTTCCTTGTTACTGCAGGCACAGTCAAAATAACAAAAAGAAAAGTTAATAGGGACTCTATTATCCTGTGTTTTCCTGTTAACTGTGTTGATGCCGAGCTTGTGTTTCGGTACACTCACATTCTGTGAAGCACTAACATGGTTGTAGCTTGGAGAAGAGAGGCTCACTGATTTTCTTTCTCCTCAGTCTTTGTCATTATTCTTTACCAATGATGCAATTAACCGCAAAAGCAAACCCATTTATTTAAACATGAGTGAGGTGTTTGATCTGACAAGGCTCTCTATGTGTCTTGTGGTGCTGTGACAAAACAGGAAAAAGGGAAACTGGATATTGAAACAATGGTTTATTTGTAACCGCAAACAGTATGACAATTTGAAAGAGGAAATACACTTTTTGGAATCTTTTTTTATCCCCATGAAGTGTGTCTTTCTCAAACAACACGCTTAAGGCATCTGTGATTATACTAGATATTTTCAACAATGTTCAACTAAACCATGTATATACAAATAATGAACCAACAATTAGTAAACCATCTCAAATGTTGTCACCAGTTAACCAGCAAACACAGACTGTGTGTGTTTGCTGTTGGCACCTGAGATGAGATCAAGAATAATATAAGACTGGCAAAGCATTTTAAAAACACAAACCTAACTTTTGTGCTTGCCTTCTGCTCTGTCCTGCCTGAATGACAACAACAGAGTGAGATGATACAGTTGCCAGTCCTGTCCAGCTGCATGTCTGAGTACCCCTTTCCTCACCTCAGCCCCCTCACCCCTCCCTTTGTGGCTGCAGTAGTTCGACTCCTACAGGCTGTTTGAGTCATGCTGGCTACTGGCCTGGCATCCACCTTCGCAAGCCGCAGCCCAGTTCAGTCTGGATCCAGTCTACTCTGCCCAGATTGTGTTACTGCTGTAAGGATCCAGTATTAATGCACCTAACTGGACTTTTTGGAGTGAAGTGTTACTTAAATTGCAGAAAAGTACTTTGCTGTTGTTTTCTGTTTTTTAGACAATGTGAAAAAATGTTAGAGCAGGCAGCAACAGAGTTAAAAGCTTCAGTAGAATGTGGAAAAGCAACAAAGTAATAAATAATGTATTCATTTATTTTAATATTTTAAAAATTTAAAAATATTTGACACTGGAGGAGCTTTATCCACTGTTACTTAAGATTTGCTAATCATAATTTGGCAACACAGTAATTTAGTATTTCTGAAGCAACTCTCACGCGATCACTAAATCTCAGTAACTCAAACTAAAGGAAGTCTTACAGAACCGTGCCCATCTGTTTCAATTTAGAACAAATTAACTATTTGTGTGTCAGTGTTGTGCTTCTAATTTGTCTACAGTGGTAACTGCATGTGAGCTGTGTGTCACAAGAAGTAATGTCAAGGTAATGAGAAACACTGTGAAACATTCATTATGGTGGAACATGAATAACGGGTTTAGTTTTTCAAAAATAGACCAGTTGTTTTGCTCCTCATTATCGATTCAATCATAGGACACAGGACGTACAAAGGTATACAAAATTTGTGCAAGAAGCCATTATAGGTCAGCTACCACAAAAAAGATTAATATAAACTGACATCAATGAAAACAGACGTGTTCAGAGTGTGATCACACCGCAGGAACTTTCCTCCATCAGAGTCATGGCCTCATCTCTGTTATCACCATGTTAAACCTTCTGCCACTGCCCCGAGGAGGGAGAGCCAATCTGCAGACCAGAGAAGAAGACCTGGTAACGGTGTTTCCACATGATGTATGCACCGGTGGCACAGACAAGTGCTTGGGCCAGGTTCAGCACAATCTGAATCAGAAAGTCCTGTGTGAGTGACTCGGTGATCTCTTTGCAGTCGCTGACTCCCGTGTAGGTGAAGGTGCGGGCTATTGGGTCCGTTTGGTTCAGTTTGCACACACAGTCCTCATGGACCTGCTCACAGCTGAAGCTGCCAGTCAGTGTGTAGTGATGTACAGCAAATGCCATGACCAGCACTGAAATGACCATGCCGATTGTACACAGGATGAAGTACAAGAGCTGTAAGAAGCAGAGGGAAAGTCAGAGATCATGCACTT
>MDSQ01000333.1_pt1 | contig 11164 bp, 12 predicted proteins | sample 1008251 | NCBI WGS metagenome assembly MDSQ01 (sample SAMN05526597, study PRJNA338239) | gut metagenome | isolation source: Hindgut content | host: Naso unicornis | place: Saudi Arabia: Red Sea | collected 2016-05
TTATTATACAGATGTACAAATTAGAAAGTAGGAAAATAAGTTATGCAAACTGCGGACTTTAATTTTGACTTGCCTCAAAATTTAATAGCCCAAACTCCGTTAAAACATAGAGATAATTCACGTCTGATGATAATTAATAGAGAAACAGGGAAAATTGAACATAAACATTTTTATAATATATTAGAATACTTAAATGAAGGAGATTGCTTAGTTTTAAACAACACCAAAGTTATGCCGGCAAGATTATTTGGCGTAAAAAAATCAGGTGGAAAAGTAGAAATACTACTATTAAAAAGAATTGGAGATACTTTTGAAATATTAGTTAAACCCGGGAAAAGAGCAAAAATAGGGGACACTTTAATATTTGGGGAAGGAAAATTAGAATGTAAAGTCATTGATATTATAGAAGATGGCAAAAGAATTGTAAAATTTAACTATGAAGGCGTTTGGGAAAATATATTAGATGAACTAGGAACTATGCCTTTACCGCCTTATATAACTGAAAAGCTTGAAAATAAAAATAGGTATCAAACAGTTTATGCAACTCAGAATGGAAGTGCAGCAGCTCCTACAGCAGGGCTGCACTTTACAGAAGAGTTGCTTGAAAAAGTTGCTCAAAAAGGTGTAAAGATAGCATATGTAACATTGCATGTTGGATTAGGCACGTTTAGACCAGTAAAGGTGGACGATGTATTACAGCATAAAATGCATTCGGAATACTATGAAGTAGACAAAGTTAATGCAGATATAATAAATAATATAAAATTAAGTGGTGGAAAAATAATAGCTGTAGGTACAACTAGCACTAGAGTGCTTGAGAGCATTGCTAGTGATAATGGGTTAATACGAGCTAGCAGTGGATTTACAGATATTTTTATATATCCAGGCTATAAATTTAAAGTAATAGATAATTTAATAACTAATTTCCATTTACCAGAGTCTACATTAATCATGTTAGTTAGTGCGTTGGTTAATAAAGATAAAATATTAGAAGCATATAATATAGCTGTAGCTGAAAAATATAGATTTTTTAGCTTTGGAGATGCTATGTTTATCGGGTAATACCTTGACATAATAGAAAAAATATATTATTAATTAAAAAGACAATATATAAACCTAAATATATAAACCTATAAGGAGCAATTATGTTAAAAAAAGAATATAAAGACGCATGGACTACTTATAATGAAGAAGATAAAAAGGCATTATTTGATTACGCTGAAAGATATAGGAAATTTATTTCAGATAACAAGACTGAAAGAGAATGTGTAGAAACTTTAGTAAAAGAAGCAGAGCAACATGGATACAAGAATTTAGATGAATGTATCAAAAATAATGCTCAGCTAAAAACTGGGGATAAAGTTTATGCGAATTATGGTAATAAAACTTTAATATTATATTGCATTGGCAAAAACGATATATTAGATGGAATGAATTTATTAGGTGCACATCTAGACTCACCACGATTAGATTTAAAACCTAATCCATTATATGAAGATACCAATTTAGCTATGTTAAAGACGCATTATTATGGAGGGGTTAAGAAATATCAATGGGTTAGCTTACCTCTTGCAATGCATGGAGTAATTGCTAAAAAAGATGGAACAGTTATAAAGGTGGTAATAGGTGAGAGTGAAGATGACCCTGTGTTTGGTATATCTGATTTACTAATTCATTTAGCAAGCGAGCAGATGGAAAAGAAACTAAAAGAAGCGATTAGTGGTGAGGACTTAAATGTATGCTTTGGTACATTGCCTATAGACACAGATGACGAGAAACTAAAAAATAAAGTTAAAGAAAATGTATTACAGATACTAAATACAAAATATGATATAACAGAAGAAGATTTATTTTCATCAGAGATACAGCTAGTTCCGGCAGGAAAAGCCAGAGATTACGGCATAGATAAAAGTATGGTAGCAGGATATGGACAAGATGACAGGGTATGCTCATATGCATCATTTGAAGCTATCTTAGAAGTGGAAAATCCTGATAAAACTACGTGTTGTATATTGGTAGATAAAGAAGAAATAGGAAGTGTTGGTGCTTCTGGTATGAATTCCAATTACTTTGAAAACACTGTTGCAGAATTATTAAATCTATTAGGAAAATACTCAGAGTTAAATGTACGTAGAGTCCTTTCAAAATCTAAGATGCTTTCTTCTGATGTAACTGCAGGAGCAGATCCAAATTTTCCATCAGCACTTGAAAAGAATAATGCTGCATATTTTGGAAAAGGTGTAGTATTAATGAAATACACAGGTTCAAGAGGAAAATCAGGTTCTAATGAGGCAAATGCAGAATATGTAGCACAGCTTAGAAAGATAATGGAAGATAATAATGTTTATTGGCAAACGTGCGAGCTAGGAAAAATAGACTTAGGAGGCGGGGGAACAATTGCTTATATTCTTGCAAAATATGGTATGGATGTAATAGATTGTGGAGTACCCGTACACAGCATGCATGCACCATGGGAAATTACTAGTAAAGTAGATTTATATGAGATGAGAAAAGCCTACGTGGCGTTTTTAAAAGATGCGTAAAGGAGAAAGAGTGTGGAAAATCCAGTTATTAGAATTACAATGGAAGATGAGAGCGTTATACGAGTAGAGTTATATCCTAAGGTTGCACCTATAACGGTTATGAATTTTGTGGATTTAGTAGATAGAAAATTTTATAATGGTTTAACGTTTCATAGAGTAATTAAAGGGTTTATGATACAAGGTGGATGCCCTGAAGGTACTGGAGTAGGTGGTTCTGTAAATAATATTAAAGGTGAGTTTAAATCGAACGGAGTGCAAAATAATATAAAGCATGAACGAGGTGTTTTATCTATGGCACGTTCACAAAATCCAAACTCAGCAAGTTCTCAGTTTTTTATTATGCATGAAGATTCACCGCATTTAAACGGAAATTATGCTGCATTTGGTAAAGTTATTGAAGGAATGGAAGTTGTGGATAAAATAGCTGATGTAAAAACAGGGCCTTCAGATAAACCAGTAGAACCGGTAGTAATTAAAACAATGGAAGAAGAAAAATAAAATTATAGTCTTGCCATTTAAAACAATATATGATATATTTAGAGACGAAAATAAAACACACGTATGTTTACATTTAAAATGGGTGATTATATTAATCGATATAATTTATACATGCGGAGGCAGAACCTAAGGAGGAAAAAATGAGCGTTATTTCAATGAAACAATTATTAGAAGCAGGAGTTCACTTCGGCCACCAAACTAGAAGGTGGAATCCTAAAATGAAGGAATATATATTTACTGAAAGAAATGGTATTTATATAATAGATCTTCAAAAAACAGCTAAAAAAATGGATGATGCATATTATGCAATGAGAGAAATAGCTGAAGATGGTGGGAAAGTGCTTTTTGTAGGTACAAAAAAACAAGCACAAGATTCTGTAAAATCAGAAGCAGAACGTTGTGGAATGTACTATATTAATCACCGATGGTTAGGAGGTATGCTTACAAACTTTCAGACTATTAAAAGTCGTGTAGATAGATTAAAAAGACTAGAAAACATGGAAAAAGACGGCACTTTTGAATTGCTTCCTAAAAAAGAAGTAATTGAGCTGAAAAAAGAAATGGTGAAGCTTGAAAACAACCTAGGCGGGATTAAAGATATGAAAGGTGTACCAGATGCTATCTTTATTGTAGATCCACGCAAAGAGAGAATAGCTATTCAAGAAGCACATATACTAGGAATTCCTATTTTTTCAATAGTAGATACAAACTGTGATCCTGACGAAGTAGACTACGTTATTCCAGGAAATGATGATGCTATTCGTGCAGTAAAACTTATTGCAGGTAAATTGGCAGATGCTATAATTGAAGCAAACCAAGGTGAAATATTTGATACACAAGAAATACAAACTGAAGTTACTGCAGAAGAATTAGTAGAAAATACAGTGGAATAATTTGGAGGAATTTAAGATGGCAATTACAGCTGGAATGGTAAAAGAATTACGTGAAAGAACAGGAGCAGGAATGCTTGATTGCAAAAATGTTCTTAACGAAGTAGATGGAGACATGACTCGTGCAATGGAAGTGCTACGAGAAAAAGGTCTTGCAAAAGCTGCGAAAAAATCAGGCAGAATTGCAGCAGAAGGTTTGGTAAAAGTTATAATATCACCAGATAAGAAAAGTGCAGCGGCTGTAGAGATAAACTCAGAAACAGATTTTGTTGCTAAAAATGAAGTATTTATTAAGTTTGTATCTGAAGTTGCAAATATGGTATTAAATAATGATGTAAAAGACGTAGAAGAATTAAAAAATCTACCATTTGAATCAGATGCTAGTAAAACAGTTTCAGAAGCATTGACTGAAAAAATTGCTGTAATTGGTGAAAACTTAACTATAAGAAGACTTGCTAAACTTAAAACTCAAGGTATTATAGCAGGATATACTCACGGTGGTGGGAAAATTGTATCTATAGTAGAGCTGGACACTGATTCTGATAAAGCAGAAGAAGTTGGAAAAAATGTTGCTATGCAAATAGCAGCGGCAAATCCACAAGTTATTTCAGTCTCTGATGTATCTGAGGAGACAAAAGAAAAAGAAAGAGAAATTCTTATGGTGCAAGCTAAAAATGAGCACCCTGAAAAACCAGATAATGTTATTGAAAAGATGATAAATGGTAGACTAAATAAGCAATTATATAAAGAGCTTTGTTTACTAGAGCAAGACTATGTAAAAGATCCAGCATTAACAGTTGGCAAATATGTTAAACAAGAATTAGGGTCTGATAAAGTTATTAAATCTTTTATTCGTTTTGAAACTGGTGAAGGTATTGAAAAGAAAGAAGAAAACTTTGCCGAAGAAGTAGCAAAACAATTACAAGGTTAAATTAGTAGAGGATAAAAATCCTCTATTTTTTTGTAATGTATATAGAAAGGAAAATATATGCAAAGATATAACAAAGTGCTAGTAAAATTAAGTGGTGAAGCATTAGCTGGTAAAAATGGTGTAGGATTTAATAATGACACCATAGATAAAGTAGTAAAACAGTTAATTAAACTTACAGAAGATAATTTTTTAGTAAGTGTTGTTATTGGCGGAGGCAACTTCTGGAGGGGAAGAACGTCTGGAGATATGGACAGAACTCGTGCAGATCAAATTGGAATGTTAGCTACAGTTATGAATGCCATATATGTAGCTGATAGAGTTAGAGCATTAGGGGCTACTAGTGAAGTTATGACTCCTTTTAAAGTAGGTACAATGACAAAGGTTTTTAGTAAAGAAGATGCTTTAAATAGTTTACAACAAAAGAAGATAGTCTTTTTTGCTGGGGGTACCGGTCATCCGTACTTTTCAACTGATAGTGGTGCTGTACTTAAAGGTTGTGAAATAGAAGCAGACATCTTGTTATTTGCAAAAAATATCGATGGCATATATGATAGTGATCCAAAAATAAATAGACAAGCGATTAAATATGATGAAATTTCATGCAAAGAAATAATAGAAAAAAATTTAAAAGCAGTTGATATGGCAAGTATTGTATTGTGTATGGAAAATAACTTACCAATTATAGTTTTTGATTTAAATGAAGAAAATGGTATAATAAGAGTTGCAAATGGTGAGAATATAGGAACAAAGATTTTTATATAGGAAATCAACTACCCTTCCGGTCTATGGCTGTGTGGATAGTTGACTAAACTAAGTATTAATTTATTAAAGAAAAGGAGGATGTAAGGATATCCCCGAGTATAAAAATGAGAGTATCCTTGCTGAAAAAAGATGAAAGAACAGTTGAAAAGTTTTGAAACCAAGATGGAAAAATCGATTACTTCATTAAAAGAAGATTTTAACACAATTAGAGCAGGCAGAGCTAATCCGCATGTTTTAGATAAATTAAGTGTAGATTATTATGGAACTCAAACACCTATAAGCCAAATAGGAAATATTACTGTACCCGAACCTCGTATATTACAAATTCAACCTTGGGATAGTACCCTGTTAAAAAATATTGAGAAGACTATAAATGAATCAGATTTAGGAATAAATCCGTCAAATGATGGTAAAGTTATTAGATTGATTTTTCCAGAACTTACAGAAGAAAGAAGAAAAGAATTAACTAAAGAGATTAAGAAAAAAGGTGAAAATGCTAAAGTTGCTATAAGAAATATACGACGAGAGGCTATGGATACCTTTAAGAAGATGCAAAAATCTAGTGAAATGACAGAAGATGAATTATCAACTGCGGAAACAAGTACGCAAAAATTAACGGATAAATTTGTTGAAGAAATAGATAAACAAATAGAACAAAAAAGCAAAGACGTATTATCTGTATAGGGGAAAATTATGAAAAAAGATGTACCGACACATGTAGCAATTATAATGGATGGCAATGGAAGATGGGCAAACGCAAAAAAAATGCCTAGAAACGCAGGTCATAAGGTGGGCAGTGAAACATTACAAGATATTGTTGAGTATGCCGAAGAGTTGGGTATTAGCTATATAACGGTATACGCATTTTCAACAGAAAATTGGAGTAGACCAAAAGAAGAAGTCGACGGGATAATGAAATTATTAGATAATTATCTGAGTAGTGCAATTAAAAAAGCGTCTTATAAAAGCATTAGAGCCAAAGTGATTGGTAGAAAAGATGAATTATCACCTAAATTAGTAGAAAAAATAGAAAAGCTAGAACATTTAACTAGAGATAAAAAAGGTATTTGCGTCATATTTGCTATAAACTATGGGGGACGAGATGAAATAGTAAGAGCAATTGCAAAGATGGCTACTGATTTAGAAAAAGATACTCTGAAAATACAGGATATATCTGAAGATATGGTAACTAAGTATTTAGATACTGCAGATATACCTGACCCTGATTTTTTAATTAGAACTAGTGGCGAGTTAAGAACTAGCAATTTTTTGCCGTGGCAATTAGCGTACAGTGAATTTTACTTTACAAATAAGATGTGGCCAGATTTTTCTAGATCAGATTTTGATTTAGCCATTAACGAATATACAAATAGAAAAAGAAGATTTGGTAAAAGTGAATAAGGAGCGTGAAAATGCTAGTTAGAATATTAACTGGGCTTGTTGGAGCTCCAGTTGTTCTATTTATTTTAATAAGTGGCACGACTGCTATGCAAATTATAGGGACTGCGGTAGGAATTATTGCCATGATGGAGTATTTTAAGGCAGTATCTACGACTTATAAGCCTATGCAAATTTTAGGAATTGGTGCAATAGCAGTATATTTTATATTTTATAGATTTATTATAGACTACTATCATATATATATATCAATTCTATTAATATTAACATTGACGATTAATGTAATAAAGTATCCCAAATATACCTTAAATGATATAACTATAACTTTTTTTGGAGTTATATATGTAGGATTATTGTTAGGACTTATTATATCTATAAGAGAAATGATAAGTGGATTATTCTGGGTGGTTTTGATATTTGTATGTGCATGGGGGAGTGATACTTGTGCATATTTTATAGGAAAGTTTTTTGGTGCAAAAAAGTTAACTCCTATTTTAAGTCCTAAAAAAACTATTGCAGGAGCTATTGGAGGCATTATAGGAGCTAGTATTATGGTGTGGATATATTGTTATATTATGATACACTTAGAGCAAATTGTGCTATCCACTAGTCAAATTATTGTTCTGGTTATTGTAGGGGGGATTTGTGCTTTGCTATCTCAGATTGGCGATTTAGCCGCTTCTAGTATAAAACGTGCTGTTAATGTAAAAGATTATGGGAGGATGTTTCCAGGCCATGGCGGAGTATTAGATAGAATAGATAGTGTGCTTTTAATAACGCCCCTTGTTTATATAGTTGCGTATATATTTACTAACTAATTGGAAGGGCAGGAATTATGAAAAAAATTGCCATATTAGGTTCTACAGGTTCAATAGGAACTCAGTCTTTAGATGTTATTAGGAATACACCAAATATTAAGGTAGTAGCACTTACCACTAATACACAAATAGAATTGTTAGAGCAACAAATAAATGAATTTAAACCTGATATAGTTGCTGTAATGAATAAACAAAAAGCAAAGTTACTAGAGCAAAAGCTAAGAGGAAGCACTACTAAAGTTTACGGTGGAATGGATGGGATTATTTATGCGGCAGCAAATACGGGAGCTGATATGGTTATAACAGCTGTAGTAGGAACGGTTGGATTATTACCCACTATAGAAGCTATAAATAACAAAATTGATATTGCACTTGCTAATAAAGAAACTTTAGTAACTGCGGGTGAGATAGTAATAGAATTGGCAAATAAAAATAATGTTCAAATTATACCTGTAGACAGTGAGCATTCAGCAATTTTTCAATGCTTAAAAGCGGGCAAAAAAAATGAAGTAAGCAAACTGATTTTAACAGCATCAGGTGGACCTTTTAGAGACTTAGATAAAACAGCATTAGAAAAAGTTACAGTTAAAGATGCACTAAAGCATCCTAATTGGAATATGGGTGCGAAGATTAGTATAGATAGTTCAACTCTTATGAATAAAGGCCTTGAAGTGATTGAAGCAAAATATTTATTTGATACAAATAATATAGATGTTGTAATTCATAAAGAAAGTATTGTGCATTCTATGGTAGAGTTTAATGATACTTCGGTAATAGCACAATTGGGAATGCCAGATATGCGTGCAGCAATTAGTTATGCTCTAAATTATCCTATGCGACCAAAAAACGAATTTATCCCTAAAATAGATTGGACAAAAAAACTGAACTTAACTTTTGATAAGCCTAATACAGAATTATTTCCTTGTTTAAACCTTGCATATTATGCTATGCAACAAGCAGGTACAATGCCTACAGTTCTTAACGCAGCTAATGAAGTTGCAGTAGACTTATTTATGAAAAATAAAATAAAATTTATGGATATTGGACATATTATACATAATGTCTTAGATAGACACATATGTATATTTAAACCAAGCCTTGAAGAAATTTTAGAAACAGATATGTGGGCTAGGAAATGTTGTGAAGAAGAGGTGATGTTGTGACATATGCTTTGATTTTTATAATCATTTTTGCAACAATTGTAGTAGTTCATGAATGGGGTCATTTTATTGTAGCTAAAAAAAATGGAGTAGCCGTTAATGAATTTGCAATTGGTATGGGTCCAAAAATTTGGAGTACAAAAAAGGAAGAAACTCTGTATACAATACGATTGTTGCCGATAGGCGGATATTGTGCAATGGAGGGAGAAAACGAGGAGTCGTGTAGTTCTAAAGCTCTAACGAGTAAGACTCCGTTACAACGAATAGCAATATTTGCAGCAGGTGCTTTAATGAATGTATTATTAACTTGGATTTTAATGACACTATTTTTAGGTTATAGTGGGTATAGATCTAATGTGATAGATAAAATTGTGCCTGATTCTCCAATAGAAAAAGCTGGGGTAGTTGCTGATGAAATAATCGTAGCTATTGATGATGTAAAAGTGAAAACTCAACAACAGATAAGCGAAGCTGTATCTACAAATAAGGAAGTATATAAATTAACAATACAAGCGACGGATGGTACAATACGTAATTTAGAAATCACTCCACAAGTAAATGAAGATGGGAGTAAATTGTTAGGCTTTTATTCAAAAATGGGACATTATAATGCATTTGAAGTGATTTGGCAAGGATTAAAAGAAACAATAGTTTTACTTAAAGAAGTAGTAAAAGGTTTTGTGATGCTAATAACAGGGAATGTATCAATAGATGAACTGGCAGGTATTGTTGGTGTTGCACAAATTACTACAGAAGTATGGGACGTTTCGGTGCAAGAGAGTATTATGACGGCTATTATGAATATGGTTAGAATAGCAGCATTATTATCCGCAAATTTAGCGGTATTAAATTTACTGCCTTTTCCAGCTCTTGATGGTGGAAGAATATTTTTTACTCTTATAGAATTAGTAAGAGGAAAACCGTTAAGTCAGCAAAAAGAAGCAGCTATTCACTTTATGGGCTTTGTTTTATTAATGGTATTAATGGTTGTAGTTTTATATAATGATATAATGAGGTTAGTTGCATGAGAAAACTTACACGGTTAGTAAAAGTGAAAGATGTAGTTATAGGAGGAGGCAACCCTATAACGATACAATCAATGTGTAACACAAAAACTGATGATGTATCAAAAACTATAGAGCAGATTTTAAGTTTAGAAGAAGCGGGATGTGAAATAATTAGACTTGCTGTACCAGATATTTATGCGGCTAAGGCGTTGAGTGAAATTATACCTAAAGTTAATATTCCAGTAGTTGCAGATATTCATTTTGATTATAGATTAGCTTTGATGGCTATAGAAAATGGTGTTCATAAGCTAAGAATAAATCCTGGTAATATTGGAAACAAGCAAAATGTTGCAGAAGTAGTTAAAAAAGCCCTTGAATACACAATACCTATTAGAATAGGGGTAAATTCAGGTTCAATAGAAAAAGATTTATTAGCTAAATATGGGGTTTGTGCTAAATCTATGGTTTTAAGTGCAAAAAAACATATAGATATATTAGAAGATTTAGGATTTTATGATATATGTGTATCATTAAAAGCTTCTAATGTACCGCTTAGTATTGAGGCATATACTCTATTTGCACAACAATATGATTATCCGTTGCATGTAGGTATTACTGAAGCTGGAACATTTTATAAAGGTACAATAAAATCTTCTGTAGGCATTGGGGCTATACTTTCTAGGGGGATAGGAGATACAATAAGAGTATCGTTATCTGACGACCCTGTTAAAGAGGTAGAATGCTCTAAATATATCTTACAGTCATTAGGCCTTAGAAATTTTGGAGTAGAAATTATTTCGTGCCCTACTTGCGGTAGAACCAATGTAGACTTAATTCAGCTTGCCACAAAAGTAGAGGAGTACACCAAAGATTTCAAACACAATATTAAAATTGCGGTAATGGGATGCGTGGTGAATGGTCCTGGTGAAGCCCGTGAAGCAGATATTGGCATTGCAGGTGGCAAGAATGAAGGTATTATTTTCAAGAAGGGTAAAGTAGTAAAAAAGGTAGCTGAAGATGAACTTTTTGCGGCTTTTATCAAAGAGTTAAAAGAAATGCTTGATTTTTAGCTTAAAAGGTATTATAATCTAGTTAAAATGTCATTATGGTTGGGAGAAGAGTGGGTATAACGCCCACTCTTTCTATATTAATAAGGC
>MDSQ01000334.1_pt1 | contig 11163 bp, 5 predicted proteins | sample 1008251 | NCBI WGS metagenome assembly MDSQ01 (sample SAMN05526597, study PRJNA338239) | gut metagenome | isolation source: Hindgut content | host: Naso unicornis | place: Saudi Arabia: Red Sea | collected 2016-05
AGTTTTTCTGCAGGTATGATATAGGACAATATTAAATAGAAACTGATGAATATTTTTGTAATAAGTTGATTGAAAACAAAGAAATCTTTCCATTTAGAATCTACATTTCACTTTCTTTTTTTTGAGGCTGAAAAAAAAAGTAGTCTTATCTCAGTCCAGAGAGACTGACCAGCAAGTTTGGCAACTAGCTGCACAGCTAACAAGCTAACAGCAGCTTTTAGCTGCAGCAAATAATACACAGTAGTGAGCAGCAGTTAGCAGTTACTCAGGTGATATGCTGCCCCCTATTTTACATATTGTCCCTTTAAGGCCATGTCTGAAATGACTCTTTATCTTTAACCTGACTAAAACAAGTAGACCTCTCTTGTTTTGTAAGCTCTAAGAAGTTATTATCTGTGTACTTATTCATTGGTGAGGTGTAGTCGGAAATGGAAAACTTATTTTGGTCGCTGGCCGCTTCGGGGGCACCTACAACAGTGTGTCACATGCTGGTAAACAATAGGCCTAATCCAATAATACTATTAGAAGAATCAATAGGAAAGTCTTGTGCTTTATTGCTTTGAGTCAAACCACCAGGCAGTTCTCTTCTTATGTAATCTTCTCCCTGATTCTACCAGATCAGTTTATAACCGTGCTGGAGCCAACCCATAACTTAAGGCAATCAATTAAAGTGTCATGTATTGTGTCAAATATGTCAGTAAGGTCCAAAAGAATGAGGACAGCTACACACTCACTGACAGTTACACAACCTTAACTCATCTAAAACTTTAACAAAAGACAACTTTAAGCTCTGATTTGCCCTCAAACCAGATTGGATTTTCTCAGAGATAATATTTTTTACAGATACTCTCATTCAGCTGTTTAAACATAAGCCACTCCTAAACTTTGCCCCAAAAAGGTAAATTAGAAATAGGACAGTAGCTGCTAGGGGCAGAATTATCTTAACTGGATTTCTTTAGCAAAAGCTTTATCACCACTGTCTTAAAGCTTTTGGGAATATCTTGTACTCTGTGGAAGAGGTGGTATTCAAAAGCCTGTCCAAAGATAATTCTAGCAAAGATGTTGTTCAGAAGGTTACAGAGGAGCTGTGAATGACCTCATACAGTTTGATTGGCAGAGACAGTGATGTATGATTCTCCCTGCTTCTTTCTAGTGCTTGTTTGGGTAAATATTGATCAATCACCTGCTGCTAGTCAAGTAATTTTTCGGGTAAAGACAGAAGATTTTATGTGCTGAAGTGTATGTGTGTCCGCTTATGCAGACAAATAAGCAAAGCAATACAGGAAGACAAACTTGGAACTATGTCTGATTAATTCTGATTGATTAATCCTTACTGATTACAATTTATTCATGAGTAAAACAGCACACCAGATCATGTGAAGATATTTGCATAGCAGTCAGATCATACAAGCAACTAACAAGAGCTACACTGTCCTGAATTATCAAGTTTCAACCCACTCTCAAGTACAAATTTGCATCCAGTGAACGAGAGCTGGGTACACTGTTTTTACCGTATAAATACAAAATCAAAGACATTGTTGCACTGTCATCAGAGAGAGGACCTAAATGCAGACAACCTTGGCAAAAAACAGCTCAGAGGTTTATGAGAGAAGTGAAGGTTAACACACTTATTGTCAAGTCCAAAGATAAGATGTACTATATTGACAGGATAGCATGAATGGTGTAAGGAAAGATGCATAGATACAATAGAGAAGCTCCAGGGAGTCACTGCTCCCGGCCAAGAAATAGTCCCTCAATAACATCCTTTTACCTTCAAACAGACTTGGGCTAACAGTTTTCACTTGTTGTCAGCCTTTATTCTAAGCTAAGATCAGCTCCTGGCTCTAGTTTCAGACAGTGGTATCAATCTTCTTTTCTATTTGCCTGCACTGTTGGCAAGAAGAGAGTATCAAAAATTTTGGGGAATGTCAAATCACAGTGGAAGTTACAAAAGATTAGACAATGTGAAGTAGCGACAAAGAAAACTGAATAAAATGGTCCAGGAAGAGAGTCCAGGTACTTTATGAGGGCCAGTTCTTGGGTTTTAGCTTCAAGGATTTTCTTCCTCGATACGAAAAACCAAACAGAGCGCTTAAAATTATCAGAAGGAGGTGCTCAGGCTCTGTTCTGGGCTCTGTTCGGCCCGCTTTGTAACTATGCCAAGTGTAAGGAGTCACAAGTGCTTCTCCACAGGCATGAAAGGCACAGACTTACTTTTACAGATGCGATCACACTCTGTCACAATCCCGCACACATAAAAACATATTCAGTCTCACACATACACTGCCTGACACACAAGAATTTGATGAGGAAGAAAAAAGGAGCCTCAGTGTTCTCCACATTAAGCAGCCACAGTTCTGCTTCTGCTGCTTGCAGTGTTGACTGCAAATTGTAAGCTCCAATTGTCTCCTTCTGTGCTTCACTGCCTCACAGGGATCGTAACTGATCTAAAAGAGAGCGCTGCGTGACCCTTAGTCATATGTTGCCATTATGTGCTGTGATGAATCTCTTACACACTGAATAATCGTGCATTTGAGCTATTTAATTACACACTCAGAAGCACAATTTCTTGCTACCTCAAATGTGTAGACACAGATGTGGATGTCCAGATGTGCTCCTGGTGTCCCTGTGGCTGACATATAATCAACACTAACGTAGAATGAGAATCACCCTGATGAAGCTGTGGTTTCGTTCTGCATCACTGCTATAAATTTTTTAGTTCTTCTTGATGTGACCATAGATGTAAATGATCCATGATGTTTTGTATGCACACACACACACACACACACACACACAAAACAAATGTGTAAATCTCAGAAATGGTTTTGTTTTTGTTTGTTTTGTGCCTGCTGGTATATTTGCCAGATAATAATAAGCATCAGGACCCAACACTGACAATTGATTAAAGGTGTACATTACATTTTACATGCCCAGCAAGTTTATCTCAGTCAGCCAAAAGAAGGAATGCAATTCCAGCTATTTTTCAGTTCACTAAAATACTCCAATGTTTTGTCAGATTTTTCTCTTTGTCAGTTTTATTTGTTGTTGTGGGAGCTCGTATCATTGATGATTTCAAAGACGAACTATCAAATGCATGAAAATCACAAGTGTTCCCATGGTAACAGATTAAAGGCTTCTGGCGATCATGAGAGCAGACTACAGATGTGGGTTGAGGATATAAAAACATAAAGAATAAGGGAATTCCTGCAGCGCAGTGTACACGAAGAGTGTTTTTGACAGGGGAATTGATTTCCTAATTGAATGTGTTTGAGGTGGAAGCAGATGTACAGGAATTGAGATGGAAAGATATATGAATGTGAAAGATGGTGGAGCCTCCGGGGCTTTCCCTTTTGCAGTGAAGGCCCTGCAGGCATTTCTTTATTGCAAAGGCGATGTTTGAAGACCAAAGAGAGAGTGAGGAAGGAGGGAGGTCAATATGAAGGGGAGTACATGAATGTTTTGAACTTAACTATGATTAGTTCATGCTTCTATACTTCTTTTCCATCTATGCCTTCCCAACCCCATTCCACAAATGCAGCTCCACCCAAACTGACCCCTCAGCCACTGTTGGCAAAGTCAGAGACTTGGCTTCTTTCCGCCGGCACTTTCGGATGGGTTTCATGACCATGCCGGCCTCCCAGGACCTGTCCCCTCACTCTTGTGCCTCCGCCATGGCGCCACGCTCGCAATCCTGTCATGCTGTTGGTGCCGGGGATACGAGTCTTGAAAATGGAGATTACTCTGACACCCAATCCCAACATGGTGGCCGCTGTCCCCCAGCCAAACCCAAACGTCACCCCAGCACTCGCCTCAGCTCCTCATCTGCTGACAGCAGAGGACCCCCAGAGACGCCGCCTCCTCCGTCAACTCACTCACAGTCCAAGCACTCAGAGAAGAAAAATGGTAAGAATTGTGTTTTAGGTAAATTCTTTACAGATAAAATGATTGTTTTTCTTGACATGTATGTTTTTCTCTCCAACAGCCATGAAGAAGTCTGACTCTGGAGAGATTGGAGCAAAGAAGGTGCCTCCTTTAAAGCCCAAGAGAAGTCCCAGCACCCAACTTTCCTTTGACCCTCTTCCCCCACGTGTGCCTCCCTCTGCCACATCCTTGCCTTTCCAGGCAGCAGACTCTCAAATTCAGACAGGAGATGGGGAGGATGAACCAGTCTATATAGAGATGGTGGGCCAAGTTTTTACCAGAGACAGCCAGACAGCCACCCCTCACCCTGTCACCCCTGTTGCCACCACGCCTGACTCTGACTCAGACCAGAGTGAGGCCATCTATGAGGAGATGAAATACCCACTGCAAGAGGACAGAGAGTCCCAGAGACACCTCCCTGCTAAACATGAAAAACTGAGAAACTCTAAACACTATCATGTCACCCCTTCCTCCTCCAGCAGCTCCTCCTCTCTGCCACGCCCCTCCTCTTCCTCTCCTTCCTACTCCAAACCCAAAGCTACCGTGTCGATCTCCCATTCGTCTCCTCTGCCTTCCTCTGCATCCTCCACCCCTGTCCCCCAGGTCCTCTCTTCCAGTCCACACACTCCACGAGCTCCTACTCCCTACCTGCTACAAGGGAGTAAATCTGAGCCTGAGTCCAACACGAAGATCCCAGCTCCTTTTCCCAATCTTCTACAGCACCGGCCCCCACTGCTTGCCTTCCCTCAGCCAGCAGCAGCCTCCAGTGGGGTTGGGGTGCAAAATAAGGCGTCTGCCTCTACTAAAATGGGAACTCAAACATCCAGTGCGACAACTCAAGCTAGCACCTCCTCATCTTCTTCTTCTAACGTTCCTGTATCTCTGTCAGGCTCCAAGGACTCATCAGGAGGAAGTGTAACTCAGCAGGAAAAACACAGCAGAGATTCCCAGTTGGGACCTGCTCCTGGACTGAGAGCCAGGAGCCACTCCACACCTCTGCCTCCCTCGTCCAAATCCACATCCCCTTTCTCCCATCACCACCACCACCCTCACCATCGTCCCTCGCACTACCATCACTATCGTAAGCCAGAGAGAGGAGATTCACCTAATCCAAACAAGAGCAGTTCTCAGACTTCCACAGTGCAGACCCAAACCTCAAGTACAGGCAAGGAAGGCAAGTCTGTTAGCTTCCTCCTGAAGTCTGATAAAGGAGAGAGGGATAAGGACAGGGACAGAGACAGAGACAAGGACAGGGACAGGGACAGAGACCGAGATAGAGAGAGGGATAGAGTTAGAGACAGGGAAAAGGAGAGAGACAAGGAGAAAGACAAGGAAAGAGATCGAGACAGAGACAGTGATAGACATCGGGATAAGGACAGAGACAGAGATCGGGATAGGGATGGAGGGCCTTACTCCTTACAGCTAGATCACAGTCACTCCACTAGCAGCCAAACATCTCAAAGCAGCACCAGCTCAACCCCCACGCCATTATCTTCGTCCCAGCGTCCTCATTCTCGTCCCCATCTTCGCTCTCACACCCCCCACGGCCTGCCAGCGTACAAGCCTCCCTCCTCGGACAGCCCCTTGCTCTGGACCTACCCCTCCGGTGGTTTCCGGAGACCGCCAGCTTATGAGAGCCTTAGAGGAAGCTCTCAGACGCCGTCTCTGCAACAGCCCTCAAGTCTAACTGGTGTAGGTGAGGGGGCATCTAAGAGTAATGGAGGGTCTGCATCCCTCCAGTCAAAAGTTGGCTTCATGCCTTGGGACAGCAGTGCCAGCTTAGCTGCAGATGAAGGATCTTACTGGCCTATGCAGAGGAAATTGTCCTTCAGCCATGGGAGCAGAGAGACAGAGAGTAAGTCGGGTCATATTGAATACAGAGTGCAGATTCTGCGTTGAAAAAAAATCTGGCTTTTGAAGGTATTTTAGGTTCAGTATAATTTGAAATATTCATTTTGTTCTACTCTCCTGTCTCAGAGGATGAAGGGCGTGCGTGGAATGGCAGTGCTGATGCCCTGTTAAGGATGGATAAGGAAGACCTCAGTATGGGGTCACGAGGAGGGCACTCAAGCATCCCAGTCCACTTCAGCGGTGCCACCAGCAGGGCCCATGGTCACAGTGAGTCCTTGGCCGGTGTGGATAGCAGCTCGGGTTTCAGAGCCCTACCCAGGGTTGGTCTGCCTCTTCCCTGCCAGACTTTCCCTGCCTGTCGCAATGGAGGTAGGCAAACAGTATTCAAATCTTTAGTCATTGCCTTAAAACACAACATGCTACCTAAGTAGAACTGTAGAATCTGATTTACTTGTGGATTCTTCTGCTGAATCTATTATGATGTTTAAAATTTCGAGTTTTGACATCAAATGTTCCTTCAACCACTAGAGTATGGTTAAAAGTTACTTTTGTTCAGTGTAGATCAAACGAGCAGAGACCTCATCCTCTCCTCCTTTGCACATGCTTGTTTTGATATTAGCCTTGCAGCTTTTTATTTTTTGTCAGTCTCTTTGTATTGGCACTCAGGACCATTACCAGAAACAGAGAGATACTAGTTACCTTGAGAATACATTCCATGAAGCAGAGCCAGTAACAGACGGTTTACATCCCAAAACGTAAATTCATGAACTCCGCTCTAAAATCAGTGCACATTGTGACGAACCTGACTCCTCAGTGTCAAACCTTTTTTTCTTTATCCAATCAAGATCTTATTCTCAGGATTAAAAAAAAACGTTAAATAGCAGAAGTGACACATTGTTGCTGAAATTAAATTATGTTCCTCTTCAATAAATTTTCTGTTTTTTTTAAAGGTACTAATATATCCAGCTGGCAGAGTAAGGCAGGAATAAATCAGTATTAATATTACTGTGTTGCACCAACATTCATTGTTTATAAGTATAACATAAGGTTATAATTGTCTTGTAGTTGAAAATATAAACAGCACACAATGAACAAAGTCCTCTCTCTAATCACAAGTGTAGTTTGACAAAATAAAAATAAAAAGTTAAATATTTCGTGTCCTCATTAGCACGCACACAGAGTAATGTTTGTTTCCTTATAGAAGTGGGGCGGCTGGGCCGCTCCTCCTCTGCTGCTGGAGTGAGACAGGTGGGTGGAGGAGATGTCCAGAGGCAGAGCAGCCTACCAGCACGAGAAGCCCTGAATCAGGTGAGTGTAACATTCAGCCTTATAACTACAGACTCTATCAACTTCATTCATGCTAGATTTAGGAGTGAACATTAATATTGTTCTCATTATTACTTCCCCTTTCTGCTAGAGACAGTGCTCCAGTAGATCTATTTATAGCTGCTAGATATGCCCACTGAGCAGAATAAGACTCTGGCCTGCCTCAAAAGAATAAGAGCCACAAAGGTGTATGACGTAGGCTAATATGTAATCAGGGAATGATAGAGGCTAGTGGATGAGAGAACATGCTGTACTGTGTTTTGGAGTGATGAGCTGCAGTCTTCTAGCAGCACATTTTGCCCAGATTCTGGCTGCATAGCGAGTGCTGACGCAGTTTGAGTGTGCTGCAGAGATTGTCTTCATGCAGCTGGTTGACCCTCCCTCAACCTGTAATAGTGAGGCAGTGCTGCATCCTGGTGGCCGTTGAGAGGAACTGCAGTTTTATTCAATATGCGCTAGGATTGGCTGTCACTGCTTATGGCACTGCAGTGATCTTGCAGGTTATTTAGAAATTTAAACTCTATAATTTCATAAACTGACTGAATTGACTTTTTTATTGTCTTCAGCTGCACAGTCTGGCCCAGTCTCAACCACCCTGCAGTCCCAGCAGTCCCAGCGTGTCCCGGCAACAGCAGCAGCTTCAGCTCCACCAGCAGCAGCTACAGTTAAAGCAGCAACTCCAGCAGCTTCAGCAACAGCACCACCTGCAGTTGCAGTTCCAGCAGCTTGCCCAGCTGGCACAGGGACAGCCTCCTGTCAGCGGGGGCACCACCCCATCCGCAACGCAGACTCAGAGAGATGGCAAGCTGCTAGAAGTCATCGAGCGTAAACGCTGCCTGTGCAAAGAGATCAAGGCCCACAGGCGCCCTGACAAAAGCCTGTGCAAGCAGGACAGCATGCCCATCCTCCCTAGCTGGAGACGGACACCTGAGCCTCGTAAGACTGGCACGCCACCCTGCCAGAGGCCGCAGGCCGTCGTGTGGGACACTGCTATCTGAGGTGGAAAGACAGGCCAGCAAGTACAGCACTGAGGAGAGACTAAACACACAGAAGAGGTTGAAGTGGTTGGACAACTGACATAAGATGGGAGTAGAAATGGGTTTAATAGAGAGAAGTCTTCTCTTACTGTGTGATTAACAGAGAACAGTAAAGAGGGTTACTGGAGGCTGAACTTGTTTTGGAAAAAAACAAAAATTAGAACGATAAAATAGGTGAAGAAAAAATAAGTGTTACAATCAAACTAAATTATCTTTTACCGGGGTGATTTGTACTTGCTCTGTACTATGTCCTTTCTGATGTGTTCAAATTGCCAATGATTTTATTGCCACAAAACAACAGTATTGTTGCCACAAAATGAGGACACCGACTTAACAAAAATGGGTGAGAGGTTTTCGTAGATTGGTGTTGCCAAATTTCTTCCTGACTACTTGAGACATAAAAGAATCATGTATTTTCTCCAACACGCATAGAAACTGCTCTGTGGATGAGAAAAGACAAGACTCATTGATAAGTTATTGAAGTGTTTTTTGAAATTGTGACTGCATATGAGATGTCTTGGTATCTATAGATTGTCATTGTGGATGCAAATAATCATCACTGAGGAGTAAAAGCTACCTACTGTATCTGTTTGCATATTTGTAATGTAAATCTATTTACTTTCTCAACGTTTCTGCAATTTTATAGCAATATGCTCCCGAAGCTGGAGCAACATAATTAAAACTTGTGTCAACTAGCCTAACATACATATCTAAGACTTGAACAAGTCATATTTACTGTGTCATTCTCTGCATGTCACGAGACATACAGTATTGTAAAAGAATATGTGTAGAGATGATCATGTCCGACTTTCAGCAGATCTTCACGATGATAACGTGGTTGTATAAAATGATGAATATATCACTCGGGGTGTCATTAGGAGAGGTGGTGTGACAGATGGCACATACTGTGCAGTCCAGCCAAATATACGTAGATACAGATCAATGGTACAAAAACCTCATCACTCATGCTTAACCCACAGTTGCACATTAGTGATTGTTCCACCACACAGGAAAAACAGGCACTGACACCCATCAACGCAGACTGTACAATACGGTGCAACTGATAAGACTGTGAGCATTGATCACCTCAAACAGAATGCTGGAACAATCTGCACAAAACATGGTATACGCTTAGGAGAAATTAAACCCTAATGTACTGTAAATAGATATGTACAACTGTATTGAAAATGTAGCAATTAATTTCCATTTTCATACTTGTAATCAATACATATTATGTAGCATATACTGTATAAACATAACTTTGTTCACTTGTTTTTCTAAAAGAATTAAGTACTTTATCTGCTGCAGCCAGTCCATGCATTACTTATAGTTCTACTAATAAACACAAAGCCCTCTAAAGAAAGGCACAGTCCAACAGTTGTTAATTTAAATTTATGCAAAACTCCCTTTAAGCTGTGTTATTGATTTATTTATTCCTTTTTTTCTACATTCATTTTTATTTGTGTACAGATTTCGACAGCTCCGTTGTCTTGACATTTTCAATACTTTGCTGCTATCTTGAACTACTGGTGTTGTTCATTCACCTCCATGGTGTGACCATGAGAACATTATTAATATAGTGATTATTGTAACATATTTGTTTTATTTCCGAAAGCCACGTGAAATGAAGTTTGTACCTTAAAGAGTGAGCCCTTCTGTAATAGTATTAAGGCACTTGAATGTCTCTTGGTTGTTGTTGTTTTCTGATAGTTAGCACCAAGCTGTACAGTACAGTACACCCAGTGAAAAGACGACCTATTCTAAATGTTTGAGAGTCACTGCTTGGCCTTTTGTTTTTAGCTCCACCTGCTCGTGTTTGAGGGTCGAGGTTTTTTCAATCTTATTGAGTCCATTTTCGAACAAACACAGATCAGGGTGAAGGAAATGGGCAAGTTGCAATGCATGCAGAGATTCCTTACACAGAACATGTTCCAATGATACTGACTCTTGTGTCCGATTTAATTTCAGATACCAAGTAATCACCTTACTATGATTCCTTTTCACAGACTGATACGCAACCCTAGGTATCATCTCCAAAATAGTTTACAGAAGCTGTTGGTTTTGTGTGTCTTCTAAAACAGTGGCCATTATATGAGTGCCATACTATATTGATATGGTAAGATACGGTGTACCTTGGAAATCACTGTAGTGCTATATTTGCATTGATATTGTCATTAAAAATAAATTTTATATAATGAACTTTACACAACAAACAGCATTGGTGCATGTTTTTGGGCCTCCATTTGTTTATAGTGGAAATGGTGGTGAAGTGGACATTGTGTTCCCACTGCATTCCTGCAGCAGATGTTGCAGCACCGTCAGTGTCCACATGAGGGCGCTAGTCTCTGCTGCTGCCGAGGATCCATGAAAAACAGTTCAGCGCTTCGTCACTGCACACACTTTGTGTACTGACTTGAAGTAAGTCGTCAGACCTTAACAACCTTTAGAGTTTGAATTTTAAATTGTTTACAGTTACGAATCTGGCAAAAAGTTCAGTTGAATATTTAACAATTTGGAACTTTAGATCATCTTAACCTATAACTTGTGTTCCCCGTTGCTTTTTATGTGCAACCAAAGCTAAAATGTCTCACAATTTCCTAAATATGAGTTTTAGAAAAAATACATTAAAATTCAACATGTTGAGGTAAACAATTATACATATTATCTAAATAGCCATGTCTCACTTATTGACTATAAGAAAGAAAGAAAGAAAGAAAAGTCTAAAACCATGTAAGACATAAATAGCCCAATTATGAGTCTGTGTGATTATACTCTGACCATTTTAAAGACAGTTAAACACAACAAGTTGAAATTTGTCTCACTCTTGAAAGACCCTTTTAAATTTATTTTATTTATTTATTTATTTGTCTTTCAGGAATATCACAAGGATATTATGTTGCTTATGACGATTGGAGACACAGAGCCAATAAAAGGATGCCCTCAGCCAGCGCGCGGTTTGCTGCGGCCGGTTGTCTCTCACATGTCTTACCTATGAGGGGAGAGGATGCGGCGCAAATGATTGGACGGC
>MDSQ01000335.1_pt1 | contig 11162 bp, 4 predicted proteins | sample 1008251 | NCBI WGS metagenome assembly MDSQ01 (sample SAMN05526597, study PRJNA338239) | gut metagenome | isolation source: Hindgut content | host: Naso unicornis | place: Saudi Arabia: Red Sea | collected 2016-05
TTTTTTTTTTTTAGAACTATTTATTTAGTTTTTTGCTTGCAGGAAACATGAGTGTTTTTCTAGCTTTTAGTTGTGTAATCTGCCCTTCCAGCATTATTAACTTCACACCATTACATTACTTACGTAACTGTATACAGTGTCCTCAATAACAGGTTGATAACAGTTTTCATACACAGTAAATTTACACACACACACAAACAAAGAAATAACAGAAAAAGTGTAACAAAATTCAGAACACCAGTACTTTGAATGAAATAGTCATCGACATGCAAGAACTTTACCGCTGTTTTGCTTTTATGTTTACATTACGTGGATAAATGTGGTAATGAAAAAATGGATAAACATATAATAAACTGGTTTCAGCATGATTACACTGTCTGTTCTCTCTTACCACGCACACACGCACACACACACACACACACACACACACATATATATATATATATATATATATACACACACACACATAACTTCAACATACTAATTCTGATTCTACATAAAATAAATAGAAAACCAACGCTAACAAAACAGCAAAGTTGCTCATTACATTTTATTTTAAATAAAATTCAATACAAAAGAGCCCTCTCTGAAGTCCATCAGTACTATCTTATGAGCAGCAATCAGAGGTTGTTTAGTCTTAAGAATATAGCTGACTTGTAATAACAAAAAATCACTGTAATTGAGATTATCCCTGAGAGCACCTTACAAATAAAATACATCCAATAATAAAAATGAATTTCAAGAATAACAACTGACAAGACTGGCACAAAAAGATGTGCGACTCTTAACATTAGTCCATTCTACTTTGTTCATAGTGGCACTTTGCATGTAAAATGAGATTGATTTAGGTGTGAGTTAACCCAGTCAAGAAACTAGACCATAATATTCTGTAACTGTTATTTATGCGATGATAACCGCTCTGTAATTCCATATAGATTTGTTTCAGTGTCCAATGACCTGTCACAACAGAAAACTCTGCATTTACAGGGATACATGCATTTACCATATCCTTTGAGGTCTGGTGACCTTTAACATACTGAGCATTGTTTTGATCTAAGATATTGTTGGCAGGCATTAGTTGATTCTAAAGGTGAATTTATTAGTTCCCACCACACAAAATGGAAATGCGAACTTCTATATAACTATGCTTTAGAGTTGAGAAGGGTGGGGTCGACTGGGTCATTTGTGTTATTGTTGGTGGGGGAGTCCTTGTTGGTGCTACTGACCTGGGTGACACTACCATTAGCAAAAGAATCACTGTCACTATCAATGGTAATAACAGTGGGTGAGCCCTCCTCTCTGCGTTCATGACTTTTGTGCCTTTTGCTTTTCTTCTTGTGTTTCTTCTTTTTCTTGTGGTGGCGCTTGCTTCGCTCATTGGAGTTTTCCTCATTGACGACCTCCACGCTGAGGCTCCTGCTCGTCTTTCTCGACCTCTCTTTGGATTTTTTACGGTGCCTCTCTCTGCTCTTTTTCTTGTGTTTTGCGGACAACCTGGGGGAGTCCCTCTCACCATGTGATTTCGGAAGTGTGCTTTCCAGTGTTTCTTCTAAATGTCTTGTTTTATATTTCCTCTTACCACCAGGCTTGTCGTGGTGAGATCTCTTTTTCACGGAGGGGGAGCGACTGCTGGAATAAGTCCGAGATTGAGAATGCCTCCTGTCCCGTCTCCGAGAGTCCCTACTGCGGCTACGGGAGCGAGAGCAAGAGTTGTGGCTACTGTAATAGTAGGACCTTTTAGAGTAACTGTCACTTTTTGAATAGAAATCTCTGCCACTGGAGTAAGAATAACCTCTTTCTCTGGAAAGAGAGCTTACACTGCTGTGGGAGAATGCTGGGTTCTTGCTGGAGTACCTGCGCTCTCTGCTTCTCGACCTACTCCTTCTTCTATGGTCTCTGTTCTTTGACCAGTGCCTCTCTCTTAATCTGTCTTTACTGTCATGTCTTCTACCTGTGTCTTTTCTGTCAGACTTACTGGATGTCTTGTGTCTGCTAGATGCCGAAGAGCGACATCTTTCTTTTGAATTCAACAGATGATAGTGGTCTGTTTCTATATTTTCTGACTGTCCCGCACAACTTGGATTACTGCTCTGTGAAGCTATAGGACTGAGACTGGAGAAGCGAATGTGTTGAGGTAGAAGAGGCACTTCTTTAGTATCTTCACTGTCAGACTCATCAGAGTCTGAGGAGAGCTTAACCAGCTCAGGAGTCCTCTCTGCTGTTGGCTTAACAAAACCTACAATGACACATTCATCACTGTCAGAAGAAGAACACTCTTCCTTGTGAACATCACCCTGAGTCATGTCTGCTTGGTTAAAAGGATTCATTTGCTGCAGAGAGGCCCCAAACTCTTGCGTCTCGTCCTCTAAACTACTATCAGAGTCTGAGTCGAGGACTGACAGACACTCTGCCCTGCTCTGCTCAGCTGATGTAGAATATGATGGCCCTGGCGTCTCATCATCCCATACAGAGTGACTTAAAGTAGATGTGGAGTCTCCCGGGGGGTCCAACTCTATTGACTGTTCCTCATCCTCTGAGATAGCTATTACAGATGAGTTGGAGCTGCTGTCTTCATTTGATGAAGGGGCTGGGCAGTCGTAGACAGCATTGTGGTCGTAGGCCTCTATATTGAAGGGGGACTTTGCAAAGCTGATGAACTCATGCAGAAAGTGCTCTGTTCGCCCCTGGAGGAATGGTCTGAGCTCCTCCTGAATAGCTCCATCCTCCATGTCATACCGAGTAATGCGTGACATGATGATGTGCTGAACTATGTTGACCAAAGAACCATGAGCCCCATATAGCACAGTGAGTTCTCTTTTTAGCCAGGGAATCAATCTATGTAGGCAGGCGGGATTTCTTTGGAAGAACTCAGCCGAGGTGTCTCGGGAGCGGCCACCATCACGTACACTCCTAACCCTCACCCCTTGTCGGTACAGCTCCCTCCTGAAGTTTATCATTTCCTGCTCTCTGACACGCGTCACTGTCCTCCCTTCACTGGCAGCTCTCCTCTTGGCTGCCAACCTCATCATCATGCGGCGGACGTAACGGTCCTGTGGCCGTTGGGGAAGATTTGTTGCTGCTTCAAACATTACTCCATTATCTGGAGGTGGAGAGGTTCTGCCCCGCATCTGTCTATTGACTCCTGTAAGAGTTGTGCGGTACCTAAAACGCACTCCTCCAAAAGTCCCAAAAGAGCTGTTTTCCACTGGCCGCAGATCATACCTCTTAAAGTCTTGCTCTGACTTTATACTGTGATAGATTGAATTAAATGGCTGTTTGCATAAAGGGCACTCTGCTTTGTTCTTGGACCACTCATGAATACAGCGGAAACAAAATTTGTGCAGGCAGAGGTCCAGGTAAGAAATGTTGTTGAACATGTCCAAACAGATGGGACACTTGGAATCTGGTGAAACCTCCGCAGACATTATGTCAGACGTTTTCCTTCTGCCACTCTTCTGGCTCTGCTGCAGGGCAATCTTGATTGCTGACATGATCTGAAACAGTGAGAAGAGTTATGTTAAAATTATTATGAAGTTGGGAACACTCACTTTTGCTCAATAACAGTGGCAAGGCAGTAAAAAGAGTAACCTCGAGAGGTTTACTGGGGTGCTGTAGTTAAGGCTACAATCAGACATACAAACTTCAGTAGCTAAATTTTACAATTAATCCCACAACTGCACATAATACTTTCATGATCTTGAGGAAAAAATGCACTTCAAGTAAATCTGATGCACCAGATTTATGAGGAAACTAGAAGGTCAGCAGATTGCAGCATGACAATATCTGTTAGTTACTGTGCCTAATCAAACTGCAAATGCTTTATTAATTTTTAACCTTTATTATCCATGCTCTGGACATGAGAAGATAAAAAAAGAGTTAAGCACCTGTCTTTACATATATAGTACGCACCAGATTCAACCACTTATGGTTGTTTCAAATTGTGACCTGCTGCTGTTGACAAATATTCTCCATCTTTCTTGAAAAAAATGAACAATTGCTAATCAAAACAAAAACAACTGAATGTCTTCAAACTCTATGGTTAGCTTTTCACTCACCCTGTTATTGTTGCAACATATCAGCATTTCGTGTATCAAGAGCATGCATGTCTTTCCACATGTTCAATGTAAGGAGTAACGTTACAAAAATACGAATGTCTACGTGAAAAAGCTTAGCTAACGTTACATAGCCTACATTTAAAATCACACGTTCCGTTTTGTTTAACCAGTAAGCAGTAAGAATTAGTGTGTTAACAAGAAAATATCATTGAAGTGCTGAAAATCTCTTTATACGAGACATTGTATTAAAGAAACAACTGAAACAGTTGCGTAACTCGTATAGAGACGTTATGACGGTCTTTATGTTAACTTTCATATTGTATGTAAGTTACTAAGGTACATCGTTTTATGAGCGTTGTAGCCTGACTACAAATTGAAACTTGGAACATGGTGTCTAAATAAACCTAACGTTGCTTTTTCATCGATAACGTCTCTAGTTTTTGTCCTTTCTCACCTTCGCTTTCGTTGTTTTCGATTAACGTTGGTTAGCTTAGCAGGTTGGGCTAAAGCAGCGCCTAGCCCCGTTTGTAGGGTTTCCTGTCAAAAGTGAGTGACGTTAGTGTTGGGAAATACATTTAATTTCGGTACTGATGTGATTTTAACAAGCCCAAAATGTACATAAACTATTCTGTGAGAAGTGATGAAACTTCAAGTGATCTACACTGTCCGATCTATCTATATTATTGGTGCAGGAACTGTTTATCTTGGTGAGCTAAAGTTAGCAAGCTAGCCAGCTAATGTTAAATGAGCTACGAGGTTATAGCTAACGTTATCTAGCTAGGTAATCTAGCATTGGGGGAAAAGTTTTACAATATTTACCTCTGAACTCCTCAAACACGTGAGCGTATGGCAACCGGTTAGCTCTCTCCGCTTTCCAAAATCCCATTCATTTCTTCATAAATGTCACACCATAACAACTGTTCATAAGACCAACATTGTGGTTTCAAAACGGTCCTCACACAGCTGACCGTGCAAGGCAGTCTAGCAACTACTGCCCTTCAAAATAAAATTGCGGTCCTCACATTGTAAAGAATCACACAGAAGTATGTTTGTCTGTTATTGATGTTTTTTCCGAACACAATCATTAAGATATATATATATATTAAGTATTCCCTATTTTAATTTATTGATAATAACTTTATACAATAATAGCTAGTGCTGTAACGTGTATCAAGCACAATTCCGGCCGATCGTTAACAAAATAAAAGCCATTAAGGCCTTGTTTTCATGTTTCATAACACAAACTGTGCATTTGTTATTTATAGGGTTAGGGTTTTCAGTCCATTTAGCAGTTGTCTAGAGCATGTCTGGAACATTTGTTGAGTTAAATTAGAGTAAAAGTAATATAGTTTTGTATTTAACAAGTAGGACAACATATTAATTAAATGCCATTTACAGCTAACAGCTGCACAACAAAGGTAGAGCAAACAAACACTGTATACTGACAAACTCTAGAATTTGAAATCATTACATGCCCTCTGCTACATTCTTTTATGATTTGCATATTTTTGTACAATGACATCTTTCTAATCAGAGCACAACAGTCAGTTTTTTTTATCTTTGGTCATTATGTACGACATTAATGAAGGAGAAGTTGCACATTGAATCTAGTTGTATTGTACTTTAAAAAAGCAATTGAGAAATTCAATTTCATGATTCAGCAGTAAACCAGAAAATAAACAATCAAGAATTACTTCAGGCTCTCACTCACAAAAGCATCAAAAGCATTCATTTATACTTCTCCATTGTAAATGTCACTACATTAACTTGTAGAATGACTCATACTCATAAATGACTATAAGATTTTATTGGCATATACACAAGTTTTTACAACAGAAATTCAAGAAAATTATTGAAATATTTCAACTTCAGTGATGACCGTGGGTCTCTGGGAGATCTGGAACAACTTCACCTGTCTCCAGAATGGTGTCACCCTGAACACAAAAACAAGGACAAAAAAATATCTATTAGGGGTTTTTTGTTTGTTTTGTCTGTAAGGATCCTCTCACAGAGCAGCTGCTCTAGGGTTTTCTTGGAGCAACTCAGGACAGTGGCCTGTTTGCATGGAAACAGATTGTTAGACCGTCACGTCAAGCCTTGCTATGTCTGGTAAAGCAAGCTAAAACGCTGACGTACTTTTAATGTGAAAAAGCATTATTAGAGTGATTATAGTAGAAAGTAAATGCACAACATTTATATTAATGAGTCGTACTTACCGGGAACAACTTTGGTTTCAGTTCCACAATGCCATACGGCTTTTGCTGTGGGCAACAATGACATTGTTAGTTAGAATGCTTACTGATAAGTTCTTTGTCACATTTCCCAATTTTCAGTTTAGCTCACACCTGCAAAAATCCAAAATGTATGTTTGCCAAATGCAAGAGAATGAAAATGCATGAACTAAAGTCTATGCTGCATTTTTGGCATTCTAAAGTATTCCTTAACTTGCTTTGCTACCTAAAGAATGAAAACCATTTTGAACAGTTCAACATATATGTTGAGCTCTGTATTATGACTCTCATCTGTTTCCTATATTAGTATTCAGTAAACTTACATTTGCATATGGTTCTCTGATTTGTTTCCTATATTCATATTTCGGAACTCACATTTGCAAGTGACTAAAAGAGCATCTCATTGAGGGCATAAATAAGAGTGAAAGAACATCAAAAAAATTCAGAAACTTTGGCATCACAAAACTTAAGTCCTGCTTATAAGTCATAAAATTCTGTTCACCAGCTATCTAATATTAGTAACATGTAACAGGTCACTATTTTATTTACTTCTTATTAGTTTTACTTTTGTCATTAACAATAGTAAAGTTTTCTGTTGACTTACAGAAACATGGTATTTCACATAGTAGTGAACAATCCAAGCTGGTAACAACAGCCGTGTTAATGTGAAAACTCCACCTCTGTATGCTTTGTAGGTCTGTAGAAGATAAAGATTAGATGCAGGTAATAAATATCATTTAAAAAAACGACATGATGAATGACAGTGTTTATTCTGACAACTACAGACAGCTAATGAATGATCAATATAGGCTGGAGCTTGCTCATTCACTCAAGGTAAGCGAGAAGTTAATGCATGATCAATACTTCTCTATGGAATGCTTTGAAGTTTTTCTAAAAAATGGGGGTTTTGATCAAAATGAATGAAAATTATGTTGAAAAAGTTGGACCATGCCAACCTAGAGAATATAAAGTAGGACTGTGAACGTTTTATGGAAAAAATGGCATAATGTAAAAAGATATGGACACCACTGCTGTAGTGGTGTACAGGATTTCAACAATCACACTGGATTCAAATCTCCTCTCTGGTTTGTGATCTTTTTCATAACAAAGCAATGTGTCTATAAAACAGAATTAATAATAGTTTACAGAGCCAATTATTCAGACTGCATTTTGATTCGATCAAATAATCACTTTTCAGTAGAGGAAAACAAGGAAAAATGCTATATGGAATTCAGCCATCGTTTATCTTATTATTTACACTTTTGCTTTGATCCAGTGACATGTCAAAATCTTAAATATTTTTGGGTCCTTACCAACAACAGTTAAATAATACTTATTTTTGATTATTTAAACAGAACAGGACGCAAATACTCACATTAAAAAATTGAACCAGACAATTTTAGTATTTTTGCGTTATTAAGTTTTACTAATTTAAATTATCCGTAGGTTAACTTAGCCATTATTCAGTCAATTCTTTGTAAGATAGGTTACGTTACGTTTGCTGTTTCTCCACGTTTAAGGAGTGACATTTGGTTATATTCTTAATATGTTAAATTTAATCAAACTGATGTTATTCACACTAGCTAACAGTTCAATTTGCTCACTAATATTTCACATGCACACAGTTATCGTCGGTGGTTGTTTTGACAGCTAGCTAGCGTTAGCTGTGCATCAGGTACTCACGTAAAGTCTCCACAGGCTCTTGGGCTCCAGAAAGCCAGCCCAGAATTTCGCGACGGAGCCAAGAGGTTTAGCTTGTACCACGGGCTCCCTCGGGGTGAGCTCTTGGTCCTTCAGCCACTGCCTCCGGAGGTTCGAAAGCTGCTCGAAACGGAGCTTTTCGTCTGGTGTGTACCCAGACATTGTTTAGTTCTTGGTATTCAACCTCGAGATACCTACAATGACACCATGGAGGGCACTTCACTGTGAAGGTAGAAGAATCAGCGAAGAAGAAGAAGCGGAAATGTGACACAGTTTGAACTGTTCAACAAATCCTGGTGCGACCCCTACTGGATTAGAAGAGAATGCGTGCTCAAATCCCTTCCTGAATGTCAGACGAATGCTGTATGAAAAGAGTTTCAGTGGTGAAGACGCCTCTAGTCAGGCTTGTTTGTTTGTGTAGGTAAACAGTGTACCATAAACAGTATATTTAATAGTTTAGGACATGTTAATGACATATAATATTTGACAGTGATGTGTGTCAAACTTCACCAGTGTTTTCATAGAAGCCTTATGTTAGCATTCTTCTGTAAAAACAATAAATTATGCATTTGGTCAAACTAAAGCAAAATATATGCTGTGGAATAAAAAAAAATCCTGTCATTAAATGGTGATATTAAAGGTTATGCCAATACTCCAAAATGTCTGTCAGCCTAGAGTTAAAAATTACTGTTTGGCATCAAAAAGAAGTATGTAGTCTTTTCAAGAATAAAGCAAGGAAATAAGGAACTTAATTATATACTTAAAAAAAAAACTTCTAAATATAACCTACGTCTGCTTTCAGGTTAATAGATGTGAAAAGCATACAATAATATTATAAGAAGGGATTTAAAGTCAGGATAGCAAGTGGAAGAGAGTGTGGATTGTAAGGGTTGTTCAGTAAACCAGGACTGAGAGGTTTGTTTGGTTGGCTACTTTAAAATAAATAAATAAATAAATAAAATTCAGTTCTCTCTTCGCGATACAGTGGGTGGCAGCCATAGATATGTATAAGAAAGGCCTTGTATAAGAAAATATGTATAAGAAAAGCCTTTCTTATACATATCTATGGTGGCAGCATTTGCTCAAATTGGTTTGAAGCCCGCGAAGAAGAAGAAGAAGAAGAAGAAGAAGAAGAAGAAGAAGAATCAGCAATAGAAGACGAAGAAGAAGAAGAATATTATATTATTCTAAAGTCCGCCTCTGATCCGACCACTGACCCGACCCACCACTCACCGTGCTGAGAGTCACATGTGGGCAGATGGATGTAATTAGCTAGCATTGGTTCACTTGTGGGCTGAAAGGCACACGAAGCAGACTCTCCGCGGACATGTATTAGCCAAATAACGCTAATTCATCAGCAGTGACTTCAGGTAACTGGTCATACTTCTCTTGTTTCCTGATAGCCAAGGTCGTTTCAGTTTACGCTCAACTACACGTTGTTACGTCCTGCTAGCTGTCAAATCCTCTACCTAAGCGTTTCTCTACGGGGGCGGTCTCACCGCCAGGGGGCGTTAACTGAACGTCTTCGGCTTAACACAACGTAGATAAAAACACGGAAAGAGTGTGTTCGTGCGAGTTTTCACGGCTGGATAGGTTAAAATTCTGGCATCTGTCAGTAAAAGTGGTCTGCAACATTGTACAACCGACCACTTTAAAGCTACGCGAATACTCTGGACGATGTATCTTTCCTAAAAGCTACTTAGCTAGTTAGCTTACTGTTAGCTGCCCAAGTTATCGAGGTTGTTAGCACTGACGTGTGTCACTGAGCGAGCAAAGACCAAACCACGACATCTTCCAAGCTCAATGTCAGTGAAAGCACAAATAGTGCACGTAGCCTAATGTTATCAGCAAAAACAAACCCACGTTTGCGTCCGTTATTTGTTCAGCTATAAGAAAGAAAGAAACTTAGATGGACGCGTTTCAAAGTATTTTGTCAGTAAGAATGTACATTTGAGGTTTATGTATTTGTGCAAAAGAAACGAGTAAAATAGCACAGAAATAGACATATACCAAACGCACAGGTGGGTCAAAAGAAACCCCTTAGAGTCTGTAAAAAGCCAACATCGAACTAAAACATCTGCAAAGTCTAGTCACAGAATATGGGCAGATTTTGGTTTTTGTAAGTCTAAAAGCAGGAAGAGATGACAATTTACAGTCAATATTTTCTAAACACTGTAGCATACTTCATTCAAATGCGGTCAGATGCCTTCAAGAGAACTTAAGATGAACTTATGATGTTTTTTTTAAAAGCCAAAAATAGATGAGTGTCTGTGTAGTGAGGCAGAAAAACTGTTCCAAATGACTGGACCTCTGCAGCATTACCTTACTGAAAACTGCTGGTGTGCACATATGGAAAACATACGGCACTAAATGCATTTTAACTCTTTAATAATAGATCCCCTTTCATTTAATATGGAAAACCTTGTAAGACACATTAGAGCCAGTTATATTCTGCTTTAAAAAACTTAACTTAAAGCTCCATATTACATGCAGATGTACACACACACAGAACAATAGAGACTCCCATGTGTACACATCAGTCCTCATGATAAACTGTATGTAGAAGTTGGGCTAGAGTTGGTAGTGTTTACTGTATACAGTCAGTAAGAGACTGCATGGCAGTGTAGAGAATGCAGGAATATCTGCTGTGTTGGTGATGTATATTGTTCTTCTATTTATGCGTCTGTTAATGGAGATACTCAGAAGTGGGCAATATGAAGAAAAGTATGTCCAGGTGTTAAAATTTTTTCCATCATGAGATTGTAAATATCTCAATAAAATCAATCTGACTCCACCAGACATTAATGGCTGTCTCTAGCTTACCTATTAAATTAAATATGTATTTAATAAAGGTACAGAATCATGTTTAAACATTAATTATATAAAAATCAAATACTGCCATAAAGCATTCCTGCTCATTTACATGCAACATTTACTAACAGTACCCTAAGATACTGGGATACTGAAATGATAGCGTCCTCTGTGCTAATAACCTTGTGGCAGTATCTCTGACAGTTTACTGTCAAACATCAATTGTAAACAAATCAAAACAATAAACAGCTGTGGATTCACATGCTCATATTACTGCACAATATAGAAATGAAAGTAGATATAAAATTTGTAAGCACCTGTTTTGTTTTGTTTTGTTTTGTTTTGTTTTGTTTTGTTTTGCGTC
>MDSQ01000336.1_pt1 | contig 11155 bp, 8 predicted proteins | sample 1008251 | NCBI WGS metagenome assembly MDSQ01 (sample SAMN05526597, study PRJNA338239) | gut metagenome | isolation source: Hindgut content | host: Naso unicornis | place: Saudi Arabia: Red Sea | collected 2016-05
CACACACGCACACACACACACACACACACACACACACACACACACACACACTGAAGAAGCTGGAGCAACTGAAGGCAAAGACATAAAATCCCACAGTGTCCGTGTCTCGTCACCCAGAACAAGGCTGTGATTGTGTATTTCCTAAACTTAACCTCTGACCCCTCACAGCCATCTGTCTCCAATAGTCTGCCACGCTGCTTCTATTAAGTAACCCGCCTCTCAAACCCTGACGTGGCTCATTCCCTCAGAGACTTCGCTCTCCACAGGTACACACAGCTCTGTCGTTAAAGCTGCATTAATTAATTTTATATGTTAGCAGTTTCTGGAGTATCTAAGTGTTGTGTAAAAAGAGTTTCGTTATGATGAACCCACAGAGAATTATTGTCCAATTCTGAAGTTTGTCTCTGCTCTATGGAGCATTTTAGCATTTTCTTTTAGCTTGTTGTTTTAATTCCACAGCTCTGCTCTCATCAACCTTGTTTCCAGCCACAGCAGAGAGCTGTTTTTTTTTTTGTTTTTTTTTTACAAAAAGTTATGAAAAACACGACTTGCCTTGCACTAGACAGCAGGCAGACCATGTTAACTACTAGCAAGTGAACATAGTACACCATTTAGCAGCTAAAAAGCCCCTTTTTTTTCTTGGGACTTGTTAAAAAACAAAAACAGCTTAAGGGAAAGTGAATGTTGAGCTTATATTCATCAAGTTGACAGAAAGGCGACGCCAAATGAAAACATGTTGCTTTGTTTCTTCAGGATGTGTTGATAAGCCGTTTGCTCTATGAGCTGATGATATATAAATATGGTGATTTTTCAGCTTGTTCAGTTATAGACAGGTGTCCAAAAAACATGCAGCTTTAACAGGAAGTCATCACAGTTAAGTAGATCTTCCTGGATTTCATACTTTCACAATGAAGCGGTTATGTGTGCCGTGCAAGAACAAAGATCAGACGTCTGTATCATGGCTACAGCTAAATGCTGTGTTGGAATTTGTGCTGTTCCCCTAATGGAAGGAGCAGCGTTAAAGACACCAACAACAAAGAAGGTTTTGCAAAATTTTGCAGGTTTTTAGCTGGCATTACAAGGTCATTTGTACCATTTTGTCATATAGAAGATATAAATAATGCAAATATTTGCAAATAACTGTTTTGTTTTTATGATATCCTCTCCCTCCTTCTGTTCTTTCCCTTTTTTGTTTCTCTTCCTCTCCTTTGAACTTGACTGTAGTCCAGGCCTCGACTAATGTATCACAGAAAACAAAAGAAAGAGCTTGAAAGAACTTAGATAAACTTAGGCACATGTTAGCATCCGTGGTTGAAGTCTTATTTCTGCTTATGTATACAGAATATACATGTGTTGTTACAAGGTACACATATTCTTTCTTCATCTATCTTTATCAGACATTTATCTCAGTTATAAGGCCTGAACGATCACTGAAATATCAAAATCAAAATGTAGCTATGTAAAATATCCAAATTTCAATTGTGGAAGAAGCACTGGGCACTGAGGCCAACCCTCAGCATGGATGAAAGTGTTTTTAAACACAGCATGGATATCCTGTGTCTCTCAATTCAGTCCTGCATCTATATACACTACATAGACCAAAGACTGCGGACAGCTGAATGTTATACCTTTCTGTGATTGATAAACATCTCATTAGAAATTTTGGACATTGATCTGCCGCTGCAATAGTCTTAACTCCACTGGTAGGAGTGAAAACTTGAGACTACCACAAGATGCTGGAACCTGGTTGCAGGGATTTGCTTCCTTCAGCCACTAAGTATAAGTGAGGCTGGGCGCTGATGTTGGGCGATAAGGTCTGGCTCACAGTCGGCATTCCAGTTTATTCCAAAGGTGTTGGGTGGGGTTGAGGTAAATGCTCTTTGCAGTCTAAATAGGTTCTTCTACACCAAACTGAGAAAACCTTCTTTATAGACCTAGCCTTGTGCCCAGCGTCTTTACCAAATAACTGCCACAAAGAAAGTGCAGTATTGTCTGAAATATTTTGTATGATGTATCATTAAAGTTTGTATAGTTTTGATATAGTTTGATATAGTTATAGTTTGTGTAGCCTTCCATAAACTGACAAGACTGGGATTAGAAACATAGCTTTTCTTTTGCTTCAATGAGTTTTTAAGTCTGCACAGAACTTTTAGTTGTCTACTCATGTGGGCTACAGTCTTTAGACGTGCAAGAACAGCAAAAAAAGACTTAGATTCACCTAATCGTCATCTGGGTCTAATGCCCAAACTGTGAAAATGTCCCCGACAAAAAGGACACAAAAGCATTTAGACAGGGGTGTCTGTTCGTTTCAACATTTATCATAAGTCACTTCGGTGTGTGTGCATGTGCCACCCAGACTGCAAAAGGGAAAAGATAGACACAGGCAGAAAAACTGACAAAGTGTAAGTGAGGTGGGGGTTGTTTTGATACCGACTGTCTCTTAAAAGCTTCATTTAAGTGTGATGGATGTGAACAGGATTATCATCTAAAGGAGAGCACATTTCACCGTCAGACTGCTGACTGACTGCAGATTAGTTCCCGTCTTGTGTGGCTGTGTTAAACTTGGCAGAGCAGGGTTTGTCCTGAGGTGCCATGAAGGTGTGTCTGGGAAGAAGGGAGGGACAGTTTTCCATCCAGAGTGTTTCCTTCCACTATTTTCATTTGGCGATAACAGAAACCAGTGTGATGCCCCGCTTATGGGTGGACTGGTGTATTTATCAGCACAGAAGCTTCTGTATGAAACCCTTTTGGCCAGGGAGTGTCTCCTGTTAAATTTAGCGAGTGTTATTCCACTGTCTGTTTGCTCTTTGCTTTGATGTCTTCTTAACATTTTTATCGGCTCTTGCAAGGTCACTATGGGGTAAATTCCAATCCATTAAGGGATAAAATATAAAATATGTGTACTAGTTTATACTCAGGATTGACTGGAGCAGACAGGGTAAGGGAGTGAGGCAGAATGTGATTTAAAGCGAAACACGTGTTGTCTTATGCTTTATTCGAGTCCGCCAGGTTTATCATGTGGTCCCAGGTCATTTGAATGTCATTCAAATATGATTGGCACTCCACTTTACATACTGTATTTGTATAGTGTCATTCTGTAAACAACATCAATACAGCTGTTCTAGACATCTGGTGCGAATGTTACTAGGGGATACAACATAAACTGTTCGAGAAACAAGGCGGTGATAAATATTTTACCACCTCCTTGCATGTGATCACTGTTTTTTTCTTTCTCTTTTAATTAAAAATATCTATATTAAGCATAACATGTGTCTTTCCCCCCTGTGAGGTGGAACAGACAGGGTGGGATTGGTTTGAAATCTTGGGGAAAAGAAGTTTAACACTTCCTCTCAAACCTTTCTTCAAACTACATACTAATTTGTTTATGCTGGTTTTCATTAGTGCACATTTTATTCTGTGTGAGGTCTCCTTGATTTCTTCCTTGGAGGTGAGTTACATCTACTTTATTAACACCCTCCCTTCATTTTCTCTCCAGGAATTTTTCCTGTGCTTCAAAGTTAATGGTTGTACCACCTGCCTCATTACTTGCTGTGGTTTTTGAGAACAGGATGCAGGATGGATGTGTTATGGGAAACAGCTCAGAGCTCTTAGGAAGGTAATGCTTATGAACAAGTGTGTGGAATAGGGCTACTGTAATTTTGCTGCCTTCACGGTCCATTGTAGGCTGTTGGAACCCGTCATTAGTATGATTTCTCAACATTGTAAGTAAATTTGTTCTAAAGGCTCCAGTTCACAAGGTGTTTTAGACTAAAGATGTTTTTAAACAAGTCGGGCAAATTTTTGTAATATTTTAGATTATTTTTCTGTTATAATAAGTGGCTTCCTTGAAACTAAAATAATGGGTTAGCTGCAAATTATGGGTAATTTTTAAAAGTGTAAATAATTCACTGTTTGCTAGCACATTAGCATTATTACATCATGATCGTATTCTGCCACCATGCAGTCTCTGCTGAATTTTTTAACTGTAATCTTCATAAAAATAAACTCAAATTATAACTTAATGTGAGAATTAGATTGCATGATTTAAATGCTGGTCATGCTGGTCACAAGCTATTTTGGTGTTTGCTGGTTTCTGTAGCCAAAAAAAAGCAACTGAAGTGATTTTGTATTTATAAAACTAGCTAAAATGAAATAAAAACATACAAAAATGTATTTGAAAAAATAGGAAATGTAAATTTTGTGACATAGGCTATGTGAGCATAACTAGCAGGGCCTCAGCCTATTTTATTTAGACTGGGATGACTAAAACAAAAATGGAAACAAACTAAACTAAACTGAATCGTAAATAAAATAAAAAAATAAATAAAAACAAATGAAAAATGCAAAACTCGTCTGATATGATACTTTCTCATTTTGTGTAATCGCCAAACAAGCTATTATGTCACAGTCTACTTATCTAACTTACTTTCTTACTCGCTAAACGAGCCTGCTGTTTTTAAGATAACATGTTGCTAATTAAACATTCCAGCAAGCTAGCTGTCTGGTCATCTTTAGCCTAGTGTTAACTTACTGAGATAATGTTAATGCTATGTATTTTATTTCTCTTTAACCAACTGATCTAAGCTAATTTGTTGCTATTGCATCATTGTGGCCTCCTAGCTGTTAAATCATCATTAGCTCAGATTCTGTTGACATATGTTTTTATTTCTTTTGTTGCAAGTTTTCCTTAGGTAATATGTTGCTGGCGTTAATGCAACACTGTAGCTATCTGTTTGGTCATTACTGGATTAATTGCTGTTGGTATACTGTTCATTTTATGGGTTTTATTTGTCTTATGTCTAGTTGTCTGAAGCTAACATAGTGCTAATGCAAAATTCTAGCTAACGTTAGTTTGCTGTTTAGTCACTGTTGGTTTAGCCAGTGTTAAAGAAGCCTGCTGTTAATGTTACGGATTTTATTTCACTTGTGGCCTATCTAATGTATTGCCTGAAGAAAACAAATTATAAGGCAGATAATGCCATGAACATGTCTGAATGTGTTGCAGCTAATTCTGTAGCCCACTTTAAAGGCTGCTTTTTTTACTAGGCTGTAAATCAGAGCAGAGTTTTTGTGTACATGGAAGAAGAGGAAAAGTATAGGATGCTAAGTATGCTGAGGTATAGCTTAATAGACGATCTAGTAAAGTAATAGCAGTATGACGTTATGACAGCTAATGGGGGAATTGGGAGCAGGTGTGCAGGTGGGTGTGGAGTTCAGATAATGAGGAATAGCAGGAAAACACTGCTGGACATAGAGGGAAAGGCAGGTTGTATAACGACAGCTGGGTTAGAGGTAACATACACAAGTGCAGAAAATGATGAACTGGCTGCCAGTATAACAGTATAATACTTCATTGTTCAAAATCTTGTGTTGTATTAGTTGTATGATGTCATTGTCTAATTTGTACCCACTATCGTTGAATTGTCTTTTTTGTTTTTTACAGCGCTGTTTTCGTAGTTTTCCCTTCATTAGAAACTTTACAGCCCATCCCACCTTCTTGAACCCATCGGGCACTGTGTTTTGCTTCATAGCTGAGAAACTACAAAGCGAGGGAAGAAAATTAAACATGCAATTAAAATTCAAAAAACACTGACTCATTCAAAGAGAATGAGGTCCGGTTAATTTTGGTCTTATGACTAAAACGGCTGAAACGCCGAGCATGTTTTGTACTAAACTTCCCATGTCTAAAATACAGTACAATCTCAAGATTCGAAGACAGCATTTGATGTTGTTCTTGTTGTTTGTTTAAGCCAGGCCTATCCGCTGCTTTCAAAATAGTTTTTCCCGGTACAGAGTTCTCCAAGTCTGTACCATTGAACTCTGATCTCTGGGTATTTACTCTGTGTGGGAAGAGAGTGCGTCTCCACCAACTGAGGCCAAAGGTTTGATGAAAACTCAACTTATTTGCTGGTGACCTTTCCCTGTAAGTTAGCTGACGTTGGCTGTTTGGAGCTGTGTGTGTTTGGACAATAAATCTCCACCAGGCCCAGGCACAGACTGGGACAGACAGGAAGTATACAGTTTCAGTATAACCATGGCAACATCCCTTTGGCCTCATGCAAGAGAGCGTTCTTGGAGTGGAGGGACCTTGTCAGTAATGGGCCAAAAAACCCTGCAAGTTTCTCTTTGCCAACTGGGTTACTCTCTCAATAAAAAGCCCCATAGCGCTATTCAAAATAATCAACTCCCAGATCCTCAACTGTTTTTAATTAGAGTCGATTAGATTAAGCTGATTTTGGCTTTATTAAGTTAAAGTCTGATTTTGGTTTTATGCCTCCTTTATTTCCCTTCCTCTAGCTGCTTTCCTGTCCAATCTAGGCCAGTATGAGATTGCCATACCGATACGTGTAGGACCTAATGGTGAGACGCTGGACACAGAAACGCCTCAGCACCACCACAGAAGAAGAAGACGCAGCGCTGACGACAGGCTGCCTGACTCTGTAAAATAAGTTTTGAAATTGTTTCCCTTAAATTTCCGTTCTTTTTTTGACTCTCTGTTTGTTTGACATTTCCACACATCATTAAATGACTCCCTAAAATACAAAGTGTTCTGATTCAATTGCATTTATAAGCTGATCTTTTTTTTCCCCCTGTCTCTTAGCTCTTCTACCAGCTGTCTACATCACGTAACAACTTCCTGCTGAACCTCACGCTGCAGGGAGGTCTGCTGTCTAGGCAGTTCAGAGTGGAGTACTGGAAGAGAGGTCGATTAGCCTGGAGTCACCCTTACTCTCCTCACTGCCACTATGTGGGACACCTTCAAGACCAGCCGCACTCCAGCAAAGTGGCCCTCAGCAACTGCAACGGCCTGGTAAGCCTGAAACCTTTAAGTCTAATCCAAATCTAATACGAAGAGTGAGGTCAGCAGCAGCTGCAGCAGCAACACTGGCTCAGCAAATAAGGGATCAGTAATGCTTGATTTCAAACATCAAAGCATGAAATTTTTATAAACCTCAAGTACGCAAGCCAGCTTTAATCTTTGCCTAAAGCAACCAGTGTGGTCCTCAGAAATAAAAATGACTGAAAATAAATTTAAGATATGTTAATTCATCCTATAAAGCTGTTTTATTCAAATTTCTTAATTCTTACTGTTGACCATGTGTGGAATAAATGGTGCTATTTGGATAAATATCCAGTGCAACTAGATTTAACAAACAAGAATAAAAAGAAGCAGGAGCACTGAGGTTCTCCACCAGCAACAGCCTCGACAGATAAAAGAATGCACTGCAGCTAAGACATCCTGCATTTACTTTGCTGTCTCCATTTCATGCTTTCATGCTCCATTCACAGCTTGTCATTTGGCAGGGATGGTAGAGGTAGGAAGTGTATTTATATTTACGACTTTGCTAGTGATCATGTCTTCGCACTGCTTAAGACTTTATCACGGCAGAGCTGGTGTGAATACTAAAAATACCGTGCGCTGACAATGTTATTTATTTAATATTTGAATACCGACGACAAGTATTCCTCATTTAAAGCCTAAGCTAATTTGCGATGCTCATACCGAGGTAGGCCTTCGAAAATGCATTAAATTCAGCAACAAATACGCAAAAGAATGTACAAAACCCAGGTAAGGAGCTCCACATGTTAATCCAGTGAACGGAAGAAGCTGTTTGTCCAAAGAATAAATTACCAAAGGGCGCCTTGCCGTTCAGTTTGTGTTACCTTGAATAACGTTAGCTGACATGAGGCATCCATGTTTGTTTGGTTTTCAGGTAGTTTTATCCTATAAAAGGCCAAGTCAGATATATCAGATCATGCATTCGAAGTTACAAATTGTTTTTTGCTTGAGCACTGATAACTCCAATATCACCAACAAGATTGTAGGTGGCCTTCATAAGAAGGGTTGAGAGAATTTTTCAAATAAAGATTTTACACTTTCAGATTTTCTCTCCTTAAAAGCATTTATATCACGCAGTCGGTTGTACTCAACTGTACCAAAGTGATGGGAGCAGTGTGAGAGAGAAGTGCACACCCTGCTCACTGTCTTAGCTCTGCAAACATGGGCAATCGGTGTGTGAAGGTAGCATCATGAAGCAGCCCTCCTATCCAACATGGGAAGGGTGTGGGTACTGTTAGACAATCCAGTGAACACTTTGAAGTTCAACCTCTACCTATGACCCAAAATGCAGCAAGTTCTGGCGTGCTCTTTTGAGACTCTTTAAAGGCAGACCGGGAAATGTAGGAGATTATTAAGTAAAGCTGTGGTCAACAAGACAGGTTTTGGGAAGCAGTGCTTTTGGAAAAAACAACTGAAAGGTGGACCGTAAACATTCTGGAAATTGTAACAGCTTGTCAAAGTGTGCTTGTTTACCACTACATCAAACAATTCTTTTAAATTTATTACCCATTTTTGTGAAGTCATCGGCTTGTAAATGCTCATAACCAGGAGATCAAAGTTAGTCCCCTGTCTCTGAATCACTTGACTGGATCACTTAATTGTGATGCATCATTTGTTTTGGTGTTTTTTTTTGCTGGCTGAAATCATTTTCCTGCATTGTCAGCATTGTGTATCTGTGTATCCTCTCACTACAAACAGCAGGCTCCACAATAACAGTTGTATACACAGCTGAGGATTAGATGTGTTCACAAAGCGTTAATAAGCCGCACACGTAATTACTGTTGGTCAGACCAGCGTGAGCACATTCACCAGCGAGCGGGCTGTGTGTCCAGGGGAGCATCACTAACTTTATTATGGGATTAAAGGCACTTTGAAAGCTGCCGCCGTGAGTCGAGGGGAGACACTTGCTCTGGCCAGAGCCAACACATCTGAACAGAATCAAAGGAAGTGTTAGTGTATCGCTCTCTGTCTCACTCTCTCATTTTTCTCGCTCTCATGCACTCTTTCATGCTCTCACGTGTGTTTGTCTGAATGTGTGTGTGTGTGTGTTTTGTTCTGTGGGGTCCTGATCCTCCTCTCAAATGTGTCCACAGTTTGCCAACAGAAGACCCTGTGATGGAGGGGACAGTGTTTGTAGTGGGACAGTCTGAACACTGAGCGATACAATGATAAAGCTGAGCTTGTATCTGGGATATAAAAATATTTTCCATTTAAAATAAGTGTAATTTATTCACTTAACAGTTGTGTGATAGTTTGAGATGGTCATAGATCTTAAACAGTCACAGGTCACGACAAGTGACATATTTTTACAATATGCTCACGTTAAAAGCCAAGAGATAATCAAATTGAAATTATTTTTAGTGCTTTGAAGCTGCTAATGTAATGTAATGTAATAACTATAAGCAAATACAAGCTAGAAATTCTTACAAATGCTACTCTCAATAAGAGAAAACGTCATATAAAGGTAACACATGACTGGTAATTTAATCAAACTCAAAATTCTAATAGAAAACAAAATAAAGATAAGTCATAGTATTGTAGTTTAAAAATTATTGACATCAGTTTTGCTTTGGCAAACATATATGTAACAGTATATGTAACAGTTTAAACTACTGTGCGTTTTTCCAAACATGATGCTCCCTGGTTATTACTAACAACTGTAGAATTGGTTGACAGTGATGTAAATGGATAACAAAAACTTTAGCAAAATTTAAAACTGAGCTTATAATATGCTGAATTGGAAACTGGAGGTTGTTATGAAGTCTCCTCCTCTCCAGCTGTCAGCTTTCTGACCCATCAGCAGCAGGAATCCTCAGAGGGCCTCTGATTCATTTCTGCCTTACCTTAACTTACCCTGCCTGCTTTGTTGCTCATTCCTCTTTGTTAACATGAAGAGTGTGAGTCATGTTAGTCTTATCATTGGTAAAACATTTGGGATGTTATTTTGTTTTTTTTAACATGTTTTGTTAAAGATTTGGACCATCTGTGTACTAAGACGTTTTTGATATGTGTGTGATGAAAACGATTATTCCTGTTATTCTGTTCTATTTCATTCTTATTTATTCTGCGTATCTGTCTCTCTGCAGCATGGGGTGATTGTTGCAGGTGGAGAGGAGTACCTGATTGAACCCCTTGTCTCACCAGATAACCAGACTAGGATGGAGAAGGGGGAGAGAGCAGAGGGGCGCCCCCATGTGGTTTACAAGCGGTCATCGCTCCGCCATCAGTACAAGGGCCAATCCTGTGGAGTCATTGGTAAGAGGAGGGATATTCTGGTCTTTTTAGTAGCAGCTGTTGGGTCCAGACTGGAGGAGTAAATTGCCACAGGCTGATTTGCATAGCAGCCAGCAGCAGAAGATTGAGGTTGCGTCTGAGTTCCCAGTTGTGATTGGGTGTGACTGAGTCTGTGTTACAGGGCGTTGCTGAAAGAGCACAAGTATGTTCAGAAAACCATCTTTTACAAATCAGTGTTTAAAAAAAACACTGTTTTTAATACTTAGCCTGCCAGTATATACATGAAATGTGTGTTCAGACTTCACTCTGTTGTTTAAGTATTTCAGATGATTGGCCATTTATAGCAAATATAATTTCCTGCTGTTTTACTTTTGTGTGATTATTCTTCCTCCAAAAACCTGAATGCGTGCAATCTTCCTCAGATGAGAAACCAATGAAAGGTGCGTCATGGTGGCAGCGAACTCTGAAGACACCTCCCCATCATGTCGGTCGTGGCCAGCTGCCTCTGAAGCGCTCAGTTAGCCGAGAGCGCTACGTGGAGACACTGGTGGTAGCCGACAAAATGATGGTGGGTTACCATGGTCGCCGAGATATCGAGCAGTACATCCTGGCTGTCATGAATATTGTAAGTTTCACAACACAAAAGATGGATGCACACAGTGCATTGAAAATCCACTTTCTCTGTGTCATTTGAGTTATTCTCACTGATTAAGTTGATAAGATTTCTCGTGCATGGCAGAATAGTTGAAAGCCTCATGGTTTGTTTCACTTCGAAACAAAATTAAACTAAGAACATGTGATGCAGATGATGTTTTGTTTGTGTATAGTTTAGCTGCTCTAAGGTTTCAGTTGTATTCCAACGACAACTCCTGATGAGGTTACCTGGCATATTACAAGAAAAAGAAAAAAAATAAATCATGGAGTCAAATAAGAAGCATTTTAAAAGAGATTAATATGTAGCTGTCAAAAATAGAAGAGTCTGCAGTGACAGAAATAAGTTTCAATGCATCTAATGCAGGGATTAGTTAGACATTAAACTATTTTTACCACAATGTGTCAAAAACCAAAAGTCAAAGATTG
>MDSQ01000337.1_pt1 | contig 11148 bp, 5 predicted proteins | sample 1008251 | NCBI WGS metagenome assembly MDSQ01 (sample SAMN05526597, study PRJNA338239) | gut metagenome | isolation source: Hindgut content | host: Naso unicornis | place: Saudi Arabia: Red Sea | collected 2016-05
ATTTTTTTTTTTTTTTTTCAGATATCATGGTGCAGGAGTATGTGAAATTTGGTTCTCTGGACATCTACTTGAAGAAAAACAAGAACTCGATAAACATCATGTGGAAGCTGGAGGTGGCTAAGCAGCTGGCCTGGGCCATGAACTTCCTGGTAGGAATTTGTGTCTTTTAAGTATTAAAAAATACCAATCCGTGTGCCGCCCCAGTTGTAGTTTAGATAGCTGCTTCAGAAGTCTTTGCATTTCATTCAGAACTCAAATCATAATAAGAAACTAAAAAAACTGTAAGAGTGCCTGACTACTGATTAGTCAGTGTTGTTAAGATACTGATAAATGTCCCACTTTATGAACTTGCAGGAAGAAAAGCATCTTGTCCATGGGAATGTCTGCGCTAAAAATGTTCTTCTGATCAGAGAAGATGACCGGAGGGCTGGGAATCCCCCCTTCATCAAACTGAGTGACCCTGGAATCAGCATCACTGTCCTGCCAAAAGACAGTGAGTTGATGTCTTTCTTCAGCTTAACTGTAATACATCTTTTTAAACAGCAGGGGGCAGCAGTTCAACAAGGATGTGATGCAGTAAGACAGTGCCAATTCAAATCCACATTGCATTGGCTTACTCAATTTTATGTGGTGCTTAGTCAAAGAACACGCTATGTTAAAGTGTTTTAATTGTGGTTTTACACTTTTATGCAGTTAAAATAAAAAATAAAAAACCAAGAACTGATTCTGTTGCATTGGTTGCATTAGTGTGCAAAGTAATAATAAAGTTTGTGCTTTAAATCAAAACTAAATCAACTGAAATTTGTCCTAAAAAAAAAATCAGAGCTTTGAAAAAGAAGAATTTGCTAACAGTGATTGATCAAATGTTTTTGTTTGTGATCAGTCCTGATTGAGAGGATACCTTGGGTGCCTCCTGAGTGTATTGAGGATCCTGCCAACCTCAGCCTGGCTTCAGACAAGTGGAGCTTTGGCACGACACTCTGGGAGATCTGCAGTGGTGGAGAGAAACCTCTAGCAACACTAGACAACTCTAAGGTATGGCTGGGTGGTATGACCTAAAATACAGACTGTGTCGGTGTATATATTAAATGCTAAGGTCACAGTAATGTGTATATCATGTCATTGTGGTAAGATGCAGCAGGGCTGTGAATTTCTGAATACCTCACAATTCTGTCTAGGAACAAATAATGGTCACTGCTGCTTGATAGACTTATATGTTAAATTTTTCATCATATATAATCACTGTCACTATCATTTGTTACATGCAGAGTGGGTAGGATTGTCATTAAACAAGACAGAAGCACAGGAAAGCATGCATTAGATCTGGCACCTGGTGGCTACTTTTTTATAGAGTTCTGCGCTCAGGCCCTGTGAGCTGTTATTTGATGCAGGCTATAAACCTGATGCCCGAAAGCTAAAGCCCAGACACTTTGACCACAGCAAAAATAAATAAATAAATAAAGTTTTCCTAACAGACGTTTTTGGGAAAAAATATCTGTTTTGCCATCCATTACTTAAAGAACAGAAATATGCCAACTGCCGCATGTGGGAACAGGTTTGCTGTGAAACTCGATGAGGCAGTTTGATGTTCTTCCCTCTTAGGGTGGAAACAGGCAGGGTGATTATATAAGTTGTATAGCTCAATATTTTGTCTATATGTGATACAACTTGGGGACTGCATTCTCTCTGTAAGTTCAGTGTCATACTCCTCGACTACAACATTTATTTAATTGTAGGTACCTTTTTTATCATGAGCAGGATCTGCTCATACAGAGGTTTTATTCAAGCATACCAAGTGCAAATTGCCCATCATCTACTCATCCTTCTTTTTCTCTCGCAGAAAACCCTGTTCTACGAGGACCATCACCAGCTTCCTGCACCGAAGTGGACCGAACTGGCTAATCTGATCACCAGCTGCATGGACTACGAGCCCACTTTCAGGCCCACGTTTCGTGCTGTTATTCGTGACCTCCACAGCCTCTTCACACCAGGTTGGATTATATCTGTCATCAGCTGGCAAGAAAAACTGTCCTGAATGTTGTCAAAAGAGGCAATCTAGGTCACACCAGAGTGGAATCTCAAATGTTTTTATACACACACCCAAACCACACTCTACCTGTCATGATGTCTTCAGGAACTCTAGAAAATCTAGTCTCCACTCCTGTTATGTCATCATATGCTGCTATTTAGAATGGGGTGAGGATTGAAGCGGAGGTAATGAATATAGATTTTGGATGTTTTCCTGCTGAAAGTTGAATTAAAAAAACAACAACAGTTTAGCCTTTGTGTGAATAGTGCAAATATTAAGTCCAAGACAGGATTAGTTTAACTTTGGGACCAGAGGAACTGGCACTACAGATGTCTTGTCTTTTGTCTCATTAAAATGCATGACTCTTGTGTTTGTGTCTCTAGACTATGAGCTGATCGTGGACAGTGACATCCTGCCAAACAGGACAGTTGGGTCCGGCTGGTCAACCGGCGGTTTTGAGAGTCAGGAGCCGGCTCAGTTTGAAGAGAGACACCTCATATTCTTACAGCAGCTGGGAAAGGTATGAAGATTTGTGCAGACTGTGCTTTTTACAGCAGTTCAGCCCAAGGGCTGACTAAAGGGATCAGCCCTAGAAACGTATCAGGGGCTGACGGACTGACTGCTCATTGTTGAAACGTGCATGCATTAGTGAAATAGCCGAGCAATTTACACTCAGGAAGTGAAGCTGGAACTAGCGAGCTGGATAGCAAATGCAGAGAAACAAGGAAACTGTACTACAGTAATACAGAAACGGTCACTTCTGTATTTTATGTCAAACGACAGCAACAAAAAGAACCGCTGTGCTCCGGCTAAGTTTTGCTTGGGGCACTGCAGACACAGATAAATAATGTTTAGCAGGGGGTATTTCTGTTTCCGAAAATAGTGCCACCACCACCTTAATGAGGAATGTTGTTAAGGCTAAGACTGCCAAGACACACAAACTACGTTACACAAGTAACACGTGGTGTTGCTAGTGATTGTCATTTGTACAACACATTGTAAAAAGCGTCTTAAACTACAATACTTATACTCAAGTTAAGCAAGATAGTCTTCATAATATACAGATAGTGCTGTACATTGTTCATAAATGCATATCCCAACTTCCATATATCAGTCCAGCCAAAGCTGGGCTTGACTAGTCTTGAGATTTTTTTGTACCTTATGTGACACAAAATGGCAGCGAGTTATTAATCCAACATCTTGTCACAGCTATTTAATTCGCTGATATAGTTACAGTAGTCCATTAAAACATTATGCACAACTCGTCTTTGTTACACCATGCTTAATTTATCCATCATTTTCTGCTTGTATACTTTAGAAGAGCTGTGTGATGTGTTTTATTGTCGATGGATTTGCATTAAAGCTCATATTGGTCTGCATCTCACCATGTGTCTGTTCATAAAGTAAGAAATAGAGTAAAATATGATATCAAACTATGATTTTTAACAAAAGGGGCCTCACTGAAATCTGTCCTCTGTTCAAGGGAAACTTTGGCAGTGTGGAGATGTGTCGATATGACCCACTTCAGGACAACACTGGAGAGGTTGTAGCTGTGAAGAAACTCCAGCACAGCACTGCAGAGCACATACGAGACTTTGAACGAGAGATCGAGATCCTGAAATCTCTGCAGCATGAGAACATCGTCAAGTACAAAGGCGTTTGCTACAGTGCAGGTACAGCTGATGTGTAGTTTATACCCTTAATTTGCTTATTTTCCAGAATTGTTAGGTGACCTATAGTTGTAGTTGTTTGTAGTTACTTGACATTCCTCAACAAATATATATTTCTTTAGCTTTAGCCATTTTGCATATCATTTCTTTTGTCTGTCATGGACATCCACAAAATAAATATCCCTCCATCTCTGCCCAAAGGTCCAGTGTGCAGGATTTAGGGGGTCTTATTTATAGAACATGGCAGGAAAATAATACAATATTCATAGATACTTTTTCACGTATGTTATAAAATTATATAAATGACTAACGTGAAGAGCCTTGATTCCCACTTCCTGTTAGCCTGTTTACTCTCAATGTTTTCAGTACAGCTGAAAAATAACCCCCCAAAATTGTAGCAAGATAAACTTATATCAAACAATAAACTGAAATCAAACAGTAAGAGATTTACTATTACTTTTTGCAGCCTCAGCAGTATTATAGGTAAATGAGGACCGTACAATTAGGATGTGGCTTAAAGAGTTTCTTGTGGGCTTTTGTCAGGACGACGAAATCTCCGTCTCGTCATGGAATATCTGCCCTTTGGGAGTCTGCGAGATTACCTCATGAAAAACAAGGAAAGGATCGACCACAAGAAGCTCATCCATTATACTTCTCAGATCTGCAAGGTACATCCCTTTGTCCAGTTTTCAAAGATGATAACTTTTAAGGAGCAACAGACACAAAAAAAGATGTTTGGGGTTTTTTTTTGTTGTTGTTGGTGTGTTTGCAGGGTATGGAGTACCTTTCAAGTAAGCGGTATATCCATAGAGACCTGGCAACACGAAATATCCTTGTAGAGAGTGAAACGCGAGTGAAGATCGGAGATTTTGGCCTCACCAAAGTTCTGCCTCAGGACAAAGAGTACTACATGGTCAAAGAGCCCGGAGAGAGTCCCATTTTCTGGTCAGTCTTATGTAATTCGAATCTTTTTAGTGTTTTTGGTTTTCTTCAACCTTCACTTAATGCTGTACAAAGTGCTGGTACTGAAGAAATGTGATTTTTATCACAGAATTTGTGCAATTTTTGTTTGTTTATTTTTAAAACAAGCATTGGTTAGGGGGGTTGATGTGTTGTTAATAGTTAATTCAAAACAGTGATACTTACTGTTGTGTTGGACTTAGTTTGTGAGCTTTGCCCTCATAAGGAAAGTGGAACAGACAACAGACAGTCATGGTGTGAGTGTGCTGTTTTGTAGGTATGCCCCTGAGTCACTGACTGAGAGCAAGTTCTCGGTGGCGTCAGACGTCTGGAGCTTTGGAGTGGTGCTTTATGAACTCTTCACCCACAGTGACAAGAACAGCAGTCCTCCAGCAGTGAGTGATAACACACACACACTCTCACACACATGCATTCCCTGGCTGTTCCAAAATTTTGTGACAGGAAAAGAAAACATTTAAAACAATGCATTCAGGGCAGCGTTTTTTGTTTGTTTTTTTTCAATAAATTTATAGAAATGAAAAACCTATTTTAAATTTTTGTTGAGTTTTGTATTTAACAATCTTAAATGTTCCCTACAGTGTTCAAACTCTGACAAACCTGTAATTTTATTCAAGGTCACTGAGCGCTCATTTTGTTGTCAGTTGCTAACTTCCACGGTAACACCAGTCAGAGAGAGAGAAAGGAAGTCGTTAAAAGTGGCTAAACAAAGCGTAAATCAAACTGGAAAACATTTCCTCGTCTGTGAACATTCCATCCTGAGTCAACCAGACAGATTCTCATGTGCAATGATGGCTGCTAAACACTGAAATAAACTAATCCCATGATCCCACACTATTTTTGAATGTCCTCAAACTACATCTTTTGTTGTATTTTTTGACTGAAAGACCTCCGTGGCAGAAATTACTTACTGTGCGTTAAATTGCAAAAAGTGTTATTGACAAATGTTGAAGCACCAAATCCTTCAGAATGGTCTGAAAACAACCTGGCTATCTCTGTTTTGAATAGTCACGACAAACAAGCAATTTAATGAAATATCTTATTAACATCATACTTTTAAAGAAAAGATATTATACTCATTTTCAGGTCTATAATTTTGAGTTTGGACTTCCCTAAAGCAGCTAGACACAACCGACCAAACAACAAAGTGTGTAGATCTTCAGAAAACTGTAACTCACACCCTCTTTCTTCCTTGTATTTTCTGCTCTCTCAAAATTGTCTGCAAGCTTCCTCCTTCCCCTTTCCCTCCTCTGTGCTCACCTCCACACTCTCCTGTACTCAGTACCCCTTTACTGACACAAAATAAACACAGGACACTGATAAAATGTTAGCTACAGCTTGCGCTTCTCACTCCAACACAACAAAGCAACTTGGGAACAGCGGTCCTTTAGTGGCAGTTCAGCTGTTATCCAGCTCATGTGCTCATGTTGAGAAAGTAAATAAATCCACACAGGATATCAACTTCTGTCTGGTGCTTGTCTCTTTAGGAAAGCAAAACAAAGTCAACTCTCCTTCATTTACCTGGGGTAAATAAACCCAAAACACTTTATTGGAGCCATCTTGAACAAAGTCCTGTCAGTGTAATCCAGCAAGGAGCAGAGTGCAGCGGTGTCTGAGCAGACCAGGGGAAGGGGCATGCACAGCGCTGTGTGCACTGAGCTGGCATTCCCATGTAAGCAAGTCCAGCATGCACTGACATCAATTTAACAACAGAATTTAAAAAAAAAAAAAAACCTCCTGAAAATAGCTGCAGAGCCAACTGACACAGCCTGAATTGCTCACTTCCAGGTGCGCGTACCTCATTATGTGACGCTTTGGCATCCATTCACATGACTATCCAACACTGTAACAACATTTCTAGGTCAGAAAAGATGGAGAAGCACAATAGCTCTCCTTTAATGTTTGGATTTATTACTCTGTTCTCATAAGATCTCATTTTTAATTAAAAAAATAAATAAATAACTGGTAGACTACCATGACCTAGAGGCTAAGTCGCCAGACATAAACAATAGCGCCTTATTGGAATGCAGCCCGGGGATCTTGGTTAAATGTCAGCATCCACTTCACCACCACTTCCTGTCTGCCTCTCAGCTTGTACTCTGATTTAAAAGCATAAAGCTTATTTTTTTAAAAGAATTCTAAAACACAAGAATTTTCTCTGAAAACCTGGCCTTGATTTTTAAAGACATAAATCAACATGTAGTCAACCTGTACAGTGAAAAAATAAAACTAATGGAGCCAACCTACCAACCTGTCAGCATCATACAGACACCTGATGCTTTTGACATCAGAGTGCAGTGGATCGTGTTCTATAAAAAGAACAAACATCTGAACCCTGACTGCAGTCTGGTAGTTGTCTGAATTCTTTTGGTCCCTGAACTACTTTAACCAACTAACCTTAGGGTGTGCCAATAATGAAGCCAGAGCACAACACAAATATGCATGATTATTTTTAATTGCACACGCCATACCAGTTCCAGGAAGCAATACTCGAAACCTCCCAGCTCCTGTAACAAATATTATAATACCACCATATCTTGCTTAACCAGAATGTAAACTGAATGTCTGTAGTTAAATGATTTCATGTTAACTGACACACAAATCACAAAGATCACAAACACAGCAATGCCAGTGAGCAAGTAATTTTACCTACCAAACAAGTAGAAACAGATTAACCTCTTTTTGATCCTCTTTCCACTTTTGACCAGCCAATGTGAACACATTGTGTTGTTAACTTGTCCCATGCGTGAACATGAACTCCTGAAATGAACTCCTCTTTCCCTGCTTAGATTTGCCTCTCCTGTATCTGTCAGGTTCCTTCTAAAAATCAGATTGATTTCTAAGTCTGTGTTTGTCCTAGCTGACACTTTTCTCCTCCATAGGTTTTTATGTCCATGATGGGGAATGACAAGCAGGGACAGTTAATCGTCTATCATCTCTTTGAGCTCCTCAAAACAGGCAGCAGGCTGCCTCAACCTCTAGGGTGTCCTACAGAGGTAAGAATATGCACTTCTGTTTTTTATCTGACCCGGATTCAATTTCTCACATACATGCACACTTATTTACGGCGTCAGTGTTACACAGTCCTGCACAACAAATAGATAAGACTGATTCTGTTCCTGCACAATAATGCGCAGGTAGCAGGAGAAAGAAATGACTTTCGTGAGTAAAGACTGTGATCTTGATCACTAGCTGAGTTACACACGTTGTTGTGACAACTGCTACATGAACTCTGGTGATTTCCTGACTTCCAAGCAGAAGCACCAACATATCTGTCTGCAACAATCTCCATCAACAGACTCAGGATGATCCAAACTTCATGTTTAGGATTGTCAGCGGTGATGAGAGTTGAGTCTACAGATAGGCAGTGTAACTTGGGTCACTTAACTGACTGAGGTCAGAGATTGCACCTGCTTCATGCACATTACTGTACACTACTGTATTCATATGCAGCAGTAACAGTAACATCTCTCCTGTTGTATTTATTCACTTGTTTTGACTTAAATTAAAAAGCCCAAGAACACAACATCCAAATGCGCTTTAGTTAGTTGCTTTCTACACATTGTATTTATTGCATTGCAGGCCAGGGGCCTTTTGCTGCATATCATTACTTCTCTCTCCTCGCCCTCGTCCCAGGAATTCATCCTTCTTCCTGCTTTTTCTCTCAGATACACGAGATCATGGAGGAGTGCTGGGACAACGACCCTTGCTTGCGTCCGTCTTTCAAGGAGCTCGCTCTGCGCATTGACCTGTTCAGGGACAGTAAGGAGTTTTAGACAGACATCACCCTAAGTGCCATGCTCCTCATAACTGAGTCACTTTTAACGTTGTTGGCCTGTTTGTGGCCAAAGGACAAAGGCCAAAATGGGGCCCTTTGCTGCTAAGTGCCAGTGTGTGGCAAAGCAGATTGTGACTGGAAGAATGGTGGCTCAGACACTGCTCTCAAGGTGCCTTTCAGCAAGGCACTCGACCCCCATTTTTGTTGATGAAACGGCTTCGTGGCCAACAGCAGAATGGAATTGGAGATTTGGATTCAAGGAGCAGTTGAAGATGATATTGCTGAAAAAAGAAAACATTCGGTCAAACATCCTGGATAGAGTTTTTCAGAGAGTATGTGGAGCCTGAAAGTAGACTATTTCCAGGACTAAAGCTAGAGATGCTTGTGTCAAACAAGTTGTGTGTGTGTGTGTGAGAGAGAGAGAGAGAGAGCGCGAGTGTGTGTTGTGTATACAAACAGCTAGCAGGGCTAGCTCTCACTATCCCCTTCTCCCCTCGCTGAAAGAGAAATCGACATCCTGTTTTATATGTGTGTGTACATACCTACAGTGTATTTGTCACATATGTCCAGAAAATTTTATAATTTTATAAAATGAAAATATAGTTAATGCTATATTTGGACAGCAAGTTGTCAGTGTAAATGAAGTACATACAAAAGTGATTCAAAAATGTGTTATTGTTTTATAGTATCTTTGTGACAGGTGGTGTGAAAATTAAAAAAACCTTTTAATTCAACAACACATCTCTTTTGCAATGTTTATCAGTTTACATTCTATCAGTTATTTTTTCCATAGTGTAAATAAATGTGGTATTGACGCAGCACATTTTAATAATGTGTAACCGACATCATACAAAACGGTCTGAAGCCAAAGTCTGTTTTTGAATAAATGTTTAAGAGGAAAAGAAACAAATCACAACCGAATATGCAGAATTTTACAAAATTAGAGGTAGTTTTTTCATGCTTCCTGATTAAGACTAGAAAAGTTATAAGGGTATAAAAGATACGGACATATTAAATGTCAAATACTATACAGTATATTTAAGATACCCAAAACGTTGACGAGTAGTCTGCCACATTCCCTCATGATATCTGTATTTGTCAAACTGATGTAAGGTGAACTTTGTTAAACACAGTTGACAGTCTCTACACAACAAAAGTTTACACTGTGTGTGTGGTCCAAACTGCAGTCTGCATCAGATGCATCTGTGCATCTTACAAGAAATGTATTTGATCAAAAAGAAGATACATACTTCACTGGCTGGTTTCAGATTTAAACCACGTGTTTTCACAAAGACCCTGCTGACATGTCTTGTAGCATATCGTGTCTTTATTCATTTCAGGAATGTTGTCCAGTAAGTTGAGAAGTCTCTGGCTCAGTCTGGTTTCCATAGTGTGTTTAAACAAAATAGTTTACTCTATTGAGTCATTTCAATGTGTTTCTGTCATTTCATTACAGATGTGTGCAATCTAAACAATCCTGCAGTGCGGGGGAAAATGTTTTTAATCCTCCAGAAGCTGAGAAAGCAGTTTCTAACAACTAGCCTTTATAATGTAGCATTAACAGAGGCCACGGTGAGGGGGCACACGCGGGTTTTCACCCGATGCCTTAACTTCACCTGTACTTATGGTACTAAAGGTCCCTGAGTGGCAGTTTGTCTTTCTGATAGTTGTGAGCTTAAACATCCTAGGTAACAAAAAAGATGCAAACAGGAACTATTTTTTGAGTAGAAATAACAATCTTATGGTAATTTATTTAATGTTCCTGTATGCTCCTACATTGAATTTCAGTGTAAAGTATTTTACTTTTGAACACAATATTTATGGAGGTCACCTAGGAACAAGTTGGGAACAAAAAAAACATGAAAACTTCCTATGTCCTAATTTATTGTGAGATGTGTGTAGGCTAAGCATTAAGGATGTAAGCAAGTATAATCCCTCAAACAGAGAGAGGAGATTTCAAATCACCCATGTCCTTGTGTTAGTGTGGCTAAAATGTCTGCTTCAAATCATTTGAGACACAAGTATGTAATGGCTAAAATATATGTAGTTTTTTTTCCGATTTGTAAATAGGCTTCCATAGCTTTGCAGGAATCCAGCTGCAAACAAAACAACAGGCTTTGAGGAAAAGGACAGTCGAGCCTTTACCAAAAATAAGCAAACAAACAAACAAAAACATTATTTACCCTCTCTCGGAAGACTCATGTAGCCAAATACAACGGCAATAAGGATATGAAAGCATTTTGTTCAGCTACTTTGTTTTAATTCCAAAGTAGGCTAATTCATATTCAAAAGCAAGTACATCCATGCATACCGACTCATCCCCGGATGTTGCGTGCGCTGCGGATCAGCTGCAGCTTCGTGAGCGTCTCGTGCGTTAATGGGGGGAATACCTCCTAGCTGCTGCAGCAGGTCTAGATTGTCTCGTGCCGCGACGCTTGTTTGATACCTGTGACTTAAAGGTAAAACAACCCGCAAACGTCCACGCTGAAGCTCGCCTGTTTCGCTGTTGTTTCAATGCTAGTACCGAAACATCTGGAAAAGAGCGCACTGAAAAGTGTCGGCGCCGCGCTTTAAAAGAAGAAGTGAGCCTGCAGTGGGGACACAGATATGCTGAGGACGCCAGGAGGAGGACAGTAGCGGGACAAAACGTGAGCTTTACATTCTTGAGTTTCCCTTTGTTTAAAACATGTGTT
>MDSQ01000338.1_pt1 | contig 11148 bp, 10 predicted proteins | sample 1008251 | NCBI WGS metagenome assembly MDSQ01 (sample SAMN05526597, study PRJNA338239) | gut metagenome | isolation source: Hindgut content | host: Naso unicornis | place: Saudi Arabia: Red Sea | collected 2016-05
AATGTTTAAGAAAACATGGTATAATGAGAAACTGTTCAAAATAAACAAGTGGATTTCTGCTGAGCTCTCGACTTGTGATTTTCTGTCATTACACATCAAAACATCTGAAGAAGAATGATTACCAGAAGAACTAGAAGAATGATTTAAATGTTAATTTGTGAGTTTTGACGCAGTTGAACTATTGGGAAAAATTAAAAGTTACCAATCATTGACCAAATTGAATTAAATTTCATGCAGACCTTGTTTAAACCACCTTCATCACTCATACCTGTTACAGTCATGTAAATAGAGATTAGTGTTCATGTCAAACCTAAATTCTCCAGTGAAACATTTAAAATCAATGTAAACAGACATTTTAACATGTCCAGAAAACATCAATTTATTAAAGACAAAAGCTGATTTAACACAAGCTTAAAGGATGCTCACTTTTACTTTTATCTTCACATCATCTCTTATATATTTAGTTATTTTTTTATTTACTACTTGAATAGCTTATTTTACTTACTGCATATTTATGTGAGCTGCTGCACAATTGAATTTCCCCAAGGGATTACTTAATAAAGGGTCTTTTTGTCTATCTAAAGAGACTGTACAGACAAATCATTTCAGAAGAATACATTCATCGATTTTGGTCTTTTCAGGAAATTTTTTTGGTAATTATAGAAAGATAAAACAATGTCATTCTGTTATTGTCATATTTAATGAGGTTTAAAACTTTGAGGGTGACAGAACATGCAATGTAAGCAAATGTAGCTGCATCACTTTGCAGACTCTGTGGAGGCCTTGAATCAGCTGATCGGTGTGATGATGAAGTGTCTGTGATGCTTCTGTCTTTGAAGAGGAGAGAGCTCACAGTGCCGCTCTGTCCTTTGCTCATCTCGTCTTGTTTTAGCTTCTCTTCTCTCTAAAAGAGAAATGACAGTTAAGAATAACAGTTAACTTAACCATCAAGACATACAAAAATATTTCTCAATATAGAAATTCTGATCATAATATCAAATCAATGTTTCCTTACCTTTGGAAATGAGAGGGTTCACCGCACATGGAGTCTGGTTTGATGGTCTCTTGTCTCATCTTGGTCAGGACTTGTTTCTTCTTCATTACCTCCTCTCCTTTTCTTAAAGAGAAAAACAATTCATGTCTCCAGCAATCAAAGAAAGAACTATTGATCCAAATAAAACAATCTGATAGTATAAATATATATTTACCTTTGAAAATGAACGGGGTCGCAGTGCATGTTCTCTGCCTTATTCATCTCTTCTGTTGTCTTGGTCTGGACTTGTTTCTTCCTTGTTTCTTCTCTCTCTTCAAGACAAATGGAGCACAATCAAAAACAACAGTCAATAATTTCAACAATCAAAGAGCAAAGACGCATTGTTCAGTGTAAATATTCTGATAAAAATAGAGTTATAAAAGGAGAGAGCTCACACTGCAGGTGCACAAGTGGAAAAAACAGTAAATACCTCCAGTAATGAAATAAAGAACTAGTTATCAATATACTGTAAATAAATCCTCTCATAGTAACACTGGATAAATTTATATTTACCTTGTGAAATGAGAGGGTTCACAGTGCACGCTCTCTCCTTCATTCATCTCCTCTGTCGTCTTGGTCTGGACTTTCTTCTTCCTGGTTTCCTCAGGCTTGTTTCCTGTCCTCATACCACATTCTTCTCTTTCTCTGAAAGGCAAATGAGAGGAAAGAACAGTAATGCCAGCAATTATTCTCAAAGATTTGCTTATCAATAAAAAAATTCTGATAACATTAAATCAATACTTAGCTTTTGAAAGGAGAAAACTTCACACTGCGTGCTGTATCTTCCCCTCTTGTCTCAGCTTAGCTTCAGTTCTCTCTAGAAGACAAATGGCAGATACGCAGAATAACAGTTAATAACTACAACAGTGAGGCTGAAAAAGAACTGTTTATCAACATGGAGATTCTGATAATGACAATAAATCAATATTTATTTACCCTTTGAATGGAAAAATGTCACATTGCGTGCAGTCTCCTCCCTCTTGTTTCTTCTGAGCTCCTCTTGCTCTAAAAAATGGCAAATAAGAAGAACAACATTTAATAAATGGATCAATGAAGCACACAGAAGAACTGTTGATCAATATAGGACGTCTGAAAATCAGTTTAAATCAATATATACTTACCTTTTGAAAGGAGAGGGTTGACGGTGCACGCAGTCTCCTCCTCTCGTCTCAGTAAGTGATTTCCTCATGGCTTTCTGTAGTTTCACTACTAACAGACACACAGGCAGCTCCAAGAAATAAATGGTGCAAGACGCACCGAAAAACACTGACCTGTGTGCTGCACCCATGAAGAACAAACTATGTACATATATTTACAAATTACTCCTCAGTCAATGTCCAGTGCCCATGTCTTTCAATGGTACAGAAGGTCCAAAGGGACCCCGGTGCAAGACGCTACCAGGGACCTCAGTGGCTCTGTCAGGCCGGCCATGAGGAGTAAAAACCAAAAACTGCAGCCATCCAGCCAGCATGAGGGAAAAGACAGTCACACCCTCATGCGTTTCTCTGGTGGAGGGCGACTGCAGCTGCTGCTGGTCTCAGTGTGCTTCCTCTTCTGTCTTTGTCTTGTCCTTGCACACTGAGCAGACTCTTTGGTGAATCTACAGAGGACAGACATTAAGACCTGTCCGTCGGCTCTGTAGTCACTTAGCCTCCAGAGGTTTGTCAGCACAGTACTCTCGGTGCTGTACACAGGGGAGATGACTCTGGTTACAGTCCTCCCGTCAACCTCCACACGTCGGACACAGTTTCTGCGGTCCGCCTTCAGGGCTTCCAGCTCCGCCCTCTCAGGAAGAACTGGAGTCAGCATAGGTCTAGCAGTGGAGCTGGAAGGCTCCAACCTACCCGACGGTCCCAGTAGAAGAGAAGATGTGGCGTTCTCTCTCCTCTCCTGCTCCACCTGGGGGAAGGGTGTGGCTGTCAGGCGTGTGCGGAAGGATCCCCTGAATTCAATTGGAGGGAAATCCTTGGAGCCTGTGATGAGGTTGTGATACAGGCTCAGGACGCACTCCCGCAAGGAGTCCACGCTGGTGCTGCTCAGAGGACGGTTCCTCAGGTTGGTCACCATCAGCTGCAGGACTCGTCCTGGCCGAGGCAGAGCATCTGAATGGAAAGTCAAGACAAGGAAACATTAGCCAAGCAGTTACAATGACATCATTAAAGCACATTTACGACTTTACAAATTCAAAGCACATGGTTTCACACTGAAATGCTCACATTTTACAGCACAATATGACATTAAATGATTCAAATCTCAATTTGCAAGCTGTCAGATATTGACTCTTGGCCCAAGCTGCATATGACCATCTGCCTCTTTTATATGCACAAAAATTATGTGTTTCAGTTCTACGGGCCAGCTTACTTTTATTTACACGACATCCAAAGAAACCGTAAATTAAAAAAAACAAAACAAAATTCTCCATTGACATATGAGCACAATATGCAGTAATGCGGAATTCTGAGACACATTTTACATGAAACAAATCTCCCTCAGCTGTCATGTTAATAAAGCCATGTTTGCATCACTAATAACAGGCCTACATCCGTGTCAGTCATCCACATACAAACAGTAGGAACGCGAACATTTCCGGACTTTGACGAGACGTTTCCATGGCGCGTGCAACGTACACAACTTTGAGCGTGTTTTAAAGAAACGGCGCGGGCGCAAATTGTTCTCTATTTTCAATATTAAATGCACAACCTTTCAATCGATCAAAAACCATGTTTTTCTCGATCACTTTATCAATATTCTGACTTCTTTTCACCTGTCATGTACACACTACCATTAAATATCTATCGTCCATACTAATTTTACACCATAATTAGGCCTACAAGTTTAATGCAGGTCTAATATTTAGCGGCATTTTCAGCCAACAAAAAGAAATAGGTGCATTCATTATTAGTCTATATGTACAAATATCAACTACCTGATTAAAATGTGGTCAAATATATGTCACAGTAAACATGTTTCACTTAGCAGTGGTCTACTGTATTTACCATAGCGGTGGTCTAGTAGACGGAGGATGCCTATTGACAGCAGGTACTTTTCACGGCTGAAACCAGAGGCCATTTTTCTCTCTGCTTTCGGTCACTTTGTGATGGTTGTGGTTCAGCTCAGGTGTTTTCTTAAATCAGACTTTTCTTCTAGCAAATTAAGTTTTCCACAGTTGAATAGTTCTTGAGTTCAGCTCCTGTCCTGTCGGCTCTCAGGTGCAGAATGAAAATAGAATTGTGTTGTCTGGTTCTATATGAGCGGCAAAACACGCCTAACCATGACAACCTGTTTTTAAAATAAAATAGACTAGTAGGCTGTTTGTTGAGATTTATGCTAATCTATGCTATATCAAATCCTGATTTTATTAGCCTCGAGGTGAAAGTATTAGCCGACAATCATTAATTGATTCGGCCCTGCAGTAATTGGCAACTATCTCGATCAGTCGTTTATCGTCTTTTCCATGTTAAGATAGCCAACAAAACAATTATTAGGCTATAACGTAACACAATAAATATTTGTTAAAGGCGATTTATTATTTTTTTCCAATCTTTTTAAAAATATGTGGATATTTTTAGTTAATAAAATGACTGAGTAATAGCCTATTCAGTTGTCATGCTTCACAGTGAGGAAGTAGCCTAAATTTAAATTAAATAAAGTGAAAATGCACAAATCATTAAAAGTTAAATATGTGACTTTGTTGGTTTGTTCTGTATTTTAAAAAGCAAAAAGTAATCCTTGGTACATTTGAGAAAGAATGGCTCTGAGGAGTTTTATTTCCGGTTCGCCTGTCTGTGGAGAAGAAGAAAAAGTGCGCTGCAGAGGAAGGAACAGACGCTAATGAGAGTGGTTACAGACTGTGCCGTGTTCATCGTGTTTTTTCTTTCCTGATACAGTGCGAATTGTTGTTAAGTTTCCACGCGTTCAAGCGAGTGAGTTTCGGACTGTCTGCATGTGTTTCTGCAAAGTGAGCTAGCTGAGTTAGCCTAGCTGTCGCCATCGCGGACGAACATCGCTCGCACTCTCCCTTTCGTCTGTGTGACGTCAGAGAGGAGCCCGCGGACCTGAGACAAAATGGTTGTCTGTGCCAGCTGCTGCGGACGGACTTTTCCTGCTGTTTGGTGAGGTTGTAGATTCTGCTGCTTATCGCTGCTGGGCCGAGGAACACGAGAGGGATTTCCCCGCGGTAAGAGTTGTTCCTGTTGCCCACGCGGAGGTACAGTTGTCTTGTTTCTTCACGAGCTCCAATTAAAAAGCGCGCCAAGGGAGCTAAATACAAACTTGCCAAGTAACAATTTTAAACAAAGAGTGCTCTCAGGTTTAACAAACTAAAGACTACATTTACACGGGTCCTTCCCTTTTGTCATTTTTTATTTTTTGTTAAAGAGTTTTCGCATTTTTGTGCATTTAATATTTGTTAATACAAAACCAGAAAAGCTAAAATCCTACTATAACTTTAAAAATGTGAATTAGCTGATCATCATTTTAATAGGCTGAAATGAGCATTTATAATTTTTTCCCCAGTGAGCTATTTATGCTTAGGTTCTTGAACTTTGAAAAAACTGATTTGAGTGCTCCTTGTGTATGTTAAAATTACTTAAGATAAGTAAGATAAAGCTTTATTTTATTCCTTAGGAGAAATTTGTCTTGGACATTCAAGAGAACACAGGCAGCCCCCTCACACATGAAAGTAGCCTAACTTACTTTAAAAAGAAATGAAACATTTGGCAGCAGTGTAGCACAAAAACAGTAAAACTGAAAAATTCCTAAACTATTTTCAATTCAGTTTTTTTTCTACAGTCAACTTAAGTGTGAGTTAATCCTCTGTCATGTAGCAATCGGCCCTCTGGCCTGATCATAAGACAGTATCAGATCATGCTCATTCAGTTTATAAATAAAATCTCAACCTGAGAGCACAGACACTATTCCTTGTGAGGATGCATTTTTACAACCAGAGAATGGGAAAATGACTGTGTTACAGTATTTTTGCGTCCTGTTTCTTGGGGCTTCCTGCCCTGTTTTAGATGTGTCACTGATTCAAATGATCAGCTCGTTATCAGGTTCTGCTGAAGTCTGATAACGAGCCATTCATTTAAATGAGATGTGTTGGAGCTGGGACACACCCTAAAACAGGCAAGTTGAAAAACACTGCTCTAGCCTTACAACAATGATAATGTTAAAAAATATAACAAATTCATTTCTGTGTCATTTTTTGTAAAAGTCACAGAGAGCCACTGCAAGGGGCAAAAAAGCCACATGAGGCTAAAGAGTCACAGGTTGCAGACATGTGATTTGAACAAACACAAACTGTCATTAATTGGCATTTTGTGCTCTTGTTCATGACTCCTTGATTACATTTTGTGACTATTTTACAACCTGCTGTGACACTGGGCTGATTAAAACATGATTCACACTGAGGGATGTTGGATGTGGGGCTGAGTCAAAATGAAATACAGTGTCCATGTTAATTATATCATGATGACACATAGGCAGTCCTTCCTGTTATGATACATAAATTGTTGGTTTTGGTCAATATTTTTCTGCAGATTTGTTGGTAGTAAGACAAAGAAAGCTTTCCTTCAGCCTCATGCTGTCTGTCAGCATCAAGAAGCACTAATATACAAATGTTGTCCCATTTTATGTAGCCAAGAACATTATAGACAAAAAAAAATACTGTAGTATTTCTAATCACTCTATGTATGACGCATTGATGAAAACAACAGTCCTGCTGGGATGTCACATGGGTTGGAATAACAGCATTGATGTGCTGACATGACTTCCACCCGCTGTTGCTCGTTTACTTCTGTTTGATTGAGTGCAGAATTTGTACCGGCAGCCAATTAATGTGTGTATTGGGAAAGTGCTGAGTGCAGGCGTGCTGAGCACCTGACAGCTGTCACAGCCGTCACACCGAAAATTCAGGACCCTTTTTAATTAGTCTGTTTTTTAATCATTGATAAAAGTTCATCTATGAATTCTACTTTCTCCTTTTACCAACTTCTCTAATTCAAGTGACTTCCTTTAGGTTATCTCCCCTTTCCAGGTATACACACACACACACACACACACACACACACACACACAGTAAATTAGAGCACAAGTTGGATGTTTTGCTTGCCCATACAAAACTCAACCACAGCACTGTGTGAAGCTGAACCGCCGTGATTAAAGGTGAATTTCTTGTTTGAAAAATGTGTCTTCATTTTAACCTCCAGCATGAAGAAAAAAATCTCATTACTGTTTCGTGGTGCCTTTATGATGTCAAGAGAGAGTTTCAGAGAAATCCTCGACGTGATGGCAGCATGTGCTTTATTGAAGCTGTGATCGTCCCTTTTTTTATTTCTTAACATCTCACTCTTTTTTTTAAATCACTCACGTTTTTTTTTAACAGGGAAACAGTTAAGCAAGAGAGCCCAAAAAGAGACCTCTTTGTTGGAAAACACAATATGCAAGTATCCAGCGTTAACGAATCCCTCTCAGCCTCCTTCCTAGCATTTCCTTTCCAGCTTGTAGTGCAGTCTAGCACTGTAGAGACCTAGAAACATGAGTGACATAAGCTGCTGTGTTTTCTGTTGCCTGTTAGTAATTAGGCTTCTGTTTAGGTCTGACTTGACTGTCGTAGCTATCTCAAGGTTATTATCAGAGTAAAGTTTCTCATACACTCTGGAAGAACTTATTTTTGATACGTTTGGTCTTTGATTTTAAATGTCTCCTGAGCAGTTGCTTCAACAGCCTAACAGACAAACTTGAAAGTCTTTGTGGAGATAAAAGGACATTAAACAGACGTACAGACCTCTAGAGGCAATCTGGAATGTTGCTGGCCATATACGATCTAATTGATTGAACATCAGCTGGCACGCTGATGCTTGGTTCGACACAAGCATCCACGTACAAATGGTCCTCAGGTTGCCAGTTTGTATGCAATATTTCTTATCAGTTTATCAAAAACTCCATCAGTTTCAAATCAACCTGCCTCTGGCTCTGAAATTGGCTGAGAGGACACTCTGTCTGAAGGCAGAGGTCTTCTTTTGCCGTTTTCCAAAAGTTAGAATGCAATTTGTGTCTTCAAACAGTGTAACGTGAACTGCACCCACTATTCTGTCACCTGTTGTCTCCTTGTGTGAACCCTGCAACACTGTGCCAGTTGCATTCATAGCCACCTCAGAGACACGGCAGCACGTGTGCGCCGGGCCAGCCTTTGAAATGTAAGGGTGAGTAATTACACGGCTGCAGTTCAGTTGTGGTGATCGGCATGTGTCACCCTGCTGGCAAAAATAATTTGCCTCCTCGCCTTATGTGAATTTTAATGGTCCTTGCTTTGCTAATTAAATATGCCTCCACTGTAGGTGATGTTGTTGCAGAGAAACAGTGAGACGGTGACATGTTGAGGAAACACTGCGAGACTAACTAACTGATTTATTTCATTTTGAAGGGAAGACCAGAGGAGCCTTCTCTTTGCCCAAAGGAGCAAGAAATGTGTTTTTAAATGAAACAGAAGACTCTAGAAATGTGCTTGGTGAGTCACGGTAGGTTTGTAAGTGGTGGACATCACTGACAGAAGGCGAGTTTGCTGCTGTAGTCTGAAAAACCTGTTACTCATGCCTTATTGAAACATGGCTGAAGGCTAATTTCATTCACATCCTGTCTGCACACAACCACAGAGGAAGAGGAGTGGAGTTCATTTTAGGGACTACTTGTGTAATAGCAGTAGGGGAACATGTAAATGTATCCCAAAATACTTTTGATGACACAACAGATGGATGTGAATGAACGGTCGGTTTCAATAAAAGTTCCCCCTGCAGGCTTCTACAGTGAGGAGGAAAGCTGCCATAAATATTCACCATTTTCTTTTCTCAAACTCCTTCCAACATCTCTGTAGAGCAAACATCTGAAACATGCGTGATGTCCGCCACTGCAAACAAACAGATTATTTCTGTATCTGCTGAACTTACCCGTCTCTGTCTTATCTTTCCTAACCCCTCCTCTTCTGCTTCTGCCGCCGCTGCTACAAACTTGGCAAAAGGCTACCTTAAGATGTTTCATATTCCTCCTGGAGCTAGACATGTGATCATCCAAGAACATGAGGCGTCCCCTCAAATTCTTGGTAAGTCTGACTTTCTTAATACAAACACGTGATGGAAACCTGAGGATGCCTAAAAATAGCACAGCACCATCCTCCGCATCTTTTCATAATTGGAATCTAATAGGAACATATACTGCTAAGTCATAGATTACAGACTTTGCGCAATTCATTTCTTGTCACCTCCCAGGCCGAGAAAATTAGTCTTCATATCGCTCATTAATTATTCATTAATCTATTCAAGAGAGGTTTCTATATTAGCGGGTTCTCTCTCTTTGGCAGGAATGGGAATGTGTTTCATTAGAGTTGAATTTTTTCCACTTCAATGAGGTGAATTCACAGTCATACTTAAATACATTCAGATGGAATCAGCATTATTCATGAAGAAGATAATAGAAACCTGCATTAGGTTGGTATGAAGTATCTTTCTATTCATATTTAAGGGTAACCTCTGCAGGATGGTGTCAAAGACATTTAGACAAAGCGTCAGAAGAGATGAACCTTGATTTACATGTTGACTATAATAGAGAAAAAAAGGCGGCTGTTGGTGCAAATGGTCAGTGTTCTGATGTGTTAATGTTCAAGTTACATATGATCATTGGAGTTATGACTGCAATCCTTTGAGGGCAAGGGGGGAAGATGTTTGATGTTCTCATGGTGTCGTTAAGTCCTCAAAAGAGGGGAGGTCAGGCTGGATGGATGTGTCAACAAAGGTTGCAAGACGAGGGTCACATGATCAATACAGACAGCTAAAAGCGTCAGAAGACTATTTTTCAGGAAATATGCGAGCTTGTCAACTTGTGATGTAAAAGAAGGCATAGAGAAAAGAATATAATGTATTTTTCTGTTAAAAATTAGCAAAACTCAACAGCAAAGGAATTAAACAGTGAGGATGTTTAATGAATGTCTGCATTCTTTCATTTATATTTAGTTTTGACAAGCTATCAGTCGATTTTGTTTAACCTCAACAACCTAATTTTTTCTCAAACAGCAGTGTCGTAAGATTTTTTGAAATAACAAAAACATTGTCAGGCCCACAGCAAGTGTGATGTGACTGATACCATACAATAGATATTAGCAAATAAACAACTTTGGCAGCACCAACTACACTGCTGACTACCGGCCTGGCATGCATACTACAGTGCTTTCGGTTCGTGTAAACAGATTTTATTAAAGTCGCAAAGGAAAGGGGCTGCTCTCATCCATACCTAATATTACTCTTTAAGAATCCAGAGTTCTCTAACTTTGTCTCTCTTCAAAGCTAGGTGATAATAATCAGTTGCTCATTTAACCACTATAATAAATATTAATTAATGCAGCTTGAAAATTTAACTTATACACAAAAAGCTAAAATGTATGATTTTCCAAAAGTTTGTTAAAAGTGCAAACATACTTAAAAAAAACTGCAGGATCACTAGAAAGATTTTGTCAGACAAGGATGCAGAGAAATAGCCTCAAAACATTTATAGAAGATTTGCAAGTGTTTTTTAGTTAGGTGCAGTTTATTTTGTCAGATTTTTTGTTTTGAGTTATGCCGTTTGAATTTTTGGAATTTTTAGTAATGAAGTTAACAAAAGAAGCCAGGGCCTGGTTTTCGTACCTGCACAAATCTGGGCTAATCCAACATAATTTGCAATTTTCAGCCCAAAGGCACCTTTTTCCATGCTTTCTTTAGGTCTATTTTAATGGCTCAGCATTAACCCAGCTGCATTAAAATACATGGAAAATGCAACAAGGGTTGTGTCGGCAAAGATACTCTTTTATTAAACACAAGTTTTTGTTTGACCCTTTGTCTCGTATCATTAAACAGCTTCCTAACCTCAGCAGTGGTTCTCATAATACCATGAGAAGAGACAGTTGTGATATAAGTTAATTTTTTCCAAGCCAATTAACCATCATCAGCCCATGGAGGCGTAGTTTTAGTACCATAAATTTGGTGATCATGAGCCTGAGCCTCCTGATATGTCAGCTTCCTCCTGAGTAAAGTGTGGCTGGCAGTGCTGGTTTGCTCCTTTATAACAACTGCTTTCAAGAGGATGAGAGG
>MDSQ01000339.1_pt1 | contig 11131 bp, 5 predicted proteins | sample 1008251 | NCBI WGS metagenome assembly MDSQ01 (sample SAMN05526597, study PRJNA338239) | gut metagenome | isolation source: Hindgut content | host: Naso unicornis | place: Saudi Arabia: Red Sea | collected 2016-05
CCCGGAAAAAACAGTGCTGCTGCCGTCAGCTGTATGAGAATACAAATGAGTTTTTTGAGCATCAAAGCATATAAATCTGCTCTAGTAGTAACCAAAAATAAAATATGAACCCCAAAAAATGAGCATAAAATGGCCTCATTAATATTTGGTTGCACACCCTTTGACAGCGATGACTGCCTCCAAATGTTTCTTGTAGCCATCTATAAGCTTCTTGCACTTCTCAGCTGGTTTTTTCTCCCACTCCTTATTTTTTATGAATAAAAAATATTGCACGTATGAATTACAGTGCATCATAAATAAACTAATGAAATAAGTGTATGAAAATCTATTATAACATTAAAGATACTACTTAATACAAATTGTAAAAATGGTGTAAAAATGCAGTTTATCATTCTCCTAACTCTTTATCAGTTCTAGTTTTCTTTTTTGACTAGCTTTTGGGTTTTTATTTCATTTTTCCCTTGTAATCCAGTCTGAATCCAGTCCTCTTCTGGGATCAGGGTAATCCTGACATTTTGGATCAAAGTCATACTTATCCATCAAATGTTTTGAACAACACAAACTGGAAGTTTTATCCAGATAAAAAACTGGATTGGATTACCCGATCTTATGTGATCACGTAATCCTGTTTTTCCTTTGAACAACCGGATTTTGGGATTTGATCCTATCCGATTGGATTAATCCTGCTGGATTACTTTTGAACAACCGGGCCCTGGATGTTTTTTTTAATCTGTGATGAAACATTTCACTCAAGATGGCTGCTGACATTTAAGAGAAACTGGGATCAGTCCTCTGTGCCAGATGGTGTTTAAATACGATGCTGAGTTGGCAGTTTTCCTTCTCAAAGAACTGTGCAGAACAAAGTCAATAGACCAAAGATCAATTACTTAGTCACTAGTTTAACTGATCAGTCTGTTTTTCTTCAGTAACTATGGAGTGTGAACATATGTGCCCACAGAGAAAAAACATATTGGCCCAAATCTGAGCCGATCTTTAGCTGGACATCATGTCAGAAAGCAGCTGTTTTAAAATCACAAATTAGAAAATGTCTGATTGGTACGACTGTGATCTGCAGAGTGTTGCATTATAGGTTTTTGTAGCTTTTATGTTGCTATGCTAGCAAGTTTCTTTAAGTTTATTTGTTGAATTTGTGGCGTACACACAAGCGACATATGTGAGATTGAGATTTCACTTGAATGGAAATATTTCGGTTTTTGGGTTTAAAATCAGGGCGAAGTGAAATTTGCGTTCAGTCTCAAGCTGGAAACTGTTTGATCACTCAGAGAAAAACCTGAGGATGGACTGTTGAGAGGAAAGAGACGGCAGAGTGCAGTGTGTGACACGCTGGAGATCCTCTCTGTTCACTGGTGCTGGTGTCAGGTCTGATTGCAGGAAATAATTTAAAGACTCACACATCTGGAGGAACATGATGAAGAAAAAGAAGAAGAGAGCAGCACAGGAGAGAGCCAAACATCTAAAAATACACTTGGATTTATTATCTGTTCCCATGAGCCTTTGCACAGACAACTGCACAGTAATAAAGACGAGGTCATATTAACAGATATCTGCAGTGATGCTGCGACTAAAACACTCTTCACATGGACCTTGTGTTCATTTGAAACTCAACAAAATAACTTGATGCAAATCAAATTCAGGCTTCAGATGAAAATAAAAAGCAGCAGGGAAGCTTTTTACTGCAGCACGAGAAACTGTGCTGCTCCCAGTTACAAGTAAGAGTAATGGATTACTCACTGAGAGATCTGAGGTTAGCACCTGTGTGTGTGTGTGTGTGTGTGTGTGTGTGTGTGTTGAATACCATCTGAAGTAACTTGAACTGATGTAAAAACGCCCTCACAAAGTTTTTATGATTTGATTTCGTCTCTCCATGAGTAGCTGAAGATAATTAATTACTGATAATTTGTTTTCTGTTGATTAACTAATTGATTATTTGACTGGGTTTTGCAGCTTTACTTCCCAATTTAAATTTTGGAATACACAGAAACTGACTTGTTAACCACTGACTTTAAGCTGTTTTGTTAGTTTGATCACAAAATTGAATACACTGTAAAATATAATAAGTTGACTTTACTTAAAAAAAATATGCAAACTTGCTGCCTTAAAAAAAGTAACTTATGTTGACTTAGATGAATCAGATTTGATTAACTTAATTATTTTGAGTGTGCAGTACTCAAATTAACTTAAATAACTGGATTATAGTAACTTGTTTATTTTGAGTTTGCAGTACTCAGATTAACTTGAATAAATTAGATTACAGTAACTTAATTATTTTGAGTTTGCAGTACACAAATTAACTTGAATAAATTAGATTACAGTAACTTACTTATTTTGAGTTTGCAGTACACAAATTAACTTGAATAAATTAGATTACAGTAACTTATTTATTGTGAGCTTCCAGTACTCAAGTGATAGCTTAATTCTCTTTAGTTTTGCTCATCCATCACATTCAGGTCAACTTAATTTTCTTGACCTAAAAGAATTCTACAATAGAAATTACAACAGCACATGCTAATTTCATTAAAAACACATTATCTAACAGTAATGACGCCCAAAAACACAATGAATGGAGAACACTCAATGGATTAACTCAGTGGAATTAAAATTTATTTTAAAATGCTCAACAATGCATTTAACGAGAGACATTGGCTCTTGGCAGGCTGAAGAGTGTTTTGTTAATGCTCAGTATGAAGTGAACAATCAGTAGTTTGATTACAAACCTACTTAACATACTGAACATCAACAAGTCAGTTTTGAGTCTCTACTACATTTTTTGAATTAAACATTAGCTCAAACAATTGAACTAAAAACTGTTACTGACCCGGGAACATGTTTCAGTTTTGGACAAGAAAAAATATCAAAGAAATAACCTCTCTCTACAAAAACGCACAATATAAAAAAAACAATTATGTTCCTGAAATAATTACAAGAAACAATATAATGAGAACAAATCTCTTTCAGAGAATCTTTCTGAAATAATAATTTTTAGTTCTGTAGCTTAGGGTTATGTTTGTGCCTATACTTTTTGAGGAGCAAAGTAACAACCTGAAACGTAATGACAAACGCACATTAACTACAAACATTTCCTGTTCTTCCTCTCTTCAAAATAAGAGTCCTGGATGTGCTGGCATTACCTGTACAAAAGCAAACACATTTCTTGAAAAAAAAAAAAGGTTACACTTCTTTCTCGGTATGAGACACAGGAAACTATTGATATTGCTGAAACAATAATATTGGTGTGTCAACACTTCGTAGGCATTTTAAATCATTGGGATTATCTAATCTGGCGTGCTAAAAGTTGCTATCATCTTGAAGGAGCTGTATAACCAGTACAATCCCAACGAAGTGAGATGCCTGTGCAGTGTTGACATACTAATATTGCTGATATTTCCCTGTGTCTCATACTGAGAAAGAAATATAATCTATTTTATTAAATTGCTCACATCAGAAGAGTTTGGGTGAATTTAAGTCAATTTTCTGTGCTTTTACACAGGTAATGCTGGGACATCCGGTACTCTATTTTGAAGAGGGGAAAAGCAGGAAAGGTTTGGTCTTAATGTGCAAGTGTCAATGTGTGCGTGATAATGTGGCACATCACTTGTTCAGCAAGTAAAGCCCTGGCTCCAGGTTGTTATTTTGCACCTCATATAAAGTATAGGCACCTAACATAAGCCTATGCTACAAAAATTACTGAATAATACCTGAACCGCCTCATTGTCCACTCCTATCCTGTGATTTCCAAAGACTAACAGGCGAGATCCTGTTCTCCTAATTTCAGGACATTAACTCAGAATTAAAAGATATGGCGTCACACTCGTTACCCGTTACAACATGAGCTTGAGCTCTGGTAAAGCTAACAGGTCAGATTTCTCCGATAACAATAGTGATCAAAACTGGAACTACAATCAACATGGTTTCATGGTCCAAACCGCGCAGCAGTGATAAAACAAACATAAAAAATAAATAACTCTCTTTTTCAAACAGTACAAATACATTTGAAATTCAGTTCAAATTTAAATTTCACTGGAACATTATACCTAGAACAGTAAACAAGTCACCTTGTTTTTCTCACCAAAAGAGTACATGCAAAATGTGTACTGTAATACACTGCAAAAACCTAAAATCTTACCAAGAATATTTTTCTTATTTCTAGTCAAAATGTCTAATTTCTAGTCAAAATATGTCATCAGTCTTAAAATAAGACACGTCACCTAAAGAGTAACTTGTTTTTCACTTGTTTCTATGCAAATTTTCACTTGAAATAAGTACTTGCACTTGTCCATGGAACAAGGCTTTTTTACTTGTTACAAGCAAAAAAAAAAAGTTCCACGGACAGATCTTTCTACTTATTTCAAGCTAAAATTTGAGAAAAAGAGATTTCGCTTGAAACAAGTGAACAAGTTACTTTTTAGAGGTGATGTATCTTATTTTAAGTGTAATGACATATTTTTGTTTAGAAATGAGACAATTTGACTAGAAATAAGAAAAATATTCTTAGTAAGACTTTGAGTTTTTGCACTGTATCAACTGGCCTACCCCAGTAGTTTGTTTTTCAAAGTAAGCAGTTTTGGAGGGAGGGTTTTGTTTCCCAATCCAAGCATGACTGCTTGAATAAATCTGAGTGTGTTTGCCATGCATTTTGGGTAATCTAAGTGAAGGGCATACATAAGCCCAAATATGAGGCAGACTGCCTGGGGAAAGTCTCTAACATTGTCCATGACAGTACTTCCCTCAAGTACGATGGCAGTGGAGATGGGCTGGAGGTGCACTGCGTTTAGACCCTGCTGCTGAGCATCTTCGTTGACAACAGTCAGCACCCCAACTGTCACTGAGGCGAGTACTTCTTCTTTCGCTGTATCCTGCAAAAGAAGCACATACAACTACCTTTTGAATCTGGTCTTCTTTTGGGGAAAAAAAAATCCCCTGGTGCAACCCTAAATTCATTCACACTGTATTTTAATTCTGTAGACTGGAGGTTTTTCAAAGTGTGAGACAGAAGAATTCACATCCTTAATTTAATTACATTATGTACTATAAACTAATTTACTAGGGATTCTGATCATTTATGAGTGAGATCAGAATCAGAATCCACCTGATTCTGATAAACTGAAAATAATTATGTTTTAAATATAGTAAATATGATTTGTCAATAAATTGAGATCAATAGGTTTCTTTCTTCTTTCAATACGTTACTTACAAAGCAAGTCTTGTAGACTTCACTGGAGTCGTCACCAAGTACAATAGGAAGGCCTCTGAGGACAACAGAGCGAAGTGCTGTCACATCTGGTGACTAAAAATACAGAGAGAACAGATATAAGTTAAGAACTTTGTAGCATTTTGAGGGGTGGGGGGAATATGTGTTGATATACTGTTCTGTATTTCCTCTAATAGTGCAGGCTTATATTAGAGACAGGGCTTTAAGTTTTATTAGTATAATTGGTAATATCTAAATACCTCATTTTACACATCCCACTTTCCCTGTAAACATTTTATTTGAGTTAATATAAACTCAACATTTCAATTAAATTTCAAATGAAATGTCATGGTGCATGCATTTCATTGAGCAGAAAAAGCACTTACTTGAAATGTGCAAACTACCATATTGTTGTACTTTCTTGTTGCTAAGAATGACAGACTGAGAGACACATAAAAACCTGTTGGATGAGTAGTCCACAACTACTGGTATAGGAGATGTGAAAGGATTTTAAAAAGCATGATTTAATTGTTGAAGTGATTAAGTTAGTGTATTTATGGGTACATATCATTAGTACAGTCACCAAAAGAGTACATCTGTCTCGCTTGCTCTCCACAGCAGCATGCAGCAGCAACACAGCAGAGAGGTAGGTAGTGTGAATGGTATGTGACACAGGCCTAAGGTGCATTGCCGCCACCCATTATGCTGGAGTTTAAATTACTCAAAATTTGAAAAAACACAACAGAATCCTTACCACCCAGTTGATGTGCTGCATCAAGTCTGTCAGTTTTAGTCCTGTAGTTCCTTTTTTGGACTTGAAAAGATCAATGAAGCGTGGGGTGTGTTGGTCTAGGGCTTCATAGAAGTCTCCTTCAAGATTCTTACTGGCGATGCGATTAAACTCAGCAAAAACCTGAAAAATGGAGAGGGAAAGGAGGGAGAGGGATAGCAACATTAAGCTGACCATCATTCAATTAATACTGTAGCAAATTAAAGAGCTTAACATATGAAACTATGGGGAATAATACATTACTACTTATATTATCACACAAATAACATTAGTATACATTCTGCTATTGAAAACATTTTACTGATTTGTATATAGTGCAAGAGCTATTTTTTCATGAGGATGATGTGTTTTAATATTCCATCAAATGTATTAAGATTTCTGGCCTCACAGCTTTGATATGTTCTGACTGACATTTGATCTGCTGGAAACTTTATGGGGGAAGGCAGGCCAAAACGAACAAGTAGCTTACCTGTCTCTCAGTGAAAAGTGCTGGCCATCGTTCAACCATGCTCTGCACATCAGGCTCCTGCGTCACTATCTCCCTTCTGCGCAGTGGGAATGTTTGGTCCATCATTTGCGAGACTAGAGTGGCATTGGGGTTTTTCTTCTTCATTTCCTCTATGACAATCTTCCTAGCATTTTCAAGGCTTCTTTCATCATGTCCGTCAGGTAAATTAGGCAAATAATTGGCTTCACCTCTTTTTGGCCGCTTGATATTCTTGCTGGATGATTCTCCCTCTGGGTTGCGTTTACTTCGTTTACCCCCATTGATCATTACATCATCACATCCTGCTCTTCGTAGCTTTGTACGATAGTTGGCCATCTTGAATTTAAGGCTGTTCTTCCAGCCATACCATCCTGGCTGGGGACCAGGTTCAGTGAGGCTGGGGTGCTTGCTAATCAGTGATTTTGCAACACTGCTGAAGTCATCATCGTCAGGGTAAGCCTTGAAACCGTACATAGTTTCGGCAAGCTTCTCAAGTATGTCATGTTTCATATCTCGTGATAGAGTCATTGGGAGATGGTCTTTCATGAATAAAAGGTCTGCCTGTCTCAGTCTGTACTCTACATCGACTGAGAAATTGGGTATGTCGAAGAACTCTGGCCACTGTCTTCTTAGTGAAGGTGACGATCCAGCAGTGGACAAGATCTCAGTGTCTACTGTGCTGCAGTCTGATTCTTCGGTGGGTGAAGACAGGGAGGTCAACTCGAGAAGCACAAGAGGAATTACTTTCAGCGTAGCTCTTTCAGGCAAATCGGTTATTTGAGTCAAATTGCAGAGCGCATTATTAAAGTCTGGATCTTCATATTGGAGTTTGAAGTCATACTGCAACGACAGCTTATCCCTCAGCTGTGTTTTTAGTTCTTCAATGGAATCCGGTCTCTCATTTAAGGTTAGCTTCCTTATATCGTCATTATCTATGACAACTCGGAGCATCAATCTTTGGTCCATTTTGATGTCACCTCCTCTGAAAAAATGAGAACTTTATCAAAGACATGCAACATTTCAGTGTTTAATCCACTCAGCATAATATGTACCGTTTGAGTGTAACAAGCTGTTTGCCATGAACTCTGTAAAGTGACAGAGGAAACACATCATTCAATTCAGACAACTGGGTGACTGAGAAGGTGGGCAAATGGCTGCGACAGAGGTCATACGCTCTAAAATGCTCATTGTACCATGAGGTCATCAGTCTGCAGACAAATGCTACATCGGTGTTGATAACGACAATCTTTGCGATTTGTCTGAAATCTGGGAGCCCTGCGCAAGATCCAACAGAAATGACCATATCAGCACTGTACTTAATGCCATCAATGCAGACAGAGGAAGCTACAAGTACTGTGTTCAGCTGGTTGTTCCTTTGATTGAGCCAGTTCTGCACATTTTCCGGAAATGAGGAGACCATCACAGACTTCACTTTGTGAATTTCAATAGATGGCTTAAAAAAAGATGTGGCAGCTAAATGGAAGGCCATCATTTTCTGATGCCTGTTTGCTAAAGTAAGGGGTATGTTTTTAAAGTTGTATGAGTGATGCACAACTTTCTTGAAGAACTTGTGTTTCCCCTCAAAACGCATTGTCCACACATTAGATAGAGGACCAAAGGTTCGAATTAGCTGAGGGTAGTGCTCAACGTAGTGGTGCTTTGGCCGTAGCTTTTCACCCGGGAAAACCTTCTGAAACAAGTGTCTATGTTCAGAGATTTTGCTATCAAGAAAGCACAAGGACTCCTCTGTAAAGCTTGTGGACATTGACAATTCCACCACATCTTTTAAGGTCATTAAAACCTCCCAGGTTTCATCGCCGTTTGGAATGTGTTGACCAATCAATAATGGCAGAAGTCGGAGAAGAGTCCAATTTTCGTGACCATTTCCTCCAATTGTTGACTTTGAGGAGAAGGTCTTTGGAATGAGCTGGGGTTGATTTGTTCTGTCAGAAAATGTGTATGGGAACTGTTTAATAGCATCATTCAGGGCCTCAAGGGAGATAATTCCCTTCGATATCATTGCCTTTAAGCACAGGGCCAATTCTATTGGAACAATACCCTCCAGAAGATCATGCAAAATGTCTGGAGGGTAACCATCAACAACATGAAAATATTGCAAGCTTTCACTAAGTGGACAGCTTCCCTTCACACCATATTGTTGAGCCTTGGTTGAATCCTGTGACACCTCTTGCACATGTTTGTCATGGTTTTCTTTTGTTCTTTGTTGAAATAAGCCTGTCCGTACTTCCTGGTGCTGTATTTCCTCCCGCTTGGCCATACAGAAACGACACACTTGGCTAACTGTGAAGCTTTCAAAGAACCCTCCCAAAGAATGGGCAGCCAGATTGTCTGCTGCCACAAATAACACTGTGCCCTTAATGGTGGCTCCCAACTGTTCAACATATATGCCTTGTTGCTCAAGAAAAACAAGGTCCTGAATGAGAGGGCGGAGAATTTCACCATAACCATGGTCTTTGATGTTCTTGACCTTGCAAAGCAGAGCAAGCTGAATGGAATGAAGAGACGAGTGATATTTAGGGTGTAAATTGCCAAGAACCCAGTAGATGGCAGTTTGCTTGTGTTTTTTTCTGGAGGTTCCCAAGGGGTTAGCCACCTCAAAATCATCAATATACAGGAAAAGAGCGATCCTGAACTCTTCCTCATTCAAGAAAGCATTGTCTTTGAAGCGGGCACCATCTCTGTAAGATTTGTATTCCTCTGACAAAGTTGACTCATGTGACATGGTCTTTTCCAGAATTTCTCTACTGCTCAGCAATGTTTGCAGCATTTTTAGTATGGGGACATACACAACAGTCTCCTTGTCATTTTCTAGGACAAACTCAACTGGCGTAACCAAAGAGAATTCCCTTGAAATGTATGATTTTCGCTTGTTAGCAGTTGACAACGATCCCCCATCAGAAGTGAATTTGAGGAATACATTATTCTCAGTGACCACTCGAGCTGTCTCATTCACTAAAGCATCATCAACATTTGCACAATGCGTACGTAGAATTCTTCGTATAGAAGAACGTAGCAATGGCTGCGATAACAAATAAATTTGGTTGATCTGATCTATGACCTCTTGCAAGGCAGTTTCAGAGATGTTAAGAACTGACGACATTTTCAGGAAAAGAGCAGCTACATTGCGTTCCAACTGATTCTCTAAGTCCTCCACATCTTCATTCAGCTCAGCAACTTCACAGTCAATATCATCAACTTCAGGGTCACTCTCCTCCAGCTGAACACTCACATTAGTTGGAAGTTCTTCAACTACATTTTTTGAAATAATTTCAGGTTTGAATGCCATCTTGCTGTGCATCTGATGCTCTTTGCTTTTGTGTGCAGTGAAGGTAGAATAAACACTACTCTGAAAGTTACAGTCTTGATATGGGCAAGCAACCATTTGCCTCAGCTTAAGATGTCTTCGCAAATGGGTAAAGAAGTCTGCTTCTGTGCAAGGCTCCACAAAGCTGCACAACTGACAGTGAAATGCAGTTTCCCCACTTTTGCCTACATTCTTTTGAGTGTGCCATGTTGAAAGGTGTACTTTGAGTGCATTAAAAGATTTAAATGTGCAGAGGCATTCCTTATGAAGGCATGGGAGTAGGGATGTACGAGTGTGGTATCCATGTTTTAAGCGGTAATGCTTAAGCAAGTAGCCTCTCTTTTCTGCAAAAAATGTGCAGTACTTACAAGTCCACTGCATTAGATAATACTCCTCTGGTTGACCTGAAAAGACATGATAATTTCAGCATTGAGCACTTGTTAAAAAAAAAAAGCTGCACTTTACATTCAGGTGGGAGTTCGTCACCTTGTGTTTGAGGCAGAGAGACGAACGAAGCTGGTATTTTCTCTGTCAGAGGCTTATTCCAGCTTGCTGACAAAAAATGACAAAGGTGTGGGGAGAGAGCCCAAACACCTGAATAGTGTTGTGACAGGAATGGACGTGACAGCACATACTGCACATGTCGATACTGCAGTTGATTCAGGTACAGAAAAATAAGATATGATTTTGAAGGGGTGTGTATGAGTGATATGGATAAAATTGTGTTCTTAGGATCATATGGAAAATTTGTCATTGCAGCAAATGAAAAACCGGAACAAATCATGATATCTAAAACACTAAATCTTAAAGCAGTCCTGTTTTTTTTGGCTTGCAACATTTTCTGCAATTGTCAAATAGATGTTTACTCAGAGAGGAGATTCTGTATTGTGATAGCGGGAGAAACATGTTCTGTAGCAGTTAAATGTCTCAGTAAGCCATGCCATTAAGCCACCAAGCACAATATTAGAGCCCTGGCAGGGCACTTAAATGAAATGCAATCATCATTACTGTGTTTTAATCACACCTGTGCTTCTATGTGTGAAAAAGCAGTATGATACGGCAAAATCTCGTACAGTTGTCTCACTCTAAACAGCACGTTGTTATCAAAATGCTTGTAATGGAGGCAGGATAACTTACATTTTAAATTTAAATATAAATTAAATTTATTTAAATATATTCCAAGCATCAGCACACTGAACAGTAAACACCTCACTTATTAGTCATTAAATAATGAGCCGCCAACTACATAACTACACCATTTTAAACCACTAGTCTTAGAGTTTTTCCACCCTTAAAAACAGTTTTATTGAGCCATATGCT